>Ga0209906_100294_pt1 | contig 31335 bp, 27 predicted proteins | sample FECB24metaG_FD_188303 | JGI IMG/M metagenome (GOLD analysis project Ga0209906, IMG submission 188303) | Cyanobacterial communities from the Joint Genome Institute, California, USA from Joint Genome Institute, California, USA - FECB-24 metaG... ... | reverse complement strand
TGAAACGGGTGCATGTCCGCTGAGACATGCACCCGTGTGTCGCTAAAGCTAGGCCGCGGCGGCCTTCGCGCCGGTCGGCACTTCCGAGATCGTCTTCAGCACCTGCGAGGCGATCTGATAGGGATCGCCCTGCGAATTCGGACGGCGATCTTCCAGATAGCCCTTGTAGCCGTTGTTGACGAAGGAATGCGGCACGCGGATCGAGGCGCCGCGGTCGGCCACGCCGTAGGAGAACTTGTTCCACGGCGCGGTCTCGTGCTTCCCGGTCAGGCGCTTGTCGTTGTCCGGGCCATAGACGCTGATGTGGTCGTGCAGGTTCTTCTCGAACGCCTTCATCAGCGCTTCGAAATAGTCCTTGCCGCCGACTTCGCGCATGTACTTGGTCGAGAAGTTGCAGTGCATGCCCGAGCCATTCCAGTCGGTATCGCCCAGCGGCTTGCAGTGGAATTCGATGTCGATGCCGTATTTCTCGGTGAGACGCAGCATCAGGTAGCGGGCCATCCACATTTCGTCGGCGGCCTTTTTCGAGCCCTTGCCGAAAATCTGGAATTCCCACTGGCCCTTTGCCACTTCGGCATTGATGCCTTCGTGGTTGATGCCGGCGGCGAGGCAGAGTTCGAGATGCTCTTCGACGATCTCGCGGGCGACCGAACCGACATTCTTGTAGCCGACGCCAGTGTAATAGGGGCCCTGCGGCGCCGGATAGCCAGCTTCGGGGAAGCCGAGCGGACGGCCATCCTGGTAGAAGAAATATTCCTGCTCGAAGCCGAACCACGCGTCCGGATCGTCGAGAATGGTGGCACGCTTGTTCGAGCTATGCGGGGTGACGCCATCGGGCATCATCACTTCGCACATCACCAGCGCACCGTTCTTGCGCGCGGCGTCCGGGTAGATGGCGACCGGCTTCAGCACGCAGTCCGATGAATGGCCCTCGGCCTGCATCGTCGACGAGCCGTCGAAGCCCCAGAGCGGCAACTGTTCGAGCGAGGGAAATACGTCGAATTCCTTGATCTGGGTCTTGCCGCGCAGACTCGGAACCGGCGTGTAACCGTCGAGCCAAATATACTCGAGCTTGAACTTTGGCATTGGTCTCTCTTGATCTTGGCGACGCGGAAAAGGTGAACCCGATGGTTAATCGGGTGCCGGCTCGCGCCCGGCTACCGGCAATGCGCCAATTCAAGCATTTTATGTGCCAATCCCGGCGGCAGAGGCCGGCACGGCAGCAATTGCTGCGGCACAGCACTTTATGTGCAGCGCCCAATTGACGATCAAAGCAGCAGGTGGCGAAACGCCCATATTGTATGCATGCGCTGATTTTATGTGAGGCATGAGGAGCAAATCAGGGGCAGCACGGTTATATTCATTCCAGAAAATGAATCGCGTTGACGGCGCAACGAACAAGGATCGAACCGATGCCCACTTTGAATCGCGGCCCCGCCAGTCGGGGATCAGCCGAAATTATAGCCTTCCCGGCGCGCGGTCGCTTTGCCGTCGGCATGCAGGCTGAGGTGCTCGATGCGCGGGCATCGACTGCCGTGGTCAAAACCGTGAGCGGCAGCTCCTGGTATCACGAAGAAGCGATCCGCAACGAGCGGACCACCAAGAACTAGCATTGCACATCGCCGGGTATGTGCGAGCGCGCGTCGCCGGGACGCGCGCTTTTTCTTTATCTATCCCCCGAAGACCGACCAGCCCATTCGCTGCGTCAGCTTTTCCAGCGCGATGCGGCCGAGATGCGAATTGCCGGTGTCGTCGAGACCGGGCGACCACACCGCGATCGAGGCCTTGCCGGGCGCAATCGCCAGAATGCCGCCGCCGACGCCACTCTTGCCCGGCAACCCCACCCGATAGGCGAATTCCCCCGATCCGTCATAATGCCCGCAGGTCAGCATGATCGCGTTGATGCGCAGCGCCCGTTCGGACTGCACCACCGCATAGCCGGTCGAGGGATTGATACCGCGATAGGCCAGGAAACGGCTCGCCATCGCCAGTTGACGGCACGACATCGCGATTGCGCAGTGATGGAAATAGACGCCGAGCGTGTAATCGACCGGATTCTCGATCACGCCATAGGCCTTCATGTAATTGGCCAGCGCGACATTGCGGAAGCCGGTGCGCTGCTCGGAGGCCGCCACCGCCTCGTCGATCGCGATCGATGAATCGTCGGCCAGGAATTGCAGGAAACGGAGAATGTCGCCCAGCACTTCGCGCGGCTTGTGCCCGGACAGGATCGCATCGGTGACGGCGATGGCGCCGGCATTGATGAAGGGATTGCGCGGGACGCCTTTTTCATATTCGAGCTGGACGATGGAGTTGAACGCGCTGCCGGACGGTTCACGCCCGACTTTCCGCCACAGCCGGTCGCCGATCCGCCCCAGTGCGAGAGTCAGCGTGAAGACCTTGGAGATGCTCTGGATCGAGAACGGCTCTTCGGTGTCGCCGCCGGTCGCGACGCGGCCCTCGGCGTCGATCACCGCGATGCCGAACTTCGCCGGATCGGCGCGCGCAAGTTCCGGAATATAGGTCGCGACGTCGCCGCGGTCCGGCCGCCGGCGCATCTCGTCGGCGATCTCGGTGACGACATGCTGCAGGTCGGGACTATGGCTCATGTCGGATTGGCTGGCATTTGGAGGGCGGCATTACGGGTTATCGCCGCTGGCCGGTCAAGCGTTGCTGAACGCGGGCGCGGAACTGTCGCCTGCGGTATCGATAGGACTGGCATCGGCCGCCCGGCTGCCTAAAATCCGGACTGCCGATCGGCCGCTTCGCAGGCACCGGGACCGCCGGTTGAGGCGCAACACGTCAGGCGTGAATACGCCGCAAAGCCCGCGGCCGAGAGGGAACCATGTCTTATCGCGCGCCAGTTGCCGAAATCGTCTTTGCTCTGAAGCACGGCGCGGGGATGGGGGAGGCGCTGGCTTCCGGCCTGTACGGAGACTTGGCTGCGGATGACGTCGAGGCCGTGCTGAGCGAAGCGGGCCGTTTTGCCTCGGACGTGATCGCGCCTCTCAACCGGGTGGGGGACGAGTTCGGCACGCCGTTCAAGGATGGTCGCGTGACCATGCCGCCGGGCTGGACGGAAGCCTATCGCGACTGGGCCGCGGCCGGCTGGAACGGGCTGGCTTCGCCCGCGCAATGGGGCGGGCAGGGGCTGCCACGCGCACTCAACGCCGCCTGTATCGAGATGTGGAACGCCGCCTCGATGGCCTTCGGCATCGGTCCGGTGCTGACCATGGCCGGCATCGATGCGCTGGCGCTGCACGGCAATGACGAATTGAAAAAGGCCTACCTCCCCAAGCTGATCAGTGGCGAGTGGATGGGCACCATGCAGCTCACCGAGCCGCAGGCAGGATCGGATGTCGGCGCGCTCAGAGCGCGCGCCGAACGCGCGGAAGACGGCACCTACCGGATCTTCGGCAGTAAGATCTTCATCACCTATGGCGAACACGAGATGACCGACAACATCATCCATTTCGTGCTCGCCCGCCTGCCCGATGCGCCGCCCGGCACCAAGGGTATCTCCCTCTTCCTCGTCCCGAAATTCATGCTCGAAGAAGATGGCAGGCTCGGCAAACGTAATGACGTGAGAGCCCATTCCGTCGAACATAAGATGGGTATTCACGCGTCTCCCACCTGCACCATGGTCTATGGCGATGACGGCGGCGCGGTGGGCTACCTGATCGGCAAGGAACATGCCGGCATGGCGTGCATGTTCACGATGATGAACGAGGCCCGGCTCGCCGTCGGGCTGCAGGGCGTCGCCATCGCCGAGCGCGCAATGCAGCAGGCGCTGCATTATGCCCGCGACCGCAAGCAGGGCCGCAGCGACCAGCCGGGCGGTCCGTCCTCCGTCGCCATCATCGAGCATGCCGACGTGCGGCGCATGATCTTCACCATGCGCGCGCTGACAAAGGCTGCGCGTGCGATCTGCTATGCCACGGCCGTTGCGCTCGACCGTTCGCATCTCGACCAGGATGCCGCCGCCGCGAAAACCGCACAGGAGCGCGCCGCGCTGCTGACGCCGGTGGCGAAGGCCTTCTCCACCGATATCGGCATCGAGGTCGCCTCGCTCGGCGTGCAGGTGCATGGCGGCATGGGCTTCATCGAGGAGACCGGCGCCGCCCAGCATTATCGTGACGCTCGCATCGCCGCGATCTACGAGGGCACCAACGGCATCCAGGCGATCGATCTCGTCACCCGCAAGATCACGCTGAATGGCGGCGCCACGGTGAAAGCCTTTATTGTCGAATTGCGTGACATCGCGGCACGCGTGCAGGCGGTGAACGATCCTGCTTTCGGCGCAACCGCCTTGCGGCTGACCGAGGCGATCGATTCACTCGAACGCGCCACCGACTGGCTGCTTGCGCATCTGTCATCCGACACGCGCGCTGCACTTGCGGGCGCCACGCCGTATTTGCGCCTCTTCGGCAATGCCGCGGGCGGAGCGATGCTCGCCAACGAAGCGCTGGCTGCGATCAGGCTTGTGAACGGCGACAGCGTCGACCGTATCGCCACCGCGCGCTTCTTTGCCGAGAACATCGCGGTGCAATGCGGCGGGCTGGAGACGACCGTGACGGAAGCGGCCGAGTCCGTCACATCGTCTCCGCTTCCCGGTGAGGCCGCCTGACCATGACCGATCTGGTTGAAATCAAGGACGACGGCGGCATCCGTGTCGTGCGGATGAACCGCCCCGACAAGAAGAACGCGTTGACCGCCGCGATGTATGATGCGATGGCGGCCGCGATCGCCGGCACCAGGACCGATCCGGACATCCGTTGCGTGATGATCGCGGGGCTGCCCGGCGCGTTCTGCGCCGGAAACGATCTCGACGAATTCCGCAAGGCGGCGGACGACGGCGAGGGGCTCGGCGCGCCCGTGCTGCGCTTTCTGCATGCGCTGGCCTGGTGCGAGCGGCCGCTCGTCGCCGCGGTGGACGGTTTTGCGGTCGGCGTCGGCACGACGATGCTGCTTCATTGCGATTACGTCGTGGCGTCGCGCATGGCGCGGTTCAGCACGCCGTTTGTGGGCCTGGGTCTCGTTCCGGAAGCGGCCTCCACACTACTCGCGCCGCAGCTCATGGGCCCGCGCCGCGCCTTCGCGATGCTGGTGATGGGCGAGCCGTTTGATTCCGAACAGGCATTGTCGGTCGGGCTGATTAATGTGGTTGCGGACAGCGCCGCGGTCGAGACGCAGGCGCTCGCCGCCGCGCGGAAAATCGGGTCGCTTCCGCCGGAAGCGGTGCTCGCTTCGCGCCGCATGATCCGCGGCGAACCGCAGGAGCTTGCAGAACGCATCGACCTCGAGGCGGATTTCTTCCGCGAACGGCTGCAATCGCCCGAGGCGCAGGCGGCGTTCGCGGCGTTTTTCGCAAGGAAGAAGTGAGGCCACAGGCAATCAGCAGCGCCGGAGGGCCTGCGGCCCGGCGGCCTTGGATCTTCACCGAATCGATATCGCTGTCGTCCGGGTCGCGACGCCCGTGTCCCCCAGGTGGGGCGTCGCGACAGGCCTCGCAGGGGCGCTTCCCCTTGTGTTCCGGCCCGGCTGCAGAACCGAGACTTTGGCATTGCAGGGGCCGGGGGGCGCCGGTATGAGGTGGCCCCTTCCTGCGCTGTTGGGGCGTCGCCAAGTGGTAAGGCACCGGATTTTGATTCCGGCATTCGGAGGTTCGAATCCTCCCGCCCCAGCCAGCCACTTTGGCGATTTCCATCCCGGTAGCGTCTCCGCGAAATAACGGCGGTTTCTGGGGCGAATTTGGCGGATATTCGCCTCCCAGACTGTCTCTGGATCCCGAGAGGCGGCAAAGTTAGCCCCGAATTCTTACGCTGTCTCCCGACAACGCCGCGCACACTCCCGTTTGCGACAGAACTGGGCCGGAGACCGACGAATATCAGACTGGGTGGCAGGCCGCGCGCGAAGAATGAGAGGCATCATCACTCACTATCCCTAGCGCTTTTGCGATAAGTCCAGACTGATCTGATGCTCGAGTTTTGCGATCATTCTGATCTGATCCCGTTTGGCGACGTCACCTACCGACAGCCGCATTCTCAGTTTTTTCGCCGGATCCGGATGGTATTTGCTTGCAGTTGTCATGATTCTTGAGTGCCTCAGGGCGATAGAGTCCTACCTTGTCGCATCGGACAACCTCGGTCATTTGGAGTCGCTCGATCACCGTGGGGTGCAACCGCGCGTCCTTCAGAATTTTGCGCACCTTTGTTTTATAGTTGAGCCCGGCTGTCCACTTCTGCAACCAGCGCGGCAGGTTTCGCGAATACTCTTCGATCACGTCGGCCATGCCGGCGATCTCGCAATGCTGAACACCAGCGGCAGATGGATAGAGATGCAACGGCGTGCCTGAATTGCCAGTACCCGGAAGCTTGACGCCGTTTGAAAAAACCGGGCCGATTTTCAGACCGTCCGGAATTTCCACCGCTTGCTCAATCATCCATTGAAGTGCGATGTCTGAAAGCCTCGACTCCGTTTCCGGATAGCTGCCGCCGATGTCGGAGTGGTTTCCGGCAAACCAGCATTGGGCCAGGATATGCTCCTGGCCCTGACTACCCCATGCGACGCGGTCGAAGTCGGCACGCGTTTCATCAATGGAGTTCGCCGAGCGGGCATACTTCACTCCCATGCTGAGCAATCGGTCGAAGTTCTGGGACTTCCACTCGGCATAGTGAAAGCTGTAATCGCCCTCGTTTGGAAAGTCCCGTATTTCCTTCCTATAGCTCCAGCGCTGGCGCAGCCAGAAGAACACGTTTCCTGCGATCACCATTGTTGCTGTGAGTAGTAACGCCGATGACCAGAAGGGCAGATCATCAAACAACTTCAGCAGCCCGACGAGCAGCGCGCTTACCGCAAAGAGGGGGATGGCGGCGCCAATGCTAAACATCAGCAGCAGAATCAGCTGAGTGATGACCTTCCTGAATCCGGTGGCGCCCAGAGCGGCCACGGTATCGAACACCCCGACGAAGTAGGCGGCGGCGTTCGCATCGTCGCTTGAGACAGGTGCGGCGGAGCCATATTTAGCGCGGAATCGACGCGCCATCTCGAACCGCTCTGCCTCGTACCTATCGCGGGCGTATCCGGCACCGTGCTCAAGGACCGTGGTCACGGCTTCGTCGGCAATATCGCGGATCCGCCTGCGGTACCTCAACAGGGGTCCATCCGGCGTTTGCGTGGGAATGCCGCAGAGCATCAGAAGGTTGGCCAGGCTGCGTACCGTGTACGCGCCACGGCTGAAGCCGATGACCCAGATGCGGTCGCCCTGCTCATAATGGTTGATAAGGAATTCATAGCACTCGGCAATGTTCTGCGTGATGCCACGGCCCGTAACAGACGCATGGAGCTTCTGCATGGTGCGGACAGGCGCAGTGAGGGCAGTGGCACCTACATCTGTGCCCAGGCCAGGATCGTAAAAGCAGACCTGCTCTGCAGGGTCGATTGCGTTGTCCGGATGCACACGTGTCGCGCGGTAAAGCTTGTAGACATTGCTGACCCGCTGCTCGACACGCACACCGCCGTCCTGGCCGGTGCCATCCGAATAAACGACAATGTTCTTCGACATTAGTTTCTCCCCTGGCAATGACGCGGTGAAGCGCAACAACTATATAGATCGGAAGAGCCTCCTCCGCATCGCACAACGAAGCATGAACTAGATCGCTGCAGAGATTGCGATGACGATCGCAGGTTCAAGACGCCGGTGCGAGGCCGTAGCCGGCTGGCTATGTGACACAATGTAAATATCTTGAAACTTCAGTCAGTTAATCACTCACACCCTGTGAGTCTTAAAGCGGGCACTTCCGCAAGGGGTAAGGTTCGCCCCTTATATCTCCAGTCGGCATGGTGATTTGCTAAGGAGGAACCAGTGCCCGACGCATCCAACGAATTGCTATTTTCGTTCATGAGCCTTACGCTTTCAGCAAAGGGTGCGGTTACATTTCTAGTTGGAGCCGCCGTTGACTGCCTGATTTTTGCAATTGCTCGGCGATTGGTGAGTGGAACATGAACGATGCGCAGACTGCCTTAGCAGACCGATTTTTAGCTGACAGCAGTTCAAAAATCTCTTCGCATTCCCGGCGCCGCTTTTTCGATGCAAGCTTGTATCAGTTGCTTATCATCTTGGCCGCGCTCTCTGGGTTTGCGGCGCGTATTGCTGGCTTCGCCTTCGATAGTGCGAAGGTCGCTGGAATAATCGGCGCTGTCCCCAGTGTTTGCACGATCCTGATTCAGGATCTCCACTGCATCCCTGCGCAGAACTGGCGCAACCGACGATTCGGGCGGAATCCGTTCTGAGCCAAAGCCGCACCTCGCGCCCCTGGTAGATAGTTGCCGAATTGCGCGTCACACGCATGGATTGCGGCGGCGAATCGCTGTACATCTCTCGGCTGCCGCGACTAGGTGTCCCTCAGGGACCAATCTCATTAGAGCGGCCGATTTTGCATGAAAATTTAGGTAGAGCCGCTCGGCGGCAGGAGGCGCGTAATGTTTGCAGATGTAGAGGGGCCGTCTTTCATCTTTTGGCCGGTTGGATGCGGCGACAGCACGACCGTCGTCATCAGCGAGACCGAGGCGCTCCAGATCGACCTTAACGACAAGGTCATGGCCAGCGATGACGACAACGAGCACATCCCGATTGTCGATGAGCTGGTCGCCAAGTTGCCGAAACGAGACGGTAAACCGTACCTCTCGTGCTTCGTGCTTACTCATCCGGACCAGGACCACTGCCGTGGCTTCGCGGACCTGCTGAAACGAGTGGTGATTGGTGAGCTTTGGCACAGCCCGCACATCTTCCGGGAATTCGAGGACCAGGAAACGCTGTGCGACGACGCTATAGCCTTCCGCAAGGAGGCCCATCGCCGGGCAGAAAAAACTAAGAAGGCTAACGGAGACCCGGGAGCGGGAGATCGCGTCAGAGTGATTGGCTACAGCTCGCTCTTCCAACCTGGAGAGCGCTACCACGGTTTTCCCGATCAGTTCCGTACGCGCCCAGGTGACGAAGTTGTAAACCTCGACGGAGCAAATGTAGCCGATCGCTTTCACGCTTTTATCCACGGTCCCTTCAAGGAAGGTGAGGCGGACGCGAGGAATGAGACCAGCGTGGCAATGCGCATAGTTGTGGGTTCAGCACAGCATCCGATGTACGGTCTGTTTTTGGGGGACGTTTCCTATCCGACCCTTATGCAGATATTTGAGCAAACACACGCGCACGACAACGATGGCATGCTTGCTTGGAACGTACTGCTGGCGCCGCATCATTGCTCGAAGAAGGTGATGTACGAGGACGATGTACTCCGGCAAGACGCTATGGATGAGCTGAACAACCCTCAGTTAGAAAACGGTTACGTGGTGGCGAGTTCGTCGGAATTTCCGGCGTCGAACTCTTCCGGCGACAACCCGCCGCATATAAAGGCCCGTCGACGTTACGAAGAGATCGTGAACACTGGTTTCTTATGTACCTGCGAGCACAGCACCGCTGAAAATCCCCGACCAATCATCTTTACGACGAACGGAAATGGGATCACCCTCATCACCGGTGAGTACGAGATTTCTGAGGCCGCGCGCGCCAGTCTTGCAAGTGCGGTGGCCGCAGCACGTGGGCGCCCAGCACCGCCCTCCGCAAAAGTAGGTTTTGGCAACGAATGAAGTCCGAGGGGCAGGGCTGGGCGCTCGGCCAGTTGGCCGAAATCGCCCAGTCCTTCGGGGGAGCGTTGGAGATTATCGAAATCACCGAGCCCAAGAGTGAGGGCGATTTCCTTTCGGTTTCGGTGTCGGTGGATTGCTCTTCTTACGAACGAAAGCCCGGAGGCGTACCCTTCAAGGCGCGCGAGCGCTTGCTCCTGAAAATTCCCCAAGGTTTTCCGCTCGAGCTACCGACCCTTTACTTCGCTCACAAACGCTACGCCAAGTTTTCTCACGTCCAATGGGGAAGCTATATTTGTCTCTACCAGGCACCGGAGACTGAGTGGCAACCGGAAGACGGATTGTTTGGCTTCTTCGAGCGCGTGCACGAATGGCTTCGGGCTGGGGCGGCCAACGAGCTTGACCCCTTCGGGATGCCGCTGCACCCGCCCATTGCGTACGCCGTAAGCCCACTAAAGGTTGTCCCTACCCAAGACACGCCTAAGCCAGAAGGAGCCTTTTGGGCTGGTTATGCGGAGATAACGCACGAAACAGAAATCCGTATCGAGCTGGGCCGCTGGATAGACTACCAAGCCGACGCTCCCGATGGTCGGTTGGCGGTCGCGGTACTTTTGCCGACGGACATGCCGCATGAATACCCAGGAACGATGTCCGACCTTTTGAAGGAACTTGATGCGCGTCTTATCTCGCCAGTCGTCGTACGGGCCCTTGTTGAACTAGGCGCTCTTCGTAGCATCGGCGACAAACCGCTTATTTTTATCTTGGGCGCAGCGATGCGAGGGGTGGCAGGCGGACAACGACTGCAACATCTCGCGTGTTGGCGGATCGACGCAGAACGAGCCAAGAAGTTCCGCGATGTTGCGGTAGCGGCGACGGCCGAAAACCCCGTGAACGCCGAATTCTTCGACACATGGGCTGCCGCTGCCAAGATTGAGTGGTGCAGCGTTCTCGAAGACAGGCCCGAGATCGTCACTAGACGAGATGCCGACAGTCCTGCCGCATGGTGGCGCGGTCGTCATGTTGCCATTCTCGGCTGCGGAGCGATCGGCAGCGCCGTTGCCATGCTTTTGGCCCGCGCCGGTGCTGGGAAGGTGGTTCTATACGACCGCGATATAGTCAAGCCAGGCGTATTGGTAAGGCAACTGTTCGATCGATATCAAATTGGCCTTGGCAAAGCGGCGGCGACCGCCAAGAACATGACCTTCGCCAACCGTAATGTGGAAGCCCTTAGCTCGCATAGCGACGTAGTCAAAATCATCGCGTCGGACGAACGGCGCAGCGAGTTACTGAAAGCCGACGTCATCATCAATGCAACGGCCTCTACGACTGCTGCGACCGCGCTTGAGAAGCAGTTTCGATCGTGGCCTAAAGACCATCCTCCAATCATTTCCATGGCGCTCGGGCATAATGCTGACCACGCACTGCTGACCATGGCGGTTAACGCAGTCCCCGGAATCGCAATCGACCTTGATCGACGTACCAAGATCGCGCTTTCCAACTCAGCAAACGCGAAGCATGTGCTTGACGAGTTTTGGCCGACGAGCCCTCGGACGAGACTGTTTCAACCCGAACCGGGATGCTCAAGCCCAACGTTTCGCGGGTCAGCTGCAGATGTCCTGGCGCTAACAGCACGAATGATGAATATCGCAAGTGAATGGCTGGCCGAGCCACCGCACGCGTGTTCTCGCGCCCGCACCTTCCAATCGGGAAATTCTCGCGAATTCTGCTTCGAATGGCCTGCAGACATTGTTCTACTGGATGGTCGGAATGGCTACCAAATCCGTGTGAGCCAATCCGCCTTGTCCGGCATGCGTGCATGGATGCGTAGGTCAGAGCGGGTTCGCGGCCCACGCGTCGAGACGGGAGGAATACTGTTTGGGCATACAGACGATTTTCTAAAGATCATCTGGGTCGATGAAATCAGCGGCCCGCCACCGGACAGTACTCAGTCCGCCGAAATGTTCGTCTGCGGTACTTCGGGTGTTGCTGGTCTGAACGACGAGAAAGCGAAGCGAACAAGGAAGGCGGTGTCCTTCGTCGGCATGTGGCACACACATCCTCGTGCCATGCCGCTACCGAGTGCTACGGACTATCGTGCTATGGCGAACTTGCTTACTGGAGATGATTTTCAGGCAAAGCGCTTTCTTATGGTTATAATCGGGGCGGACGCTGCACGTCCCTTGATATCGGGGACCGTCTTTGAGCGCGCCGACTATCAACAATAGCTGCGGCCGACCGCAGCCGTGTATAGGGCTCGCTCTCTCGGGGGGCGGAGCCAGGGCGATGGCATTCCATTTGGGATGCCTCCGAGCACTTCAAGACAGGGGTCTCCTCGATAAAGTTGCGGTGCTTTCCACTGTGTCCGGCGGCAGCGTTATTGGTGCTTGCTACGCGTACAGTGCTGACGACTTTGCCACTTTCGACCGGAAGATCGTCAAGTTGCTTAGGAAAGGCATTCAACGTTCAATCGTGTGGCAGGCGCTTTTCACAAGTGAACTTGCGAAGATTCTTCTAACGGTGGTCCTTATCGGTCCGCCAAGCCTAGTCCTGAACGTTATTGCGTCGACCTTGTCATTGCTCCGAGTGTTCTCCGGTATTCCCACGCGCGCCGTTGAGCGCAAACTCGCGATGTTGTCGCAACGGCTGCCGGTGTGGGGCAGTTTAACCACCGCGTTTGAGCGCGCGCTAAGTCCACTGTTCGACCATAAGACCGTTCAAGACGTTGCCCGCCCGTCGCTTCATGTCGTCATAAATGCCTGTGATCTAACGACCGGCACGGCCTTTCGCTTCGGTTCGAAGCGTTCAGGCGGCTGGCGCTATGGTCTAATCGCGGGCGAACCACCGGCTGTCGCGAAGGCCGTGGCTGCATCAGCCGCTTTTCCGATACTTCTGCCGCCTCTAGTCGAAACTTTCACTTTCGAGAAAAAGGGAGAGCGAGAGCGGCATACTGTTGCGCTAACGGACGGAGGTGTGTTCGACAACCTGGGTGTCGCGGTCCTGGAGCCTGGGCGGGATGAGAGCATCACCGACACCTACCCCGTGACGCATCTAATCAGCTTGAACGCCGGGCCAGGGCAGCTAGAGGCCGTTGGAAGACCATTTTGGTGGGGCGGCCGCGTTACGAAAGCGTTCGAAACCGTATATCGTAAATCGCAGGATCACGTGTATTCACGCCTGCATCAGTATGTCGAAGCGGGACAGTTGGATGGCTTTGGCATGGTCTACCTTGGCCAGCAGGACCACCGTTTGCCAAACCGTCCGTCCGACCTCGTGACTCGCGATGAAGTGCGTGAGTATCCAACCGATTTTGCGCCGATGTCAGAACGGGACCTGAGACTACTGACCACACGGGGTGAGCAACTGACTCATATAATTGTCGACCGTTATATGCCGCAGCTTTAACGCCGATCCGATCTGCGCGCCCGCAACGCTAGTATCTAGCGCACACTCGGCGCGGCCTTGATAGTTGGATGTGATACGATGGCGCGAGGAGAATCAGTCATGTCATCGCCGATGAAACCCTGGAGGGACTCGGACGGCCTCGAATATTTCTGTCGGCACCTGGTTGCACTTTGTACGACGGCGGAGCCGAAGAATGCCGGGGGCTCTGATAAAACTCGCTTCTTCGCGGGGTGTGGGACGCTTATCAATATCCGCGGGCATGTCATGTTCTTGACGGCCGGACATATTGTCCGGGAAGTCGAGAAAGCGTTTGCTAGCGATCAATACGACATCAAAGCGGTTTTAGCCGATACGTTCGGCGCTGGTCGCAAGAGCGACTACCCGATCCCGTTCGACCTTAAGAACGCTCTCTTCTGGTACATGGACGACGACGAACTCGGTTTGGACTTCGGCGTGATATTCCTCCGCTCGTATTATGTGAACTTACTTGCGCTCAATGGCATCGTGGCGTTAGAGGAGCGCAACTGGGCTCACCAAGACAATGCCGAATTTGACGGCTATGCGATGTTGGGATTGCCAGCGGAATTCACATCGGAATTTGTTTCCGATGAAGGCGAGGGCGTCGTGTCGCCCGTGATGTTTCGCGTGCAAAAGCTACCTGATGCGCCAAGCGATCGAACGCCAACGATTTTTCCCCAGTTCGTTGGCCAGCTCGACCAAGCGCTCCCCATAAAGAGCGTAGTAGTTGGCATGAGTGGCGGCCCGATATTCGGATTTTGCTTAGAGCCTCAGGTCGCTTATTGGGTCGTTGCGCTACAAAGCTCCTGGAATGCCGCCACGCGAACCGTCTACGCTTGCCCTTTGCCACTGATTGCGAGGTTACTAACGCGGTGGTCCGAGGAGATAGAGGCGGACTTCGCAGCGTAAGTAGCCTGAGGGCGCTGCCCGTCGCGCGCGCAAGCTGCTTCCAAAGACTTCCGACCTCGACTACAGGCCAAGGTTACCGTCGGCTTGTGTTTGCTATGCCACAACGCCGGATTTTGAGTATGCGTTTTCACAAACAAGCCTGGGGTTTCAACGATTGGAGTTTCCACGTTGGGCAATCGGAGGCTTGGTTCAAGTCTTTCAGGCTCGCCACACCTCGATTGTCGCCGTGGAGGATTGCGGAACTCATCTGGGGCGCGAGGAACGCCAATCGCAGCCCGGATCGTATGTTTTTTGGATGAATTTTCACCGCTCGGCCCAGCTCCTCGATCGACGGATATGTGCCGTCTTGCAGCTGTTTGAGCCACAGATGAGCCCGAACCACAGCCTGCACGAGTTCAGGTTTAGATTGCTCAAGGACCGCACCACCTACGCGAGGTTCTGCGGGCTCGATGACCTCAGACGATCCTCCCATTGGCGGTCCCGACCAAGGAATATCGATTGAGGATGATGAGGCGTGCGAGGCAGTCTTTTTGATCTCGATGACGATCTTGGTCGAGCGGACGGCAACACGGTGGACAAGGTGCTCGATCATTTCTCGCGGCGACAGGGTACTATCATCGCCGACTTCCTTGGCGTGTTTTCGCAGCACCATGACTGCGGCCCTTTCGATTTCCGTTGCGGAAACCCGCGCGACGGAGCCGGCCTCCTTTTTGCGACCTTTCAACAGTGCTGTGCTGACATAAAAGGGATAGCGGACGCCCTTCTTGATAGCATAGGTCGGACTCATGCGATTTCCGCGGTCGTCATACAGAAACCCGGTGAGGAGGGCGCCTGACTCGGTCCGCCGCTTGGATCGTTTGACTGAATTGCCCTTCATAATCTCCTGGACGCAGTCGAATGTTTTGCGATCGAGAGTGGGGTCGTGTTCGCCCGCGAACCACTTTCCGTCGTGGCCGGTCTCTCCGAGGTAGATACGGTTCTTGAGGACATGAAGGACCGTGCCGTAATTGAACGGTATGCCGCCAATGGCCTTGCCTTTGAGCTGATGCATCTTGGTGACGATGCCCTTGCGGTCGAGCTCCCCGATGAGCTTTGGCACTGATTTCAGGGCGATGTAGCGCTCAAAGATCGTGCGGACGATTTTGGCTTCGTTTTGATTGATAACGAGCTTCTTGTCCTTGGCGTCATAGCCGAGCGGCACCGTGCCGCCCATCCATTTGCCCTTCCGGCGGGACGCGGCAACCTTGTCGCGTACCCGCTCGGATGCGAGCTCCCGCTCGAATTGGGCAAAGGATAGGAGAATATTGAGGGTGAGGCGCCCCATCGAGGTCGTGGTGTTGAACTGCTGCGTGATGGCGACGAAAGAGATGGAATGCGCGTCGAACACATCCACGAGCCTGGCAAAGTCGGAGAGCGAGCGGGTGAGGCGGTCGATCTTGTAGACCACCACAACATCGACCGATCCGGCCTCTATGTCCTTGAGCAGCCGTTTGAGGGCAGGGCGTTCCAGGTTGCCGCCCGAGAAGGCCGGGTCGTCATATTGCTTGGGAAGGCAAATCCAGCCTTCGGAAGCCTGCGACTTTATATATGCTTTGCAGGCCTCGCGCTGGGCGTCCAAGGAATTGAATTCCAATTCAAGTCCGTGCTCTGTGGATTTGCGGGTGTAGATCGCGCAGCGCAGCACTTTGGCGCCCGCTGTCTTCGACGGAGTGGTACGCCTCATTTCTCGGGCTCCCGCCTGTCGGGCCGCAGCCCGAAAAACCGTGGTCCGTTCCAGCGGGCGCCGGTGATCAGCCGGGCGATCTCGGAAAGGCTCGCATAGGTCTTGCCGGCATAGGCAAAGCCATCTTCGAGCACCATGACGCGGTGACTCTGATCCTTCCAAACGCGCACCAGCACTGCGCCGGACTTGATCCGGCGCGGCACGACGATGCGGCCATCCTTGCTCTTGGCCTGCTGCGCCATCAGGTTGTTCAACAGGCGCCTCGTGGCGGGATCCAGCCCGCCATAGGCTTGCTCCTGAATGCGGTAAGCAATGCTCCGCCGCAGCAGATCGGGCCCAAAGGCCTTAGGCGGTTCGGCCTTGAAGAGAGCGCGGTAACGAACCCTAAGCTCTGCCTTCGGCATGGATCGAAGCCGATCAATCTCGGCTTCGATCTCGGTATCAGCGGGCGTGACCATCACCGAGCAGCAGATTGCTCAGCGCTCTTGTTGGCTTTCTCGGCGGGGGCGTCCTTCGCAGGTCTGCTGCGCGAGGTTTTCGCCTTGCTCGCGACGATACGATAGATGCGGTCGGCTCCCTCCTTCTTTTCAGACGTCAGGGTGAGACCGAGCTTCTTGCGAACGACTCCGGCGAAGAAGCCGCGCACCGAATGCTGCTGCCAGCTAGTCGCCTTCATAATAGCCGGAATCGTGATGCCCTGCGGTCGACTCAACATGTCGATGACTTCGACCTGTTTAGAATTTCTCCGTGGCTTGGGCGCGGCCGCTTTCCGGGCCTCTTTTTTCTTTTTGGCTGGGCGAGCCGGCGCCGCCTTCTTTCCCTTGTTGACCTCTCGTTTGACCATCTCAATCTCCTGTTGCGACGGCAGATGCCGCCACGACCGCAGCCCCGCGGAAGCCGAGAGCGCTGGCGGGGAGGGGAGATCGAGATGTTTGCGCCTAATCGCGGGAGATCTCGGTCCTTAGGCTGGCGGCGTTGAGGAGAGTTGTTCGCCTCATAACTGAGATGTTCGATGTAGAGCGCAATCTCGAGAGGTCCGCCGATATTACCTGGTTTCGCGCAGACTTCGGCTGCAAGCGCCAAACCGGCGGCATGATCGGGGCGCTCTCGCATTAAACAAGCTGCATCGGCGAGGTGGGGGCGAGGATCTGGCGCCCATTTGCGGCTCCTTTCGTACCATTGACGCTCTGTGGCGCGCCAAAGTCCAGTCGAAAAAGCGCAAAATTCTGGCTTAGTTGCCGCTGCGTTTGCAGCGCGTGCTGCAGGAGGAGCGGTGCTACCGCGGGGGCCGATTGCGACGGTAGTGACGATTACCTTGTATTATTTAGCTCAGCCAGGCGCGCAGCTACCCTCATCCGCACTAAGTTCAAGTGTGTCTTGAAACCATACAGCGGGTCCATGACGCTCGTGGGTATCGAAATTGCGAGTATTTCCGAGTAAATCGAATCCACTTCTTCTTGCAACGTTATTAAGTCATCATGACTCGCATCCTTGATTTGAGCCTCGATAATTTCGAGGCGTCTATAGCTTTCGATTGCGCGTCTGCGAACCATGTAACGAACGATCCTGGGAACAAGATTTACGATTGGAAAGATCACAGCCAATATAGCAATGGCAAATGCGAACGCTATCTGCACATGATGAGTCACCCACCAAGGTATGTATTTCGTCGCGTATCCTGGACCATTGCGATAGAAATCCCGAGCGAGGTCCGACATTTCGAATTCTGGATCGGATGTTGTCGGAAACTCTCCGGCACGTTGATAGAAGCCGCTTACGTTGTGAGTTTCATATGCGGCTTGGGCAAGCAAACTGATCAAGTGTGGGTGCAATTCACTCCGAACGACTAATGCGATCGTTGTGCCGATCGTCGTGATGTCGTTCGCGGGAATCCTTCCTTGGTAATCAATTGCGCCAGCCGGCACTTCAATCTTCACTAGAAATGGAAATAGCTTGGTCAGCGCATCTGCCCGTTTAAAAGAAATTGGCTTCAGTGTTCCATCAGTCAAGGCTTCCCGTAACACATGGGACCCTTCGGCTACGGCAATGAAGGCCCCGTCGATATTGCCCTCTCGCAATTGCTTGAGCGCGGTGACCCCGCTCAGTGGAGAATAAGACGGCGAACCGAGTGCTTCCTCCTCGCCGAAAATCTTAATGGCGATGGCCCTCGTTTCGCTTGCTTGAGGACCAACAGCCAACTTTTGACCGCGAAAATCCGTAGTATCTGTGCGATCACCGTCAACGCGTTGAAGAAGAAAAAACGGCTGGTAGGCGATGCGTCCGAGCGACACGATCTGAGGTAAGGTTTTGCTGCTGGCAAGACCTCCCTGCACAAAACCAACCTCGACATGGGATTCGGCGTGGTTAAGTAACGAAATGTTTGCGACAGTGCCGGAAGTGGACTTTAAAGCGAGTTCGACTTGGGAGCGCGCTAGAATGTCTCTGTATCTCAGAGCAAACTGTTCGAAGCCGCTGCCGCGGAAAGCAGTGGCTATAGTCACTTTAGATGGAGGCGCTATTAGGACCCAATTCACACCAAAAATGATCAATATGGCTGCAACCAGAACTAAACCAGTTCGTCGAACGACTTTCGAAGTGATCCTTGCCATGGTTTTTGTCTTTGTCAGCGAACTGTTTGCCTATCCGGAAACAAGCGACGCCGTGCGCTGATTAACATTGCATCACGCGTTAATGTTGCTGCGAACTGAAATGTGTCCGCTCAGCCCTTAGGCTCGAGTGGTTCGCGGAGTTGCCTACAGCAGGATGAGCCAACTCATCACTTGCATGCGGTCCGGCAGGCACGGAGTTCATGTTCCGGCGACGGGAAAGAGAGTGCTGGCGTACCCACCAGGGCATTCACGAGTCAAACTCTATGATGTCACCCGACCGGGCCGCGTACTCAAGTGCGTATGCAAGCTCGCCGGTGGTTTCAGAATGAACGTGCATGATCGGCTGTCCTCTATCGATCTCCTCACCGAGCCGAACCTCCAAGCGAACGCCTGCAGCTTTGCCCTCGGGCGCTCCGGCAAGCTTTGCGAGCCGAGCGAGCTTACGGTTGTGGATATGGACAACGCGCCCGGCCCTCGGCGCGGTTAGCGGGTGGACGTTGGTCGCCGTAGGCGGCACGCGCATGCCGCCTTGTGCTTCGCAAATCGCCTGGAATTTCGACCAAGCACTCCCGTTGCTGAGGGTTTTGAGCGCTAGCGCCATGCCTTCTCCCTCACCGACCTTGCCAGCGAACTCCAAGGCCGCGCCCGCAAGCATTGCCGCACGCCTGCGCAGATCGTCAGGCGCGTGGGGTGCGTTTTGAAGCACAGCAAGAACGTCGAGCGCTTCAAGCGCCGGCCCTATACCGCGCCCAACGGGTTGCGAGCCGTCCGTCTGTAGACAGATCATTGTGAGTCCGAAGCGCTTTCCAACTGAGCGCATGCGCGCCGCGAGTTGGCTGGCAGTCTCTTCGCTACGCACTTTAGCGGTTGTCCCAACTGGAATGTCGATCACAACATGCGTTGAGCCCGCAGCAATCTTCTTCGAGAGTACAGAAGCGATGAGCTGGCCTTGCGTATCGACATCGAGTTCACGCTCGACGCGGACGAAGATGTCGTCGGCCGGGCTGAGATGCACTGCGCCACCCCAAGCTATACACCCTCCCTCCTGCTCGACCACGCGCCGGATCGTTGCGAGATCGAGATCAACCGGAGCAAGCGTTTCCATTGTGTCGGCTGTGCCGGCCGGCGATGTAATCGCCCGTGAGGATGTCTTGGGCATGACGAGCCCAAGAGACGCGACAATCGCTACGATGATGGGTGTAGTCCGATTTCCCGGAAGACCACCTATACAGTGTTTATCAACTACGATTGGAGCGTTCCACCGCACGCGATCGCCGACTTCGACCATGGCGCCCGTCAAATCCGCGGTCTCATCCTCGTCAAGCGGCAAGGCTGCGCTTGCAGTCAGAAACGCAGCTAGATGGACATCGGTATAACGGCCAGCGACCACATCCTTGACGATCGCCGAAAAGGCGTATGCATCTAGTCGATTGCCGTAAATTCGTCGACGCACACTCGCGAGCGATTCAAGCGTTGGGGGATGGCTCACCTGCACGGCGTCGCCCTCCGTGACCCCAAGACTCACCCAGGCAGTCTCAGATAAACCGACCTCATCTCGTGCAAGCAGAGTCTCGCCCTCAATTTGAAACAGCGTCGCTTGGACCTGCTTTCCTCCGCGCGAAATGAGAACTTGTGAACGTGCCGCAAGACCCTCCGACCGGCAGACATGACAATCTGTACGCATGATGACTGTCGGCTGATGCTGGGTATGAAGCCGCAATCGCCTTGCGCGCAGCACCGGCTGATTGTAAGGCCCGGTTCTGTCATTGGAACTCGTCATAGATCGAATACCTGGTTCTGGCGTGGCACCGTGGCTTTCCATCTCAGGTCCTTATCGATTCGCACGCGCAATGCTTCAGTCGCTTCGGTCTCTCCGTGAACGATGAAAACCTGCGATGGCTCGCGACGAAAGCCGCTGAGCCAACGCATTAGCTCGTTGCTGTCCGCATGTGCGGAAAGCATGGGGAGATCGTCAACCTCGGCGCGGACGGGAATCCACTCGCCATGAATTTTGATTTCGGTTGAACCTTCTAGCATTGAGCGGCCACGTGTACCTGCAGCCTGAAACCCGGAAAAAAGAATCGTGTTCTTTTGATTGGGGGCATAAGCTTTCAGATGATGGAGTACCCGCCCGCCAGTCGCCATGCCGCTGGCGGAAATCACGATCTTAGGGTAGGCATTGGCAGTAATCGCCTTGGACCCCTCCACATCTCGGGTGTAGGTTGCGATGGCACAAATTGCGCTGCAAACGTCGGGAGCGAGCCGATGATCGGCGCGATGTGCATGCAGTAGGTCCGTCGCGTTGATCGCCATCGGACTGTCGAGATAGATCGGGATGTTTGCAATACGGCCCGCTGTCTTTAGCTTCCAGAGGTGGTAGAGCAGCGATTGCGCGCGCCCAACTGCGAAGGCTGGAATCACTACGGTGCCGCCCCGCTGTACCGTCCGCTCGATGACGCTACCGAGACGCTCGGTGGAATCGGTCGCCTCGTGGATGCGATTTCCGTAAGTAGATTCGATGACAATGTAGTCCGCTTCCGTAATGGGTTGCGGGTCGTGCATCACCGGATCGTCGTAGCGGCCGAGATCTCCGGAAAAAGCTATATGCCGGCCTTCCCATTCGATGTCGGCTGTGGCCGCGCCCAAAATGTGTCCGGCATAACGAAACGTTAGGTTAGCTCCTCCCGGAAGCTGGATCGTCGTACCGAAAGGCACGGTGGAGAAGAATTCGAGTGCCCGCTCGGCATCGCGAACACCGTACAGCGGCAGCGCGGGTTTATGCTTCGAGAAGCCCTTCCTGTTCGCGTACTCCGCATCCTTTTCCTGGAGATGGCCGCTGTCCAACAGGATCAGTTCCGCCACATCGCGCGTGGCTGCCGTCGCGAAAATACGACCCCGGAAACCGTCTCTGACCAGTTTGGGCAAATAGCCCGAATGGTCGAGATGGGCGTGCGTCAGGACTACGGCGTCGATGTTGGAAGGCGCGACCGATAGCGGCTCCCAGTTCAGCTCGCGCAGGTTCTTCAAGCCTTGAAACAAACCGCAATCAATCAAAATACGCTTGTCACGATTGGTAAGAAGATGTTTCGAGCCGGTGACGGTTTCTGCGCTGCCTAGGGAGGTCAGTGTGAGCATGGTATATTTTTTTTCAGTTTGTGAAAGTGTTCAGAGCGGCCGGATCGCCGTGTCCGTCGATAGCGTGGCATTCCTCGGGTGTGAGCAGGTCGTCGCGCGACCACCCGGCGAGCGGAGTCGCGGCATCTATCAGATGAGCCCACGAACAGCCGTTAGCGAAGAGCATACCGGAGACGTTAAGGGTGCCGCCGCGGCTGATGTATCCGCGCGCCTTGGTCCGCGCAGGCCCACCGTCCAATCGCCGCAACAAGCCGAGCATCGGCTCCGGGCGCGTGTGCGTGACAATCAGGCGCGGCAGGTTAAGCGGAAACAATGCCGCCAAAGTTTCGTCGTTTACGGTGAAAGCCGCTTCGAGTGGATCGCGTGGCGCGCGGAAGCGGCCCGGCTCACATAACGCCGTCACGAGGACGCGGCGGCCATGCGCCTTCAGACGATGCGCGGCTTTTAACGCTTCTTCTAGTTGGTAAGCGCCAACTGCCACCAGCTGTAATTCGGCCCGGTCAAGCTCGCCGTCGATATGCGCTGCGCCGTCGAGCACGAACCGAGCTGCTGACTCGCCGTTAAACCGGTGTGGCATGTCGCGCTTCGACACGACCAAACACGCCACTTGTCCGCGTCCTTCATAAATCGCTCGAAGCGCGGCCATCGCGCTATTGGCATCGACCGGAAACAAGACCCGCGCGGTATCCGACATTTCGCCGAGCAGCGCTTCGCCGATTGTGGGATCTTGGTGAGATTGCTCATTCTTGGAATTTTCCCAAGTGTGGGACGTCACAACCAGCGGCACCGAGATCCATCCGGGGTCTTGGCTGATTTCGCGCTGCCGCCGAGCAAACACAATCTCTTGGCGCAGGCCGCCGAGCATCTTCATCGCGAAGGCCTCGTAACTCACGATCAGGTTGATTCCGCCTTTATTGGCGAGTGCCGCTGCCGCTACGGCTTCCTCGTTCAGCGCGGTGATGACGGCACCATCGACCGCATTAGCGACACCTGACTCCGGAACGTTGACCCGGTGTCGCAGCCTTTCGAGGGTCGCGCCCATGTGATTGGAGCGCAGTTCGTCAGGATTGCCGACTCGAGGCCTTAGCTGCGGATTGGCGTTCACCAGGCGTACAAACCAACGATCGAGCGCGTGCATCGCGCAATCCGGCGGATCGCTCGTCCGGCTCCATTCCGGTTCGGGAAGCTTTGGAGATGGCGGGCGCCGCAAGGTCAGCGCGTGCCTACTTTCAGGAGGGCGGCCCTGCTGGTCGTGTATGGCCAGAGCGTTGACGGCGCGGCTGATCTCGTTCGCGGGGACGAACAGCGCCGCCGCGGCCTCATTAAACGCACGTCTCGCTGCTTCATCTTGCGAGGGATTGCCGTTAAGGGGCAGGTTGTGCGCGGCATTAGTGCCGGCACCGGGAAAACCGAACCCTTTGACAGTCTCTGCGATCACATAGGGTACTGGGGCGGGATACTGGTGATCCGGATCGGCGGCGAAGCGCTCGAGTCGTTCTTCTGCCGTGAGGATCGCCCAGGCGAAGGCAGCCGGGTCGCGCCCGTCAATGGTGAAGGGATTGAATCCGTTATGGCGAAGATGAGTAGCGAGCCAGTCGGAGCCGCCCTGCTGCGCGATCTGCGCTCGCTCCTCGATACGTCGACCATTGAGAATCATGATAGGGATCGCAAAGCCCGAGTCCTCCGCGCGCCACCAGCGCGGCGTCCAGTCTGAACCGCGTTGCTCCTCGAAGGCGCCATCGCTCAGAAACGCGACGAGGCTCTCTCCCGGAAGCGGCATATGGACGTACTGAACCTCGGCGAAGCCGAGATAGCCTCCTTCTGAAATCGCACCGGCGGTATTCGGCCCGGCATGGCTTCCGAGCGGCACGGCTGCACGTCCATGACCGTCAATTGCATAGGAATAGAAGTCAGCGACGAGCCGCGAAAGCCCCATTTCGGTACGATCGTAGCGTTCCTTTTGGGCGGGCGAGACATCTCCAGTCAAGGCACTCACCGCCTCAATCGCCGCAACGCTGTGACCCTGACCCATCAGCCATGAACGAGTTTTCGAACAAATTGTATTCGCTGCGAGATAGCCGACAAAGCCCGGCACCATGTTGAGTGAACCGCCTGTATGCCCTTCCGGGGCTTTCTTGAAGGCGTCGGCCGGCAGAGGAGCGCCTGAAAGGTCCACTCGATTTGCATAAGTCATGTGGACGACGGTCCACATCGCCGCGGAGGTCAGACGGTCAGCGGCCGCAAGTAAGACGTAAAGCTCCTCCGGGTCGCCCCTGATCGAGGAGGCCAATGCTATTACGCGCTCGACCGTCTCCTCACTATGGAGGATCGGACCATAGCCCTTACGCCAAGTCTGGAATGCCTCGGAACCAGTATCTCGCATGTGGCCGTTCAATACCCGTTTCGCTGCTATCTTCTATTGGGCACTATGATTCGACGTCGGTCGGACGAGGAGGCGGTTCCCCAGTTGGAAAGGATTTGCTGCCAAAGGTACAAACTCATTGCTCGGATTGCCGTCGGTGCCGCACGAAGGTCTCGCTTGCGGCGGAGTTTGATATGATTGAGTTCGCAACAAGGGATGCGAGCCCGATAGCATTGCTCTCGTGCGGCACGGAATCAGTGGACACAACGCGTTCGGCAAGCGCCTGGAGACGTTGGTAGGACTCCTCGGCAAAGATTCCATGCACCACGACACAGACCGGTCGCGGAAAACCTTGGAGCGGGATCTTTCTTGCAGCGTCTATAAGCGTGTTGCCGGACGAAGCGATGTCATCGACGAGAACAGGTTGGCAGCCGCGCCACCGAGAAAGGTCCGGCAATTCAACATCAACGCTGCGGTCGCCATGCCTAATCTTGTTCAATACGGTGTAGGGTGCGCCGACGCGCGCCGCAATCGCGGAGACCCATTGTTCACTCTCTTGGTCCGGTCCGATAACCAGAGGTTTCTGAATCGCCGCCGCGATCCAGTCAGCGAGAAGCGGCGCCGCGTGAAGTGTGTTGGTGGACATTGTATAAAGCGCCGAAAGCGCCGGGTAGCGATGTAGATGCGGATCTACAGTTATTAGCCGATCGAAGATGGATGACAGTAAGCGCGCAAATGTCTTCGAACTTAACCCTTCGCCGGGTTTAAACCGGCGGTCTTGACGCATATAAGAGAGATAAGGCGCGATAAGGGTAACCTCGCGAGCCCCCAGGGAACGAGCAGCATCGGCGGCAAAGGCGAGGCGAAGAAAGCTTTCGTCGGGATGTACCAGCGTGCAAACTAGGTCGACAGACCCGCTATCTATATCAGAAAGTATGCGGACATAGCTCTCGCCATCCGGAAAGCGTCGCGATTCGATGCTGCCGATCTTCCACCCCCCTGCTTCGGCCAGGCGAGCAGCGAATGTTTCGTTACCCGGCAGAGGAAGGATCAGCCGCATGAATGGACCACCCGCGTGTTCACTGTTCGCAACTATCTTGTTGGTATGTTGAGCAATAAGTTTTGTTGATCGTACTCGCTCCGGCATCACTCTTGTCATTTGGCGGCTGCGAATCTTCGATCTAAGTTAAATCCTTCGTGGGTTGCTCGTTCGATACGTCAACGATATCTATCGAAGTAGGCATGAAAGTTCCGCGAACTTAGTTGTCCAAACTAAGCCAGGGTTGTTTGCAAAAATGTGCGCGATGAAAATTGCCGAGCGCCACAAAGCTTTGGCCGTATAAAGGATGGGAACATTATGCGTGTGGTAAAGTAGAAAACGATGCGAGCAGGTCATTGACTGGACAGTTACATGCGCCCAGACGGATATCGATACCCCTATCCCGCAAACGTTGCATTTCCGGCCCACCAATGAATCCGCAAATGATGCGATCTGGCTTGAGTTCCAGAAGTAGATCGCACATCGACTTCGCGCCCGAGCGGTCGCGTGGATGAAAGTCCCTCGAGCCATCCGACGTGTGATGGAGCAAAACGCCATCGCACCGATCGAAAAATGGACACAGCAGCGACTCGGAATCCAAGTTGATCACAAGAACGGCAGTCCGTCCCGCTGCCACTAAGCTGGATGCTGTATTTCCCACGGTGCCCCGCTTACGTTCTACATTGTTCGATCAAAATAGATCAGATCTTAGAGAATGAACCTTAATCTCGATCATGCGAGATTTTGTCGCCTTTATTTAGCCGCTATCGAAATCCGCTTTGCTTGAGCTAGATCAAGGCGTCGTCCGGACAGTCGGCAATTATTGAGCATTGAGGTGCCTGGAATATACTCGCACTCAACAGGTCTGAATGAGCGCTGAATGTTTCATTTGCGAGCGCCAAACTTGACGGTAGGACGTCGGAAGGCGGCGCACGGCGCTGGCTGCTGGCTCGCTCGGGTTTTCCTCGTTTTGGCAACAATCGGTTTGTATACGCTTGTAATGATGGAGGTCTCGCAGGCCTGTACGGGCGGGACTAGCCTCACAGCAACTGCCAAGCATAAGGCCCATAATGCCAAACAAGCCGCTACGCAGCAACTAGTCAGCCGCGCGAGCGCAATGAGTATCAGGGTTGCTTTTAAGCACATCTATTGTTGTACGAACCGCTCAGGCCATTGTCCCGGGGTCTCCTGCGCGGGATCATGTTGCCTGTCGGCTGTTCTCTTCGGAGGCTGGACCGTCACTCGGCTTGGCGCTCTGAGCTTGGATGTTCCGTCATTGCAGCAACCTATGACGTCATCGGGATTAGATACCCGGTTTCGACCCCCTCGAATTGTTCTCTGATCAATCTCTCTGTCGAACATCTCGCTATGGCCTGTTCGGCCATGTGATGCTCGGGGAGAGAACAATTGAGCATGCGCAGTTCGTCCTTCGAACTCGTCTCTTGATGAGAGATTCAAGTCCAGCAATTCGGGAGTTACAAAATGCACAATTCCATCAGCTTTGCGCGAGATAATTCTCGAGCGCCCTATTCGCATTCGTCATCTGTGGAGCGTTTGGATCGGCCACACCCACGACGCGCGTTGCGTATTTCAAGTCACTACAAATCGACCGATCTCAAGGTCAGCGCCGGATGTGATCTGTTTCGGCTAGGTGAGAGGGGGGAAGCTATCTATAGTCTCGTTGACGGATGGGTTGCGCTCTACAAACTTATGGAGGATGGCGGCAGGCAAATTCTGCAGTTTGCTCTTCCGGGTACAATCCTGGCCTTTGTCCCGGCGCAGAGTGCGGTGATGAATTACAGTGCCCAAGCGCTTACGGATGCGATTGTCTCAATCGTGCCTCACAAGAGCCTTGGACGTCTTGCCAGAGAGTGTCCCGAAGTCGGGATGCAACTTGCAGGCATGATCTCGTTGGACCGAAGCTTGGCCTACGACCAATTGTCCAGCGTCGGTCGACGGCCGGCCCGCGAACGCGTCGCGCATTTGCTGCTCGAGTTGTTCATGCGGTCACGCATGCGCTGGCCAGGCCATCGTAGTGAGGAAATGCACCTCCCGTTGACGCAGGAGAATATTGGCGACGCAACCGGGCTCACCGGCGTGCACGTAAACCGTGTGCTTCGTGATCTGAGCAAGCAGGGCATCCTGCAGTTTCACTATCGACGTCTCCGGATCATCAACCCGGATAAACTCATCGATGTGGCCGGGATCGATCCTCACGCTGCGATATCTTGGTTTTGTGATGATGCGGCGGATAATGCCTTCGCGGACCACACATAATGAACGTGCAATTTCGCCAACAGCATACCTTGAGGCAAATATGTGCGCGACGTGATGCTCACCAACGATTCCCTACAACCGCTTGCTATAAATCATCTCGGATGACTCTGCTTCACTACAACGCAATAAAGGCTGCTTCGGTCGTATCAGAGGGGCGTGACTCTCGACTTCTCTCGGCCTGGCAAGCCGACCGACAACGCATTCATGGAAGCCTTCAACAGCCGTTTCCGGGCGGAATGTCTAAACGCCCACCGGTTCCTGAGCCTTGCAAATGCGCGGAAAAAGTTAGAGGATTGGCGCAACTACTAAAACGAAGTGCGCCCGCATGGCGCTATCGGCAACAAGACGCCGATTATGGTGCTGAATCGCGATGACGCAGCCAGCCCGCCATCGTGAAGGAGTGCTGCAGCATCGGTGAAAGTGTGGTCCAAGAGTCAGTTGCGATGTGGCTCTATCGACGTGGAAACCGCCATGAACGGGCTTGAGCTAAAGAAATGGCGCAGACTCCTGGGTCACACGCAGGAACAGGCGGCGAACGAATTCGGGGTCACCAGACCCACCATTCAAAACTGGGAATATGAGATCACGCCCGTTCCGGTCTCGGTGGGTTTGGCTTCCCGGCAACTCGCGCGACGTTGGAAGCAACGTCCCGAGTTCGGGCCCATTACCCTCGTCTATGCAAGCGCACCGCTATGGAGGACGCCATATAGCGTGGATGAGCTGCTGACGCTATTCTGCAGGCGATACCCCGATAATCATACTGCCTTCCTCAGGGTCCTCGAGCTGATGAACAGCTCAAGCTTTTTTAACCCGATGATACTCGATGAAAACAACGTCATTATCTGGAGTGGACCCCAGCTAATGGAAGAATGCGAAAAGTTGCATGAGCGTTCATAACTAAAGATAAGCAGAAAGGCGGCGAGAGGTAGCAAAGCTGGAGCTACAATGACGATCGTTTGGGAGCTGCTTGAGGCAAGTCTATTGGCGCGTCTAATCTGACATCAGGTGGTGAGTTGGATTCGTGGGATTTGAAAAAGTGGCGAAAGAAACGTGGATTCAACCAATTTGAGGCTGCGAAGAAGCTTGGAATAAATCGCGGCGGCTACCAGAATTGGGAGCGAGAAGTCAGGCCAATCCCAAGACCTGTCGAACTCGCTTGCCAAGAGATCACACGACTCCAGCAACAGCGTCCGGATTTCGGTCCAGTGATGCTCGTGTTTGCCGATGGCCAGATATTGCAGAAGTCCGACGAACCCTACTGCGTTGCTCTACTACGTTGTGATCATCATCCCAACAACGAAGCTGCTGTCGAAGCAGTCCGCCGGTTGAGGCTTGATCCCATGTTCGTTAATCCATTCATCCTAGCGGAGGACGGCTCGGTCATCTGGGACAGTCCAGAGCTTTTAGACGAATGCAAGAGACGGAACTGCGCAAAGCTGGATATCAATTTGCTCTTCGACGAGGATGACAGAATCCATAAGGATTAAAACTCTCGCAGCGGCGCCGGACGTATTCCATTGTGGCGTTATGAGAAGCGACCTAGCGGCAAGCGGTTCGATCAGAACGCATCGCGCTACCGGTAACAACGAGAGAGATTTGGCGCCAGACCCGAACTTGCAGACCACACTATTGACAAGTTGAAGTCGGACGAGGTGCAGATTTGATCTGCCATACAGCCCAAGGCAGCGCTTTGCTTATGAGGTGCGCTCGTGACTAGGACCGCAGGTGCTCTGAGCAGCGCCACAGTCATTACGCCACTACTTTCTGCGCGAGCCGTTGGGTATGCTTCCATTTCCATTCCTCCACCGCGCCGAACAGACATGGCGAGATGAACGTTCCTACAAGCGCAGCGACGACCGTGCCGCCGACTGACGGAATTGCCATGGGCTGCATCAAGTCGGAGCCGCGCCTGGTCGCCCAGAAGATTGGCAGCAGGCCGAATAGGTCGTTGAAACATCAAGGAGGCGCGGATGCGTCTGAGGCCCGCTTGCAGGAAAACTCCGCGAAGCTCCTCAACGGACGCAAATGTCGCCCCCTCGAAAATGCGTTCGAGGTAGGTTGTACGATTACCCCGTCGTCGTCTACTTGACGGATATTTTGGACCAAAACGTACCCTCGGTCGGGTTACCGTCGACAACCTTTAGGCCGGTCCAGCCCTTCGGCGAGGGCAGGACTATCGGACTATCATGGGCCAGAGCGGGCGCTTCTTCAAACTTTCGCGCGAGCTTCGCGTTGCACGCTTTGAAAGTTCGCTGACACCGTAGTAGACGGTTAGCCAGCCGTTGCCGGGTTAGGATCGGTGGAGTACCGCCGCCGATTTTGAGTCATATCGAACGCGATCAACAAGCAATGGTTCTATTATCGGCGCGGAGATAAGATTCGCGATGCCTCCCGCGCTCGCTTGATGACGAGCTTCTTGTCGCTGACATCGTAGCCGACCGTACTAAGTTCAAGTGTGTCTTGAAATCAAAAAGGGTTCACACTACGCCGGGAACTGACTGCCTGTTTGCGTTCGGGCCGGGCCCTTCGCGTGCCGCATACCCGGAATCGTAACAAGCCCTTTATCGGGCACGCGATCATGATCAGCGATCGACCGCCGGAGATCGCTGACAGGGCTGTCCCGGGTCACTGGGAAGGTGACCTCATCCTTGGTCTTGAGAGTTCGGCGATCGGCACGCTCGTGGAGCGAAGTTCTCGCTTCACCATGCTACTGCATTTGCCGCGAATGGATGGCTATCAAAGAGGTCAGCGTATCAAGAACGGTCCGCCCCTTGCTGGACACGGCGCCGAAGCCGTCCGTGAGGCAATCGTCCAATCAATGGGCGAACTACCCGAACAGTTGCGCCAGTCGCTGACATGGGACCAAGGAGCGGAAATGGCACAACACGTCAGGCTGAGCATCGATGCCGGGCTGCAGATCTACTTCTGTGATCCGCAAAGCCCCTGGCAACGTGGTTCGAACGAAAATACCAACGGCTTGCTGCGACAGTACTTCCCGAAAGGCACAGACCTCAGCAGACATAGCAATCAGGAACTGGATGCTGTCGCCCACTCGATGAATACGAGGCCCCGCAAAACCACTTGGCTGGAAGACACCCGCCGAGGTTCTGGACCAGTATCTGATCGGCCAGTACAATCTAGGTGTTGCGACGGTCGGTTGAATCCGCCTTGGCTGCCGCGATCCGAGTGATGGACGAGCCTGCCACCCTGGACGGGCCGCCGGTCATGAAGCGCTTGCTCGAGGGCATCGAGAACGAAGCCGGCATGCGCCGTCCGGCTCGCCCGCCAGCCAACGATACGCCGGGCAAAGGTGTCGATGACGAAGGCGACATAGACGAAGCCGGTCCAGGTCGAGACATAGGTGAAGTCGGAGACCCACAGCATGTTCGGCGCCGGGGCATGGAACTGGCGGTTGACATGATCAAGCGGACAGGGTGCCGCCCTGTCGCTGATCGTTGTGCGGATCGGCTGCGGATCGCCCCTTGAAGGCCCATCCGGCGCATCAGCCGCGCCACGGTGCAGCGAGCGATGTCGAAGCCTTCCCGCCGCAACTGCCGCCAGACCTTGCGCACGCCGTAGACGCGGAAGTTCTCCTCGAACACGCGTCGCACTTCGATCTTCAGGGCTTCATCGCGCTTGGCCCGGGCAGACAGCCGGGAAGGATCGCGCCGCTTGGCGACATGGCCGTGGTAGGTGGACGGGGCGATCGGCAGCACCTTGCAGATCGGCTCGACCCCATGCGCCTCGCGGTGATCGTCGATGAAGGCGATCATGGCTTGAACCGGCGGTCGAGCTCCGCCTGGGAAAAATAGGCAGACGCCTTGCGCAGGATCTCATTGGCCTGACGCAGTTCGCGGTTCTCCCGCTCCAGGGCCTTTAGACGCTCGGCAACGTCGGAAGGAAGGCCGGAGCGAACGCCGCTGTCCACCTCCGCCTTCTTCACCCACTCATTGAGCGACTGCGCCGTGCAGCCGATCTTGGCCGCGATCGAGCACACCGCTGCCCAGCGCGACCGATGCTCGCTTTCGTGATCCAAAACCATCCGCACCGCTCGCGCGCGGACCTCGGGAGAAAACCTGTTCGTCGTCTTGCCTGCCATGGCTCCACCTTCTCAAGGTCTGGAGCCTCCGGCAAACCCGGCGCGGTTCATTTTCCGGTGGCGTGAGGATTTTGAGATTGCAAGATTTCGGGGTTAGAAGGGGACGGACGATGAAGCGGAAGA
>Ga0209906_100293_pt1 | contig 32024 bp, 31 predicted proteins | sample FECB24metaG_FD_188303 | JGI IMG/M metagenome (GOLD analysis project Ga0209906, IMG submission 188303) | Cyanobacterial communities from the Joint Genome Institute, California, USA from Joint Genome Institute, California, USA - FECB-24 metaG... ... | reverse complement strand
ACAATGGATCGTTCACAAACCCGATATCGCTGCCCGAACATGGAGCCGAATCTGGAGACGACGAACAAACCCAGACAACCGAACCATCAGAGTCGTGTAGTGTGCGGAATCGATGCACGCAATATCGTAGCAGGGATGGTCGTACGCCGCGTCACACGTTCCTGGTGGAGCGACTTACTGCGACGTGCAGCCAGGGTCTAGCACAACGTCATCCCGGCGGCCGAAGGCCAGCCGGGATCCATTGCTGGTGGGAGTCTTGGCGCAAGGGAGCCCAATCGCAGAGAGGAATGGATCCCGGGTCGCTACGGCGCCCGGGATGACGATCGCTGAGGGCAATTCTAACCTTTCGAGGTCTGCGTCGTTCCCTGTCATGCGTCCTTCGGGCAACAGGGCGAGCCGACGTCCCGCTCGTTCGTCGGCCCCATGCACGGGAGCAGAAAGAGCCCCTACACCAGCTCCACCTCGACCACTCCGGACACTGCCCGCATGGCGGCTGCAATCCTCGGGTCGATGCGGTAGCGGCCGGGAAGTTCGATCTCGACTTCGCCCTGGCCTTCGCCCTTGAGCACCACGAACGAGACCTGGCTTTCGCCGCGCTGCTGGAGCTGGGTGGAGAGCGTGTTGAGCGGCGCGGGGTCGCGGAGGAAGATCCGCAGCGCCTTCTGGTGCTTGGCCGCCTCGATGTCGAGCGCCTGCACCGAGTTGACGCGCAGGTTGACGCCTTCGGGCCTGTCTTCCGCCGCGACGATGATCACGACGGATTTCCCCTCGACCAGCAGGTCGCGATACTGGGTCAGTGTTTCCGAAAACAGCACGGCCTCGTATTGCCCCGTCATGTCCGAAAACTGGACGACGCACATCTTGTTGCCGGTCTTGGTCTTGCGCTCTTTTGCGGACGTGACCGTGCCGGCGAGCCGGCCGGCCGATGCCCCGCGTTTCACGGCGATCTGGAAATCGGCCCAGCCCTGCACGCGCATCTTTTCCAGCGCCGAACGGTATTCGTCGAGCGGATGGGCGGACAGATAGAAGCCCACCGCCGCGAATTCGCGCTGCAGGCGCTCGGCGACAGGCCAAGGCTCCGTGGCGGGGAGGTGCAGCTTCTGCTGCCGGGCCGCCGAACTCGAGCCGAACATGTCGGACATGCCGAGTGCCGCGTCTTCCGAGGCGCGGGAGGCGAGGCCCATCATGCGTTCGATGCCGGCCATCATCGCGGCGCGGTCATGGCCGAAGCAGTCGAAGCCGCCGGCCTGAACCAGGCTTTCGAAGACGCGCTTTCCCACGATGCGCGGGTCGACGCGTTCGCAGAAATCCTCCAGGTCCGAGAATGTCTTCTCCTTGCGCTTCTCGACGATGTGGCGGACGGCCGCTTCGCCGACGCCCTTGATAGCGGCGAGCGAGTAGAAGATGCGGTTGCCCTCGACTTCGAAATCGCGGTCGGATGTCTGGACCGAGGGCGGCACGACGTCGATGCCGAGGCGGATCGCGTCCTGCCGGAAGTCCGCCAGCTTGTCGGTGTTGCCCATGTCGAGCGTCATCGATGCGGCGAGGAACTCGACCGGATAATGCGCCTTCAGGAAGGCGGTCTGGTAGGAAACGATCGCGTAGGCCGCCGCGTGCGACTTGTTGAAGCCGTAGTCGGCAAACTTGGCCAGCAGGTCGAAAATGAAGTCCGCCTGCGGCTTGGCGACGCCGCGGTCGACGGCGCCGGTGACGAAGCGCTCGCGCTGCTTGTCCATCTCGGCGCGAATTTTCTTGCCCATGGCGCGACGCAGCAGGTCGGCTTCGCCGAGCGAATAGCCGGCGAGTTCCTGCGCGATCTGCATCACCTGTTCCTGGTAGACGATGACGCCTTGAGTCTCGGCCACCAGATGGTCGATCTTCGGATGGATCGACGCGATTTCCTCTTCATTGTGCTTGCGGGCGTTGTAGGTCGGGATGTTTTCCATCGGACCCGGGCGGTAGAGCGCCACCAGCGCGATGATGTCCTCGATCCGGTCGGGCTTCATGCCGATCAGCGCCTTGCGCATGCCGGCCGATTCCACCTGGAACACGCCGACGACTTCGCCGCGCGAAAGCATTTCGTAGGTCTTCAGATCGTCGAGCGGCAGGCGGGCGAGGTCGACCTCGATGCCGCGGCGGCGGATCAGCTTGACCGCCGTTTCCAGCACGGTCAGCGTCTTCAGGCCGAGAAAGTCGAACTTGACGAGACCGGCGTCCTCGACCTTCTTCATGTTGAACTGCGTCACCGGCATGTCGGAGCGCGGGTCGCGATACATCGGCACCAGCTCGGACAGCGGCCGGTCGCCGATGACGATGCCGGCGGCATGCGTCGAGGCGTGGCGGTAGAGGCCTTCGAGCTTTTGCGCGATGTCGAGCAGGGTCTGCACCACCGGCTCGCGGTCGATCTCCTCCTGGAAGCGCGGCTCGCCCTCGATCGCCTGCGCCAGCGTCACCGGGTTTGCGGGGTTCTGCGGCACCATCTTGCAGAGGCGATCGACCTGGCCGTATGGCATCTGCAGGACGCGGCCGACGTCGCGCAGGACCGCGCGGGCCTGCAGCGTGCCGAAGGTGATGATCTGCGCCACCTGGTCGCGGCCGTATTTCTTCTGGACGTAGCGGATGACCTCGTCGCGCCGATCCTGGCAGAAATCGATGTCGAAGTCGGGCATCGACACGCGGTCGGGATTGAGGAAGCGCTCGAACAGCAGCGAGAAGCGCAGCGGGTCGACATCGGTGATGGTGAGCGCGTAGGCGACCAGCGAGCCGGCGCCTGACCCGCGCCCCGGCCCGACCGGGATGCCTTGCGCCTTCGCCCATTTGATGAAGTCGGCAACGATCAGGAAGTAGCCGGGGAACTTCATCCGCTCGATGACGCCGATCTCGAACTCCAGCCGCTCGGAATATTGCTGCTCGGTGTAGCCCTGCGTCATGCCGAACTTTTCGAGCCGCATCGCAAGTCCTTCGCGGGCCTGGCGGCGAAGCTCGTCCGCTTCCGCCTTCAAGGCGGCGTCGGGATTGTCGCTGGCGCCGGTGAAGCGCGGCAGGATCGGGCTGCGGTTCTTCGGATAGTAGGAGCAGCGCATGGCGATCTCGACCGTGTTGTCGATCGCCTCGGGCAGGTCCGCGAACAGCGCCGCCATCTCGGCCTGGCTGCGCAGGTGATGGTCGGGAGTCAGGCGGCGGCGGTCGTCGACGGCGACGACCGAGCCCTCGGCGATCGCCATCAGGGCGTCATGCGCGTCGTAGTCCTCGCGCTGCAGGAAGAATGCCTCGTTGGTGGCCACCAGCGGCAGGCGCTTGTCATAGGCCATCGCGATGGTCGCTGCCTCGACCGCGCGGTCGTAGCCGGTTGGACGCTGCAACTCGACATAGAGGCGGTCGCCGAACATCCGGGAGAGGATGTCGAGCCGGTCGGCGGCGACATGCGGATGCTCGTCCTTCAAAGCGGCCCCAATCGGCCCGCGCTCGCCGCCCGTCAGGCAGATGATGCCGGGGGCCAATTCGGCCAGCCAGTCCAGCCGCACCGAGACGCCAGCTTCCGGAGGATTGTCGAGATAGGCACGGCTGACGAGCCGGACGAGATTGGCGTATCCGATCTCCGTCGCGGCGAGCAGCACGACCGGATAGACGGAGCGGGGGCGCTTGTGGCTCGAACCGTTGTCGGTCGCGATTTCGGGAAACGCCACATCAAGCTGGCAGCCGATGATTGGCTGGACGCCGTCCTTGGACGCGTATTGCGCGAATTCGAGCGCGCCGAACAGGTTGTTGGTGTCGGTGACGGCGATGGCCGGCAGTCGGTCCTTGACCGCATGCGCGACGACTTTTTTCAGCGGCAGCGCGCCTTCGAGCAACGAGTAGGCCGAGTGGACGCGAAGATGCACGAACGGGCGCGTCGGGCGGGGCGGCATCGCTTCGCGCTCCGCCGCCTCCCGCCGCAAGGGATCCCTGATGCGCCTGTCGTCCGCCATATCGTTCCGCCCGCTCGAGCCGCCGCGACTCGCTTGGCCATTGTCGGCAAAGCGCGTCGGGGCGTCCAGCGGATTGACCGTCCGAGCGGGAATTGCACCCGCAGTCCACAGGCGACCCTGCGTCAATGAGGCCGGAACCCTTTGCCGCCTCAAGGGTTCTCTCGCCAGAGTGTTCTCCCGGCAATTTTCGGGGGAGTGTCAAAACCCCGGAGAATGAAATGAAGACGAAGATCAAACTGTTGTTGCTTGCCCTCTGCATCGTGCCCGCCGGCGGCTTCGCCGCCCATGCCAACGACGCGAAATTCCTGGATACGCTGGAAGGCAACTGGGCCGGCAAGGGCACGGTCAAGGTGCGCACCGATTCCTCGCCGATCAACGTGAACTGCAAGTTCTCGACCGACACCAGCCCGACGTCGCTCAACCTCGACGGCAACTGCACCGGCCTTCTGATCATCTCGCGCGCCATCGGCGCGAAGCTGACTGCCAACGGCACGTCTTATAAGGGCTCCTATGTCGGTGCGGGCACCGGCACGGCCGGCCTCAACGGAAAGCGTTCGGGCAATTCGATCAATCTCGGCATCAACTGGGCCAAGGAAGTCAACGGCGACCAGAAGGCCCAGATGACGGTGGAGAAAGTCGGCGAGAACGGCATGCGCCTGACGACGGTCGACAAGGACCCGAAGACCGGCAAGAGCATCGTCACCAGCCAGATCAATCTGAGCCGTCTGTAGCACCAGCCGCTCACTCGTCGAGACTATCCGGCGGGTGGGCGTTCCTGCCTTTGCCGAACGTGTAGCCGGTTTCGACGGCAATTTTTCCGAATTTGCCACGCAGGATGTCGATCGCGCCCTCGGCCTTGGCCCGCTTCTCGGCCTGCCGGTCGACCAGGTCGGGAGGATCCGCGCGGGCGTCGTCCGACAGGTCGCTGACGCCGATGCCGATCAGGCGGTAGCGGGTCCCGTCGGTCTCTTTGCCTAGGAGTTCGCGGCCCGTTGCAAAAATACGGTCGGCCAGTCTTGTCGGGTCGGCGAGTTGGCGGTTGCGGGTGCGCAGCTTGAAATCCTGGGTCTTCAGTTTCAGCACGATCGTTCGCCCGGCAATGCCGGACTTCTTCAGCCGCGCCGAGACCTTTTCGGACAGCGCCCGCAGGATCGGTACGAGGTCGGCGGCCGACGAGAGATCGTCGTTGAACGTCGTCTCGGCCGAGACGCTCTTCGCCTCGCGCTCGATATGGACCGCGCGTTCGTCCTCGCCGCGCGACAGGTGATAGAGCCGGTCGCCCATCGTGCCGTAGCGGCGCATCAGGTCGGTCCGCTCCATCGTCTGCAATTGGCCGATCGTGCGGATGCCGTCGCGCTCCAGCACCGACGCAAACGCCTTGCCGACCCCCCAGATCAGCGTCACCGGCTGGGGGGCCAGAAAGCCGACGGCCTCCGCCTCGCCGATGACGGAAAAGCCGCGCGGCTTGTTGAAGTCTGACGCCACCTTGGCGAGGAACTTGCAGTACGACAGGCCGACCGAGACGGTGATGCCGATCTCCTTTTCGACCGTGCGTGCGAACCTCGCGAGCACCAGCGCGGGGGGCATGCCGTGCAGCCGCGCGGTGCCGGCCAGGTCGAGAAATGCCTCGTCGATCGAGATCGGCTCGACCAGCGGCGTCAGCGCCTGCATCATCTCCCGCACTTCGCGCCCGACGCGGACGTATTTCTCCATATCCGGCTTGATCACCACGGCATCGGGGCAGGCGGCCAGCGCCTTGAACATCGGCATGGCGGAGCGGACGCCGTGGATCCGGGCGATGTAGCAGGCGGTGGACACGACGCCCCGCTTGCCGCCGCCGATGATCACCGGCTTGTCGGCGAGCGCCGGGTTGTCGCGTTTCTCCACCGACGCATAGAAGGCGTCGCAGTCGATATGGGCCAGGTTGAGCGCATAGAGTTCGGCATGCGCCACGAGGCGCGGGCTGCCGCACCGTTCACATCGCCTCGCCGCCTTCGACTGCGGCGTCAGGCAGTCGCGGCAGAATCCGTGCAGTGGATCGTTGACAGACAGCATCAAGCCTGAGAACATAATGTGAACATTCGAGATCATAGAGGAGCCGGCGCCGTGCGACAAGCCGGCGGGCGGGTTGTGCGATCATGGACGAAGCCATCCTGCCATTGACTGCCGAAAGGTGGCCGGATTTCGAGGACCTGTTCGGCAAGCAGGGCGCCTGCTACGGCTGGTGGTGCACGCACTTCCGGCTGCCGCCGGCGGTGCGGCGCGACAATGACCGGGCGCGCAACAAGGACCATATCCAGGCGCGGATCATGGCGGGACCGGCGCCGGGGCTTCTCGCCTATGCCGAAGGGCGCGCCGTGGGATGGATGCAGATTGGACCGCGCGCGGACGTTCCCGAGTGGAACAATGCCGGCCGCGTCTCCGCGCCGGTCGAACCCAATGACGCCGCCGATCCGTCGGTCTGGGCGATTTCATGCTTCTTTCTCCGCTCCTCGGCGCGCGGGAAAGGGCTGACGCACCGCATGGTCTCGGCCGGGATCGAGTTTGCGCGGGCAGGTGGCGCGCGTCTGGTCGAGGCCTGTCCGATCGACCAATCGAAGGATTCGCGCTCCATCGGCCTGTTCGTCGGCTCGACGCGGGTGTTCGAGAAGGCGGGGTTCGAGCCGGCGGTCGTGCGCAAGAGCGGGCGGCCGCTGATGCGCTTCGCGCTCTGAATTCTCAGAGGCCGAGCGCCTGGGCGATCTTTGGCGCGGCTTCCTTCCAGTCGTCGACGACGTAGGAGCCTTCGGGCGCCGGTGGCAGCATGGCGCGCAGCGAGATATCGGCCATCAGGTGAAACAGGTGCACGTCCGGCACGCTTTCCCTGGCCGAGACGAGGTTGCGCGGCTGGTCGTCGACGAAGGCGACGGGACGGCCCGTGTCGCCGCGCAGACGCTCGATCGCCGGCCCCTTCGCCATTTCGGTGGTGAGCAGCGGATACTTGAAGCCCAGGCCGTCGAGATGGTCGATGCGCGACTGGCGATGCCTGTGCGGCATGGCGGTGAGGAGGATGATCTCGGCCCGGTCGCCGATGAATTCGAGCGCTTCGGCCGCACCCTCGGTGACGCCCTGCCATTCGGACTGCGCGACGAAGAACGCGTCGACGAGTTCGGTCACGGTGTCGGCTTCGGCGGCGATGCCCGTGGCGATGGCGGCGATGTTGCCATGCAGGCGGAACGATTCGAGCGAGAGCTTGTAGCCGCGCGATTCGAGGTAGACCGGGAAGGGCTTCACGAAGTCGAGCAAGACGTCGTCGACGTCGAGCACCAGCAGCGGGCGGCTGTCATGCGAGAGTTCTTCGATTTGCCGCAGTGTTTCCGGATCGTCGCTCACATCGACCTCTCTTGTTCGTCGTCGCCGAAGGGAAGCACCTTGCAGGCCCGCCCGACCGAAGCGGGGTCTATGCCCGCATCGGCGGCGAATTGCATCAGCGTCGGCTCATGCGCAAGAATGAACTGCAGCACACCTGCCAGAAAGCCTGGCTGGCTGGCGGCGGCGCGGACGTCCTTCGCCTCGATGCCGGTCAGCGCCAGGAAGCGCGGCAGCAAGGTCGCATCGGCGGCGATGAAGGCAAGCGCCCGGATTGCCAGCGCCTCCGCGGTTTCGCGGTCGTATCCAGTCTTGGACATGGTGATGTGTTCCGCGAATGCCTATCTGCGCAACGCTTATGGGGCTGCGGGCGTCGCCGCAAGCGCGGCGTTGACGTCGCGACAGTTTGGCGGCTCCGATTTCCGTTTCGTCAATGAACTGGTTCTATACTCGAACATGCAGATTCGCGCTTGGGGGACGGGCGCGGGGCCGCGGATCGTCCGACGCGGCCAAAGGGGACGCAACGAAATGGCCAAGAAAGTGATGATCGTCGAAGACAACGAGCTCAACATGAAGCTGTTTCGGGATCTGATCGAGGCGACCGGCTACGAGACCGTCCGCACCCGCAACGGCCTCGAAGCGCTCGATCTTGCGCGGGCGCACCGCCCCGACCTGATCCTCATGGACATCCAGTTGCCGGAAGTTTCGGGCCTCGAAGTCACCAAGTGGCTCAAGGAAGACGACGACCTGCACTCCATACCGGTCATCGCCGTGACCGCCTTCGCCATGAAGGGCGACGAGGAGCGCATCCGCCAGGGCGGTTGTGAAGCCTACATTTCCAAGCCGATCTCGGTTCCGAAATTCATCGAGACGATCAAATCCTATCTCGGGGACGCGTAATGACGCGTCGCCGGGCCCGCTGGAGCAGATGACGCCATGACCGCTCGAATCCTCGTCGTCGACGACGTGCCGGCCAATGTGAAGCTGCTCGAGGTCCGGCTGCTGGCGGAATATTTCGAGGTCCTGACCGCGTTCAACGGCAAGGACGCGATCGACATCTGCGAGAACGGCAAGGTCGACGTGGTGCTGCTCGACGTCATGATGCCCGGAATGGACGGTTTCGAAGTGTGCCGGCGGCTGAAGGCCGACCGGGCGACGTCGCATATCCCGATCGTCATGGTGACGGCGCTCGACCAGGTGTCCGACCGCATCCAGGGCCTCGAATCGGGCGCGGATGATTTTCTCACCAAGCCGGTCAACGATCTGCAGCTTCTGACCCGGGTGCGCAGCCTTGTCCGCCTCAAGATGCTGACCGACGAACTGCGTCTGCGCGCCTCGACGACGCGCAACATCGGCATCGAGGAATTGCTGGGCAAGAAGGACCCGCTGGGCGACAAGCGCGCCAAGCTGATGCTGGTGGACCAGCGCGCCACGTCGCAGAAGCGCATCAGCGACATGTTGCTGCCGGTCGCCGATGTCGAGGTCTCGTCCGACCCGCAGGCCGTGTTCTTCCAGGCGGCAGAGGGAAGTTACGACGCTATCGTGGTGACAACCGGTCTCGCTGGTTTCGATCCGCTGCGCATTTGCTCGCAATTGCGGTCGCTCGACCGGACGCGGTTCCTGCCGATCATCCTGATCGCGGAGCAGGGCGAGGAAGAACTCGTGCTGCGCGGCCTCGACCTCGGCGTGAACGACTATCTGATGCGCCCGGTCGACGAGCAGGAACTGACCGCGCGCCTGCGCACCCAGATCCGCCGCAAGCGCTACAATGAGGAGCTTCGCTCCAGCGTCGCCCAGACGATCGAGATGGCGATCACAGACGGGCTGACCGGCCTGCACAACCGCCGCTATCTCGACAGCCATCTGGTCACGCTGTTCGAACGCGCCGCGTCGCGCAACCGCCCGCTGTCGCTGATGATCACCGACATCGACAAGTTCAAGCCGATCAACGACACCTATGGCCACGCGGCGGGCGACGAGGTGCTGCGCGATTTCGCGCGCCGCCTGCGCAAGAACGTGCGTGGCATCGACCTCGCGTGCCGGTTCGGCGGCGAAGAGTTCGTCATCGTGATGCCGGATACGGAACAGCACATCGCCGAGCGCGTTGCCGAGCGCATTCGTCACGAAATTGAAAGCCAGCCCTTCGCGACGGGCGGCGGCACCCAGGCCCTGCGTGTGACGGTCAGCATTGGCGTCGCCTCGATGATCCCCGGCAAGGACAGCGCCGAGACGCTGATGAAGCGGGCCGACGCGGCGCTCTACGAGGCCAAGAACACCGGCCGCAACCGCGTGGTCGCCAAGGCCGCCTGAGCGGATTCGCCAACTCTGTGCACGGGTTGGGTCAAGCGACGATCGTTTGGAGGCGAACGATGCTTGCCGTCTTTGCAGCGATTCGGTCGCAAACCTTAAGAAAGTATTGATTTTTCAGTGCTCTTGCGCAATTGTCCGTGCGGGTAAGGGCGTGGCTGGGACGAGGGTGCAACCGGCTGCCGCCTACAGATGCCCCATCGATGCTCAGGTCCGCCGCATCTCCTGGGTTCCGTGGGGTTGGCCGGCCGGCGCTGGCGCATAGTGGCTTCCTCGTACCGCTGCCAGATTGTCGGCCGGCCCCTTTTATCGCCTGACTTCTGAAACTCACTGCAAGACATTGGTCCATAACGAAAAACGCCGCCCGAGGGCGGCGTTTTTCGTTGATGCACCAAGCCTGAGCGGCTTACTTGATCTTGGTTTCCTTGAAGTCGACATGCTTCTTCGCAATCGGGTCGTACTTCTTGAAGGACATCTTTTCGGTCTTCGTGCGGCTGTTCTTGCTCGTCACGTAGAAGAAGCCGGTGTCGGCGGTCGAGAGAAGCTTGATCTTGATGTTGGCGGCTTTTGCCATGGCTCTTGTCCGTATCTGCTAGTGGGGTCACTTCGCGCGCAAGCGCCAAGCGTCTTGCCCGGCCGCGGAAAACTGAGGCGGACACATACGGATTGGCTGCCGAATGTCAAGTGCGGGAGGGACCGCGCACCATCCGAAACGCCACCAGCAGCAGGTAGGCGACGAAGAACAGGGCGATCGACCAGCCGAAGCCGGGCGGACCGAAGAGATCGAGGCCAAGCCCGATCGTCTGCGGCCCGACCAGCATGCCGATGCCGTAGCAGAAGACGAAGGCCGCATTGGCCGACGCCAGGTCCCGGCCGGTCAGCTGCGATCCGAGATGCGCAAGGCCGACCGTGTAGAGCGCGGCGACCGCGCCGCCCCAGACGAACAGCAGGCCGGCCGTGAGCGTCCAGTTCGATTGCACGAGCGGCAACAACAGCATGCCGACGAGGCCGACGGTCGCGCAGGCCACAAGCACGCGGCGGCGGTCGCCGATGCGGTCCGAGAGCATGCCGAGCGGAACCTGGAACAGCACATTGCCAAGGCCGATCATGCTGAGCAGCAGCGCCGCCTCCGCCTCGGTATAGCCGACGCGGGGGCCATAGATCGGAAACAGCGCGAAGCCGCCGGTCTCGACCGCGCCGAAGACCAGCACGGCGGCGGTCGCAGTCGGCACCAGCCAGACATAGCGCAGGAACTGGCCACCGCCCTCACGGTGCGCCGGGATGTCCGGGCTCTGCCGCCAGGCCAGCGCGACCGGGATCATGCCGGCGACGACAAGACCGAAGGCAATGCCGAAGGGCCGAAACCCCTCGCTGCCGATCTGCGCGAACAGCCAGGGGCCGAAGGCGAAGCCGAGCGACAGCATGGTGGCATAGACGCCGAGCACCAGCCCGCGGCGGCGGGGAGGGGCCGAAACGTTGATCCAGTATTCGGACAGGATGAAGACCACTGTCAGCGCAATGTGCAGCACGGCGCGGAGCGGAAACCAGAGCCAGAATTCCGTCGCGGCGTAGAAGCCGACAAAGGACAGCGCACCGACGAACATCATCACCAGCAGCGTCGGGACGACGCCAAAGCGCGAGGCGAGCGGCGTGGCGAGGGGGGCAGCAGCGATGGAGGCCAGACCGGCGGCGGCCGTGTTCAGGCCAATCATCGTCGCGGACTGGCCGCGTTGCTCCAGAATGATGCTGAGCAGGGGAACGCCGAGGCCGATCGCGACGCCGACGACGCTGATCGAGCCGATCGCGGCAGCCAGCGACAGAAAGCGCATCGGCTGCTCGACCTCTCCGTCATGGTGGTGCGGGGATGCTGGCAACATTGAGCTGATCGGATTGCTTACAGGATGTCGCGCTGAAAGCGCCGGTGGCGCATGTGATAGAACGGCACCGGATGTTCCGGATCGAGGTTCGGGTCCTCCGCCAGCCGGCGCGCGAGGTCGCCGAGGATGCTGCGCGTGATCATCGGCGTTTCCTCGGTCGGCGTCTGGCCGACAGGGATCCAGACCAGTTCCTCGAGTTCGTTTGTCGGACCGCCCTCGGCCAGTTCCACGGCGACCTCGTCGCGCCACGCGGTGAGAAAGCGGGTATCGAACCGGCGCACGCGGCCGGGCGGCGTGATTGCCCGGGCGAGCAATCGCAGATTCGCCAGCGTCGGCTCCACCCCGTTGTCGGCAAAGCCGTGCCAACCTTCGCGATTCGTCCGGTATTCCGACTTGCGGCCGATCAGGAGGCCGGCCTCCTCGTAGGTTTCGCGCAGGGCCGAAAGCGCAATCGCCCGGGCGCGGGCAGGCGACACGCGGCCGCGTCCGGCGAGCAGCTTGGCTTCAACCGTCGGGTGGAGCGTATCGGACGTGGCAACCCGGCTGTCTGCGGGGTCGGTGCGGCCGCCCGGAAACACCAGTCGGCCGGGCATGAAGGCGTGCTTCTTCGAGCGGCGGCCCATCAGGACGCGAATTTCGGCACCGGAGCGATCGAGCAGGAGCAGCGTGGCAGAATCGCGCGGCCGCATCGGACCGCCGCCAAGCGCGAAATCCTTCGATTCCCAGCGGTCGACTTCCGCCTTGGTCATGCCGTCCATCGAAGGTCCTCCCGGCGCGTCTTCCATCACAACTCCGGATGCGTTTCCAGCGCCTCGTCGCTGTCGCCGAAGCCGTGCATGTAGAGCGCCCATTGCAGGCCGACAACAGCGCCCTTGATCGGCTGCAGCAGCGCCAGCGAGCCGATGATGGTCGCAGGCACCCACATGGCGAGGTGTTGCCAGGCAGTCAGTTGGACCGCCGCCTCGACGCCCATGAACGCGCCGATGACGATATGGCCGACGACGAAGATCACCAGATAGGCCGGCAGGTCGTCCGCCCGGTGGTGGTCGATGTGCTCGCCGCAGACGGCGCAGTCCTCGACCGTCTTGGCGTAGCCGCGAAACAGCTTGCCTTCGCCGCAATTCGGGCAGCGGCTAAGAAAGCCGCGCGTCATTGCCTGGCGCAGATCGCGCGCCGGCCGGCCGCTGTGGAGTTCGCCTCCATATTGCACGGTGTTCATCAATGTCTCCTCGCCCGGCCTCTTGGCTGGGTGTTCCGCTGTCTAGCTGCCTGGCGGCCCTTGGACTTGTGGAACGACTGTTTAATTCCGGGCAGCGCGCCCGGGTCGGTCAGCATCTCGAAACGCATCGAGCCGGCAAGCGGCGCGATCTCGATCAGCCGGACCTCGACCTTGTCGCCTAGCCGGTAGCCCTTGCCGCTGCGGTCGCCGAACAGCGCGTGCGCGGTCTCGTCATACAGATAGTAATCGTCACGCAGGGATGACACCGGGATGAAGCCATCGGCGCCATATGTTGGCAATTGGACAAATAGCCCCGATTTGGTGACGCCGGTGACCCGGCCGTCGAAGGTTTCCCCTTTGCGGCCAGACAGATGGGCGGCAATCAGCCGGTCGACCGTATCGCGCTCGGCCGCCATTGCGCGACGTTCGGACGCGGAGATCAGCGCCGAGGTTTCCTCCAGCCGCGCTTCCTCGTCGCGGGTCAGCCCGCCGGCGCCGAGGCCGAGGGATCCGACCAGCGCGCGGTGCACGATCAGGTCGGAATAGCGCCGGATCGGCGAGGTGAAATGGGCGTAGCGGCGCAGGTTGAGGCCGAAATGGCCTATATTGGCCGGCGAATAGACCGCCTGGCTCTGCGAGCGCAGCACGACCTCGTTGACCAGGCTCTCGTGGTCCTGGCCGCGCACGCGCGACAGGATGCCGTTGAACTGCTCCGGCTTGAGCTGCGGCCCGCGCGCCAGGCTCAGGCCCACCGTCTGGAGAAATTCGCGCAGCGATTCCTGCTTGGCCATCGAGGGCGCGTCGTGGATGCGGTAGACGAGCGGCTGGCGCTTGTCCTCCAGCGTCTCGGCGGCGGCGACATTCGCCTGGATCATGAACTCTTCGATCAGCTTGTGCGCGTCGAGACGATCGGGAACCATCACCCGGTCCACCGTTCCGTCCGGTTTCAGCAGGATCTTGCGCTCCGGCAGGTCGAGTTCGAGCGGCTGGCGGTGGTCCCGGCCGCGCTTCAGGATGGCGTAGGCGTCCCACAGCGGCCGCAGCACAGGCTCCAGCAGCGGGCCGGTCTTGTCGTCCGGCTTGCCGTCGATCGCCGCCTGCGCCTGCGGATAGGCGAGTTTGGCCGCAGACTTCATCATGATCCGGTGGAACGTGTGCCGGATCTTGCGGCCCTGCGGCGAGAAGGTCATGCGCACGGCAAGGGCAGGGCGGTCTTCGCCCTCGCGCAGCGAGCAGAGGTCGTTGGAGATGCGCTCGGGCAGCATCGGCACGACGCGGTCGGGGAAATAGACCGAATTGCCGCGCTTCAGCGCCTCGCGGTCGAGCGCGGAGCCGGCGCGGATATAGGCCGCGACGTCGGCGATGGCGACAGTGGCGATGACGCCGCCGGCGTTGGCCGGATCCGGGTCGGGCTCGGCATAGACGGCGTCGTCATGGTCCTTGGCGTCGGCCGGGTCGATCGTCACCAGCGGCAGCTTGCGCCAGTCCTCGCGGTGCTCCATCCCCGCCGGCTTCATCGCGTCGGCTTCGGCCAGCACCGCATCGGGGAAGATGTGCGGGATTTCGTGGGCGTGGATCGCGATCATCGAGACCGCCTTCTCGTTGTCGAGCGAGCCCAGCACCGTGATGACCTTGCCTTTCGGCAGGCCGTAGCGCCCGGCGCTGGTCTGTTCGACCTCGACGAGGTCGCCAGGTTTCGCGCCATTCAGCGCATCCGCGTCGATGATCAGCTCATCCTGACGCCGCTCGACGGGTTCGAGGCGGAACGTGCCGTCGGCAAGCTTGCGCACAACACCGAGCGCTGCTTCCTTGCGTTTGTCGATCAGCTTGATGATGCGGCCCGTGTAGCCGGGACCCGACCGTTCCTTGTTGACGAACACCTTCGCCAGCACGCGGTCGCCGACGCCGGCCGCCGGTCCCTTGACCCCGCGCGCCACGCGGATCGCCACCACGACCGGGTCGGAATCCTCGGGCTGTTCGACCGGGCGAGCCAAAAGTCCTCCGTCGCGGTCGCGCGAGAAGATTTCGAGCGCGACGATGGGGGGCAGGGCGCCGGGCTTGGCGAAGGTCTTGCCCTCGGCGGTGAGCAGGCCTTCCTCGGACAGCGCCGCCAGCGTGTCCTTCAGCCAGATGCGGCCGTCGCCCTTGAGGCTGAAAGCCTTGGCGATGTCGCGCTTCGAGACGCGATCGGGATTGCCGGCGATGAAGTTGAGCAGCGCGTCGCGGGTCGGAAAACCGTCTTCGCCGATATCTTCGGGCACAGACTCGGTACCCTTGCGGCTCCTGCCGGCTGCCTTCGGTCCGGAAATCCGCCGTGCCAAGTCTACTCCGCCGCTTTCTTCTTCGGCGCTGCCTTCTTCGCCGGTGATTTCTTTGCCGCAGCCTTCTTGGGCGCTGCCGTCTTTTTGGCTGCAGGCTTGCGGGCCGAAGACCTGGTCTTCTTGCCGCCGCCGGCCGCCTCGCGCGCCACGACCAGCGCCAGCGCTTCATCCATGGTGATCGACGCCGGATCCTTGCCTTTCGGAATGGTGGCGTTGATCGTGCCGAAATTGACGTAGGCGCCGTATTTGCCGTCGCGCACCGTCACCTTGCCGCCGCCATCCGGATGGTCGCCAAGGTCCTTGAGGGCGACGGGCGTCCCGCCGCGCCGGCCGGGACCCTTCGCGATCTTCTCGGCGATCAGCGCCACGGCGCGGTTGATGCCGACCGAGAACACATCCTCGATCGACTCGAGATTGGCGTAGGTGCCGTCATGCAGCAGGAACGGGCCGTAGCGGCCGAGCCCGGCCGAGATCATCTTGCCCGATTCCGGATGCTGTCCGACGTCGCGCGGCAGCGCCAGCAGCGCCAGCGCCTTCTCGTGATCTATGCTTTCGACGGTCCAGCCCTTGGGCAGGCTCGACCGCTTGGCTTCCTTGCCTTCGCCGCGCTGGACGTAGGGGCCGAAGCGGCCGCTCTTCAGCGTGATCTCTTCGGCGGTGTAGGGATCCTTGCCCAGGATCGTGTCGCCAGTGTCGCCAGCGACGGATTCGCCGCTACCGGTCAGGGCTTCGCCGAGCTGTCGGGTGAAGCCGCAGTCCGGATAGTTCGAGCAGCCAACGAAGGCGCCGTATTTGCCGAGCTTGAGAGACAGGTTGCCGGAGCCGCATTTCGGGCAGATGCGCGGGTTGGAGCCGTCGTCGCGCGCCGGGAACACCAACGGCGCGAGCTGCTCGTTGAGCGCATCGAGCACGTCGGTGACGCGCAATTCCTTGATGCCTTCGACGGCGCCCGAGAAATCGGTCCAGAAGTCGCGCAGAACGTCCTTCCAGGCGAGCTTTCCGTCGGAAATCTCGTCGAGCTTCGCTTCCAGCGAGGCGGTGAAGTCGTATTCGACATATTTCTCGAAGAAGCTCTCGAGGAACGCCGTGACCAGTCTGCCCTTGGAGTGCGGCGTCAGGCGGCGCTTGTCGACGACGACATATTCGCGGTCTTCCAGCGTCTTCAGTGTCGAGGCATAGGTCGAGGGACGGCCAATGCCGAGCTCTTCCAGCTTCTTGATCAGCGAGGCTTCGGAATAGCGCGGCGGCGGCTCGGTAGAGTGCTGCTCGGCGGTGATCTTTTCCCGCGCCAGCGTCTCGCCGGCGCGGATTTCCGGCAGGCGGCGGTTTTCCTCGTCTTCCGAATCGTCGTCCTTCGGATCGACATAGGCGGCGAGGAAGCCGTCGAAGCGCGTGACCGAGCCGACCGCGCGCAACTGCGCCGTCTCCGAACCGTTGCGGGCCTCGATCTCGACCGTGGTGCGCTCCATCTCGGCGGGCTGCATCTGGCTGGAGATCGCGCGCTTCCAGATCATCTCGTAGAGCCGGAACTGATCGGAATCGAGCTGCACCTTGACCATTGCCGGCGTGCGCGAGAAATCGGTCGGGCGAATCGCCTCGTGGGCTTCCTGCGCATTCTTCGCCTTGGCGGAGTAAAGCCGAGGCTTTTCGGGCAGATACTTGTCGCCGAACTCCTTGACGATCACGGAGCGCGCCGCGTCGATCGCTTCCGGCGCCATCTGCACGCCGTCGGTTCGCATATAGGTGATCAGGCCGACGGTCTCGCCGCCGACATCGAGGCCTTCGTAGAGGCGCTGCGCGATCTGCATCGTCCGCGAGGCCGACATGCCATAGCGCGACGACGCGGCCTGCTGCAACGTCGACGTGGTGAAGGGCGGGCCGGGATTGCGCTTGGCGGGCTTGGCCTCGACCGACTGCGCGGTGAATGTCGCGCCTTCCAGCATCGCCTTGATGCCATGCGCCTGTTCGGCATTCTTGATGTCGAGCTTCTGCAGCTTCTTGCCGGCGTAACCGGTCAGCCTGGCTTCGAAATTGTCCTTGCGCGGCGTGTCGAGCAGCGCGGCGATATTCCAGTATTCCTCGCGGATGAACCGCTCGATTTCCAGTTCGCGGTCGCAGATGAGGCGTAGCGCCACCGACTGGACGCGACCTGCCGACCGCGCGCCAGGCAGCTTGCGCCACAGGACGGGGGAGAGGGTAAAGCCGACGAGATAGTCGAGCGCCCGGCGGGCGAGGTAAGCCTCGACCAGCGGCGCATCGATCTGGCGCGGCTTGGCCATGGCGTCGAGCACCGACTGCTTGGTGATGGCGTTGAAGACGACGCGGCTGACCGGCTTGTCCTTGATGACCCGTTTCGCCTTCAGAACTTCCAGCACATGCCAGGAAATCGCTTCGCCCTCGCGATCCGGATCGGTCGCGAGAATGAGGCCGTCGGCATCCTTCAGGGCGTTGGAGATGTCCGCCAGGCGCTTGGCCGAAGCCGAATCAACGGCCCAGGACATGGCGAAATCCTCGTCCGGGCGCACCGAACCATCCTTGGGCGGCAGATCGCGCACATGGCCGAACGAGGCCAGAACCTTGTAGTTCTTGCCGAGGTACTTGTTGATTGTCTTCGCCTTCGCAGGCGATTCGACGACGACGACGTCCATCCGATGTCCGGTACTTTCTGATCGCAGGGAAGAATTTCGCGCGCTGCGATCACCACAGATTGCGTTCGTCAAATGGCCGCGGTTTGGGTTCCGGTCAAGTGCCGAGGCTCATTTTGGCCGGAATGGGGGTGTCTGCAACTTTTGCGGGTATCAACAGATGCATTGCAATTATGAATAATTTGGTGTATGAGAAATCTATTACAGGTTGCATTGGTGCGAATGATGACAACCAGATTTGGCCGGACAATAAGTGGGGATGGCGACGCGGCGGTGGACCCGAGCCGCGAGCGCGTTGAGGCGCTCGACTATATCAGGTCGATGCTCGCCGAATTGAACGAGATCGCACGCCGCGAAAAGTTCGACATGGTCGCCTATCTGCTCGAGATGGCCTGCGTCGAAGCGGCCGATGTGCTGGCCCGAGAAGCCACGGCCAAACGCCGCAAGGTTAGCCGGGCCTAGCCGTAGGTCAGCGACACCTGGCCGCCGGCGTGCCGTTCGAGGCGGCCGGCGAGATCGAGTTCGAGCAGGATCATGAAGACCTGCGCCGGATGCAGGCCGGTGTGGCGGATGATCTCGTCGACGCCGGTCGGCACCGGCCCGAGCGCCTCCAGCACCCGTTCGCGGTCGCTGTCGCCGGGTGGTGGTGTCGCGGCGAAATCAGGCGGTTCTTCAAAGTTGTCCGGCTCAAGGGGAAGCTTGCCGATCAGCGGCGAGACCGCGTCGATGACGTCCCGCGCTTCGGTGACCAGCGTTGCGCCGTCCTTCAGCAATCCGTTGGTCCCAGCGGCGCGCGGGTCGAGCGGCGAGCCGGGGACCGCGAAGACCAGCCGGCCAAGTTCGCCGGCCATGCGTGCGCTGATCAGCGAGCCTGACCGGACGGCGGCCTCGACCACCACCAGTCCGAGCGACAGTCCGGCGATGATGCGGTTGCGGCGCGGAAAATCGCGCGCCCGCGGCTCCCAGCCGAACGGCATCTCGGAAACTGCCGCACCGCGCTCGGTCAGCGCCTCCATCAGGCCGATGTTTTCCGGCGGGTAGGGGCGGTCGAGACCCCCGGCAAGGACCGCGACGCCGCCGGTCGCGAGGCTGCCTTCGTGTGCCGCGGTGTCGATGCCCCGCGCCAGGCCGGAGACGATAGCGAAGCCCTCCTTGCCGAGATCTGCCGCCAGCATGCGCGCCATGCGGATGCCGGCAAGCGACGCATTGCGCGCGCCGACGATCGCCACCGGCGGCATTTCGAACACGGTCGCGTTTCCCTTGAAGGCGATGAGGGGAGGCGGGTTGTCGACCCGGCGCAGCATCTGCGGGTAGTCCGTCTCGCCGATGGCGACGAATCGCGCGCCGGCCGCGCGCGCGGCCTCCATCTCGATTTCCGCCTGGGCGATGCTTGGCACTTTCAGCATCCGCAGCGCGCCGCCCTGCCGCGTCAGTTCAGGCAGCATCTCGATGGCGGTCTCGGCCGAGCCGAAACGGTTGATGAGGTCGCGAAAGGTGGCGGGGCCGATATTGTCGGTCCGGATCAGGCGCAGCCAGTTGAGCCGCTGGCGGTCGCTGAGGCGAATTCCCCCGGCGGCCGGAGCCGATGTCACTCCTTCGCCCCGATGCGGGACTCGTTTCCATCCAGCAGCCGCCGGATATTCGCATGATGCTTGGCGAAGACGATGATGCTCATCACGGTGAAGAGCCACGCGACGCTGGCCGGGCCGAAGACGAAGAAGAGCGACAGCAGCACGGCGATCACCGCGAGCAGGGCGGCGAGCGACGAGTAGCGCGTCAGCCAGGCGATGGCGATCCAGACGATTGCGAAGATCAGCGCGGCCTTCCACGCCAGCGCGATCAGCACGCCGAGATAGGTCGCGACCCCCTTGCCGCCCTTGAAACCGAGCCAGACCGGAAAGAGGTGTCCGAGAAAGGCTGCCAGGCCGGCGGCAATCGCGAGGCCCGGACCCCAGATGCCGGCGACCAGCACGGCGACCGTGCCTTTCAACGCGTCGGCCAGTAGGGTCAGCGCCGCAAGCTTCTTGTTGCCGGTCCGCAGCACATTGGTCGCGCCGATATTGCCCGATCCGATGTGGCGCACGTCGCCCAGCCCGGCGATGCGCGTGATGATCAGGCCGAAGGGGATCGAGCCCAGGAGATAGCCAAAGATGATTGCCGCCGCATAAAACGGCAGGTTTCCGGCCCAGTCGATCTGGTCAGACATCGACGCTCTCCCTCGCCCGAAACACTGTGCGACCGCCAACCATGGTTTGCAAGACCTTGCCCTGCAACCGAGCGCCTTCGAAACAGCTGTTCTTCGAGCGGGAGAGAATGTCGGCCTCGCGCACGATCCACGGCGCGTCGAGATCGACCAGGATCAGGTCGGCCGGCATGCCGGGCGCCAGCCCTCCGCCGGGAAGGCCAAAAATCTTCGCCGGATTGGCGGACAGGATTTCGGCAACGCGCAGAAGCGTCAGGTCGCCGTTGTGATAGAGACGGAGCGTAACTGCCAGCAGCGTCTCGAGCCCGATGGCGCCAGCCGCCGCGTCGGCGAAGGGCAGGCGCTTGGTGTCGACATCCTGCGGGTCATGCGACGAGCAGACCAGATCGACCGTGCCGTCGCGGATAGCCTCGATCATCGCCAGCCGATCTTCTTCCGCGCGCAGCGGCGGCGCGAGGCGGAAGAAGGTGCGGTATTCGCCGACATCATTGTCGTTGAGCGCCAGATTGTGAATGGCGACGCCGGCCGTGACCTTGGTGCCATCCGATTTCGCCCGGGCGATGGCCGCCGCTGACATCGCCGTCGAAATCTTCGCCGCGTGGTAGGCGCCGCCGGTCAGTCGCGCCAGCATCAGGTCGCGCTCGAGCGGGATCGCCTCGGCCTCGCGCGGAATGCCGGGCAGGCCGAGCCAGCTTGCATAAAGCCCTTCGTTCATGACGCCCGACGAGCCGAGGTCGCGATCCTGCGTCTCTTGCGCGATCACCGCGCCGAAATCGCGCGCATAGGTCAGCGCCCGGCGCATCACGAGCGCGCTGTCGACCGTATGCCGGCCTTCGGTGAATGCTACAGCGCCGGCTTCCCTGAGCAGACCGAACTCGGTCATTTCCGCGCCGTGGAAGCCCCGGGTGACCGCCGCCGAGGGATAGACGTGTACATCGGCGGTGTCGCGCGCCGCGCGGTGGACGAATTCGACCAGCGCGACATTGTCGATCACCGGATCGGTGTCCGGCATCATGATCATCGAGGTGACGCCGCCGGCAGCCGCCGCGACGCTGGCCGAGGCGATCGTCTCGCGGTGTTCGCCGCCCGGCTCGCCGATGAAGACACGGCTGTCGATCAGGCCGGGCAGGATGGCCATGCCGGCGCAGTCGATCTGTTCGGCCCCGTCAGGAACGCCCTGATTGCGGGCCGATGCGCCAGAGGCGACGATCTTGCCCTTGTCGGCGATGACCGTGCCGACCTCGTCGAGGCCTCGCGCCGGGTCGACGACACGCGCATTGATGAAGATCGTCGGCCTCATGCGGCGCGGCCCTCGGCGTTGCGGCGCGGGTCGAGCAGCGCTTCCATCACGGCCATGCGCACCGCGACGCCCATCTCGACCTGTTCCTGGATGACGCTCTGCGGTCCGTCGGCGATTTCCGATGCGATCTCGACGCCGCGGTTCATCGGCCCGGGGTGCATCACCAGCGCGCCTTCCTTGGCGGCTTTGAGCTTTTCCGCGTCGAGGCCAAAATAGCGGAAATATTCGCGCACCGACGGCACAAACGCGCCCTCCATCCGCTCGCGCTGCAGCCGCAGCATCATGACGACGTCGGCGCTTTTCAGCCCCTCGGCCATGGTGCGGAACACCTCGACGCCCATGCCTGCGATGCCTGACGGCAGCAACGTCGAGGGCGCGACGGCGCGAACCCGCGCGCCCATCGCGTTCAACAGAATGATGTTGGAACGCGCGACGCGCGAATGGAGAATGTCACCGCAGATCGCGACGGTGAGATTGTGCAGCGGTCCCCTGGCGCGGCGGATGGTCAGTGCGTCGAGCAGAGCCTGCGTCGGATGCTCATGCGCGCCGTCGCCGGCATTGACCACCGAGCACGCGACTTTCTGTGCGAGCAGGGCGGCAGCGCCAGCCGAGGAGTGCCGGATGATCAGGATGTCGGGCCGCATCGCGTTCAGCGTCATCGCGGTGTCGATCAGCGTCTCGCCCTTCTTCACTGAAGAGCTTGCCACCGACATGTTCATGACATCGGCGCCGAGCCGTTTGCCGGCGAGTTCGAAGGACGATTGCGTGCGGGTCGAGGCTTCGTAGAACAGGTTGATCTGCGTGCGCCCGCGCAGCCGGCTCGACTTCTTCTCCGGCTGGCGCGACAGCGCAACCGCCGCGTCGGCGCGGTCCAGAAGCATTTCGATGTCGCCGGGAGAAAGGCCGTTGATCCCGAGAAGATGTCGGTGCGGATAAAGCGGCTGGGCTGAGGGATCTGTCATCTCAAGCTGGTGCTATAAGAGTGCGGACCAGACGCCGCAAGCGCGCCGGAGCTTTCCCACGGCATTTTCATCGTGCACGCCTCGCGGACTCGTCTATATGTCGGGCACGTGCGGCAGGAAGGGACTGGCGGCAGCCCCGGAGGACGAATTGAACCACGACGTGACCAACCAGACGCCGGCGCTTTCCGGCTCCAACGCCTGGCGTGGCGATCCGCTTCTCGTGCAGCTTGCCCAGGATTTTTCCGAGCCGGTCCGCAAGGATCTGGATCAGATCGGCCGTTTCGTGCTGTCGCCCGAGGCGCAGGATCTGGCGCGTCTCGCCAACACCGAGACACCGAAGCTCAGGACCCACGACCGGCAGGGCAGGCGGATCGACACCGTCGAGTTCCATCCCGCCTACCACGCGCTGATGCGCCGTTCGATCGCCAACGGGCTGCACTCGTCGATCTGGGAGAATGGCGAGGCCGAGATAGGCAAGCGCCACCAGTCGCGCGCGGCGCGCTTCTACCTGACCTCACAGCTGGAATGCGGCCATCTCTGCCCGGTCACGATGACCAGCGCCTCGCTGGCGGCGCTGATGGCTGGCCCAAAACTGTTCCGTGAATGGGCGCCCCGGGTCACGACGCGCAAATACGACCAGTCGAACAAGGCGCCGGTGGAAAAGACCGGCCTGACCCTCGGCATGGGCATGACGGAGAAGCAGGGTGGCACGGATGTCCGCGCCAACACGACCAAGGCCGAGCGCGCCGGCAATGGATTCTACCGGCTGACCGGCCACAAATGGTTCATGTCCGCGCCGATGTCCGACGCGTTTCTCGTGCTGGCGCAGGCGGGCGAGGGCCTGTCCTGCTTCCTCGTGCCGCGCATGCTCGGCGACGGCACCGGCAACGGCTTCTCGTTCCAGCGGCTGAAGGACAAGCTCGGCAACCGGTCGAACGCCTCCTCCGAGGTCGAGTTCAACAATGCGCTCGGCGAAATGGTGGGCGAACCCGGCGCCGGCGTGAAGACGATCATGGATATGGTGACCCTGACCCGCCTCGACTGCGCCCTGGCGTCGTCCGGCATCATGCGCGCAGGTCTGGCGGAGGCCGTGCATCATGCGCGGCACCGCGAGGTCTTTGGCGAGAAGCTGATCGACCAGCCGCTGATGCAGCGCGTGCTGGCCGACATGGCGCTGGATGTGGCTGGCGCCACGGCGCTGTCCTTCCGCCTTGCCCGCGCCTTCGACGAGGCAGCCGACGACCGCGGCGAGGCATCCTTTGCCCGCGCGATGACGTCGGTCGTCAAATACTGGGTCTGCAAGGTCGCGCCGCCGCTGCTGTATGAGGCGATGGAGTCGCTCGGCGGCAACGGCTATGTCGAGGAATCCCCTCTGGCCCGCTATTACCGCGAGGCCCCGGTCAACGCGATCTGGGAAGGCTCCGGCAATGTCATGGCGCTGGACGTGCTGCGCGTGCTGAAGCGCGGCCCGGCGCTCTTCGACGAGGTTCTGGCAGGAATCGAGCGCGATATCGGCGCTGGCGGGAAGGGCACGTCGGGCGTGCTGCGGGCGGCGATGCAGGTTGCCGCCGCGGACGAGGGCTCGGCCCGCATCCTGACCGAGCAGCTGGCGCTGGCCGCCGCGGCCGCCGAACTCAAACGCTTAGGCGCAGGCCGAATCGCCGACGCCTTCATCGAGACGCGCCTCGCCGGACAATGGCGCGGGACATACGGCATGCTGGACGGCCGCCATGACGCACGCTCGATCATCGACACGCTCTATCCCGAGATGAACTAGCGATTTCACCGACATGGTGAACGGCCGTTAACCTTAACAAATGGTTTCGATTGCGGGTAAGGCTTCGGCAGACCAGTGTGGCATCTCATCGACCGAGGTCCGCATGCGGCTGTTGCTGACATTCCTGTTGCCTTTCCACTGGATGGTGGCGTTCGCGCTGCTGGCCGTGGCCGCTGCGTCGCAGCCAGGGCATCTCGACGCGCTGTTCGCGGCAATCGGCACGATTCCGACCGAAACCCTTGCGTCGAACCCGATCGGGCAAGGGCTTTCGACGGCATTCGCGATCGGCTTCGGCCTCGTCGCCACTCTGTTCCTGTGGACGCTGCTGACTGCGGTTATGGGCTCGGAGGAACCCGGAGCCTTCGAAGAGGTGGCGGGGTTAGCTTTTGGATGCGCGATTGCGGTCGCCACGATCACGCTGCTGTTTTCAGCGGGCAGGGCGATCGGCGGCGGGCATGCGGCTGCCGCGTTCCAGATTGCGGCACTTGCAGGGTCCTACGTTGCGGTGATCGCCGAGCGGCGCGCGAGTGTGGCGAGTGCTGGGAGCGAATCGGAGGACGTTCGCAACGCCGCCCGTTTCATGGCGCTGGGTGCCGCGCATTCCTCGATGCTTTCCAGACTCCCCGGGCGCGCCGGCGGCAACAGCGGAGCCACATGAGATGAAGTATGTTCTGCTCGCCTGGGCCACGCCGCTTGCCCTTTTCTGGGGCTGGTTCTTCCTGTCGGCCAACGACATCAATTTCGGCTCGATCTATCTCAGCCGCGCACTGCATGACCTCGTCTTCCAGCTTTACGGCGAGATGCTCGGCATCGATGGCGCGACGATTCCCTGGCTGGTGGCCAAGGCCTGCATCCTGGACACGGGCATCTTGCTCGGCATCTGGGCGTTTCGCCGGCGCGCTTTGTTGCGCGCCTGGCTGGCTGCGCAACGCCAGCGCTACTTTCCAGCCGACTTCACTGCAGGACGTGAAGCCGGTCGAGCACACCTTGAAGGATAAAGGCGGCTGCGGCCGAATCGATCTTCGTTTGCCGCGCCTTCCGCGAGAAATCCATCTCGATCAGCGTCCGCTCGGCAGCGACTGTTGACAGCCGTTCGTCCCAGAAGATCAGCGGCAGATCGGTCAGTTTCTCCAGATTGCGCGCGAAAGCGCGGCTGGCCTGCGCGCGGGGCCCCTCCGACCCATCCATGTTGATCGGCAGCCCGATCGCCAGCGCGAACACCTCGTCCCGTGACAGCGCGGCGAGAAGCACCGCGGCGTCGAGCGAGAATTTCTTGCGCAGGATCACCTGGCGCGGGTGAGCGAAGGACAGGCCGCGATCGGACACGGCGAGGCCGATCGTCTTGGTGCCGGGATCGATCGCCGCAACCGGGCGGTGGGGCGGCAGCGTCGCAGCGAGCGTTTCGATGCTGATGATCGCCAATTGCGCGCCTTTCCACTTTTGCCCTTTTGACGGGGCGGTTCGGCGTTCTATCTTCCACCGTAAGCAAATGCGAGGAACAAACGAATATGAAACTGACCTGGCACGGCCATTCGGCGTTCACGGTGGAGACGGGAGGCGTGAAAATCCTCTTCGACCCGTTCATCACCGGCAATCCGTCGGCAAAGCAGGGCTGGGAGGACGTCGCAGAAGGCGTGACGCATGTGCTTCTGACGCACGGCCACGACGACCATGTCGGCGACGCTGTCCAGATCTGCAAAAAGACCGGCGCCATGCTGGTCGCCAATTTCGAGGTCTGCATGTATCTCGTCGGCAAGGGCGTCGACGGCAGCAAGATCAACCCGGGCGGCATTGGCGGCACGGTCGATTGCGGCAGCTTCACAACCACCTTCGTGCAGGCGCTTCATTCATCGTCGGCCGGAGGCGAGGGGGGCTCAAACACCTATCTCGGCAATCCGGGTGGGCTTGTGCTCCACTTCCCGGAAGCGCCGACGCTCTACCACATGGGCGACACCGACATTTTCGGCGACATGGCGCTGATCCAGGAACTGCACCAGCCCAATATCGGCATCGTGCCGATTGGCGACCGCTTCACCATGGGCGGCGCGGTGGCGGCACTTGCCTGCCGGAGATTCTTCAAGTTCGATACGGTCCTGCCATGCCATTTCGGCTCGTTCTCGATGATCGAACAGAACGCCGACAAGTTCGTGGAAGGGATGAAGGGCTCCGCCACAAAAGTCCTGTTGCCCGGGATTGAGGCCGCAATCGAAATCTGAACCGTCACGAAGCCAAGGGGATACCGACATGCCGCGTTCCGCGATTTGCCTGATTGCCGTTTGCCTGTCCGCCACCGCGGCGGTCGCGGCCGACGCCGACTTCATCAAGGGCGTCTACCTTGGAAGCGAGGCACTCTGCGCGCAGGCCAAGAAGGACGGGCTGCAGACCGTCATCGAGGCCGGAGAAGTGGTGCTGACGTCGCGCGGCCTCGACAGCATCGAATACAATTGCGAGTTCATGCAAATCACCAAGGCGACGCGTGCGCCGGCCTGGCTCGTGTCGGCGATCTGCCAGGAACCCGGCCACCTGTTCCCCGACGTGCTGTCGATCACGGAGATGAACGAGACTCAATTCGATCTCGTCTCGGTCAAGCCGGCGGGCGAGGAAGGCGACAGCGGAAACACGGGCAGTTACTATTTCTGCCCGGACGTGGCAGTGCCCTAAATCCGCGAACCATCGCAGTTGCGCCATGTCCGCGCCGCCGCTATAGCGCGGACATCAAGTCCGCCGCTGCAGGAATGCCCATGTCCGTCGATCTCGCCACTGTCAAACGCGTCGCCCGCCTTGCCCGCATCGCGGTCACGGAGGACGACGCCGAACGCATGACCGGTGAGCTGAACGCCATCCTGGGTTTCGTCGAACAGCTGGGCGAAGTCGATGTCGCCGGCGTCGAGCCGATGACGTCGGTGATCCCCATGGAAATGAAGAAGCGGCAGGATGTCGTGTCCGACGGATCGATCGCCGACAAGGTCGTCGCCAACGCGCCGGCGACGACCGAGAATTTCTTCCTTGTGCCGAAGGTCGTGGAGTAGTTCGATGGAGGTCGATGTCGCCATCGAGACACCATTGCAGGACGACGTGCGCCGGCTGGTGGCCGAATTGAATGACGACGTCGTTGCCCAGTCGCCCGACACACCCGCAGAGTTCGTGTTCTGCATGACTGTTGAGGAGATGGCCGGACCAGAAACAACCGTCTGGGTGGCTCGAAGCGAAGGCGTGGCCATCGGTTGCGGCGCGCTGCTGCGCCACGAAGACGGCTTCGGCGAGATCAAGCGCGTCTATTTGCAGCCATCGGCGCGCGGTAAGGGTGTCGCCGCGCAGCTGTTGGACGCGATTGAGGCAGGCGCCGTTGTCAACGGGCTGGCGGTTGTGCGGCTGGAAACGGACAAGAGCTTTGCCGGAGCGCGCCGGCTCTACGAACGCGCTGGCTACGCCGCTTGCGGGCCATTCGCCGACTATCCCGACAATCCATACTCGGTCTTTTACGAGAAAACCTTGAGCCGCAAGACTGCCGCCTGAACGGAACCGTCATGACCGAACTGACCAAGCTCACCATTGCCGAGGCGCGCACCAAGCTGCGGGCGAAGGAATTCTCCGCCACCGAGCTGACCGACGCCTATCTGGCTGCGATCGACGCGGCGAATGCGCGCTTCAACGCCTATGTCGCGGTGACGCATGACAAGGCGCGCGCCATGGCGAACGCGTCCGACGCCAGGCTGGCGAAGGGCGAAGGCGGCGCGCTGGAAGGCATCCCGCTCGGCATCAAGGATCTGTTCGGCACCGAAGGCGTGCACACCCAGGCGGCAAGCCACATCCTCGACGGCTTCAAGCCGCAGTATGAATCGACCGTCACCAGTAATCTGTGGGCCGACGGCGCGGTCATGCTGGGCAAGCTCAACATGGACGAGTTCGCCATGGGCTCGTCCAACGAGACCTCGTACTACGGCCCGGTGATCAACCCGTGGCGCGCCAAGGGTTCGAACCTCGACCTCGTGCCGGGTGGCTCGTCCGGCGGCTCCGCCGCCGCCGTGGCCGGCTGGCTCTGCGCCGGCGCGACGGCAACGGATACGGGCGGCTCGATCCGTCAGCCGGCGGCGTTCACCGGCACGGTCGGCATCAAGCCGACCTATGGCCGCGTCTCGCGCTGGGGCATCGTGGCGTTTGCCTCGTCGCTCGACCAGGCGGGACCGATCGCCCGCGACGTGCGAGACGCGGCGATCCTGCTGAAGTCGATGGCGTCGGTCGACGCCAAGGACACGACCTCGGTCGACCGTCCGGTTCCGGACTACGAAGCGTCGCTCGGGCAATCGCTGAAGGGCATGAAGATCGGCATTCCCCGCGAATACCGCGTCGACGGCATGCCGGACGAGATCGAACAGCTGTGGAAGCAGGGCATCGACTGGTTGCGCGCCGCGGGCGCCGAGATCGTCGACATCTCTCTGCCGCACACGAAATATGCGCTGCCGGCCTACTATATCGTCGCACCGGCCGAAGCCTCGTCCAACCTCGCCCGCTATGACGGCGTCCGCTACGGCCTGCGCGTGCCGGGCAATGACATCGTCGACATGTATGAGAAGACCCGCGGCGAAGGGTTCGGCCGCGAGGTCAAGCGCCGCATCATGATCGGCACCTATGTGCTCTCGGCCGGCTATTACGACGCCTACTACGTCCAGGCGCAGAAGGTGCGGACGCTGATCAAGCGCGACTTCGAACACGCCTATCGCGACGGCATCGACGCCATCCTGACGCCGGCGACGCCGTCGGCAGCGTTCGGCATCGCCGACGAGGACATGGCTGCGGACCCGGTGAAGATGTATCTGAACGACATTTTCACCGTCACCGTGAACATGGCGGGCCTGCCGGGCATCGCGGTGCCGGCTGGTCTCGACGCGCGAGGCCTGCCGCTCGGCCTGCAGCTGATCGGCCGGCCATTCGACGAGGAAACGCTGTTCCGCACGGCGCATGTGATCGAGCAGGCGGCGGGACGGTTCGAACCGGCGAAGTGGTGGTGAGATTCTGACGGGAGCGCTGCTGAACCATGTTCTTCGTGCTCTCCAAAATCTTCGGGTTCGCCGTCCAGCCGATCAACCTGGCGATCATCGTCAGCCTGATCGGGCTGATCTTCATGCGGTTCCGCTGGTTTCGCCTGGCCTACAGCCTCATCACCGGGGCCACGCTATTGCTGGTCCTTTGTGTCTGGACGTCGATCGGCGCGATGTTGGTCAATCCGCTGGAGGAGCGTTTTCCGCGTCCTGAGCTGCCAGCGAAGGTAGACGGCATCGTTGTGCTCGGCGGCGGGCTGGAGGGTGGCATCAACCTGGTGCGCGGCGGCTACGAGCTGAATGCCGGCGGCGACCGCTTCGTAGAGACGGCTGTCCTGGCGCGGCGGTTTCCGGAGGCGCGAATTGTCATTTCGGGTGGCAGTGGCGCGCTGATGCTGGAAGGCGAGAGCGATGCCAATACGGCGGTAAGGCTTTTCGGCGCGCTGGGGATCGCGCGAGAACGGCTGGTTCTCGAGGGCGAGTCCCGAAACACCTACGAAAACGCGGTCTTCACCAAGCGGCTTGTGTCGCCGAAACAAGGCGAGACATGGCTGCTCGTCACGTCGGCATTTCACATGCCGCGATCGATGGCGCTGTTTCAAAAGGCAGATTTTGCCGTGTTACCGTGGCCGGTGGATTATCGGACTTCGGGCGCGGAAGGCATCGGGTTCTTCAAGGACAACCCGGTCGATTCGCTGCAGACGGCCACGCTGGGAATTCGCGAGTGGATCGGTTTGCTTGCCTATTGGCTGACGGGAAAGATCGATCGACCTTTCCCGTCGCCCGATATGCGAGGCTAGAGAAAGAGCCAGAGCAGGATGATGATCGGGATCGGAATCCCGAGCATCCAAAGTGCGAGTCCTCTGAACATATAAGCCTCCTACGATTGTTGCTGCCAAGAAGTGCAGAACAAACGGCGCGAGGCTGGAAATGGTTCCGCGGATCAGTCCGTTAGGGCCGCGCGGGCTCGCGAAAAGAACTGCCGGCGCAACAGCACCGTGAAGACGAAGATCGTCGTGGCCACAAGCACGACCGGGCCGATGAACCAGCCGAGATAACCGATCGAGAAGAAGATGCCGCGCAGGCCGGCGTTGAAATGGCCGCCCGCCAGCACGTTCATCCGCGCCGCCCGCTCCACCGCCTTGGCGATGTCGTGACCGTCATGGCCGTCGTCCTTGATGACCGGAACAGCGCCGATCAGGATCGAGCAATAGTTGAACAGCCGGTAGGCCCAGCCGAACTTGAAGAACGAGTAGGCGAGGATCACCACCAGTCCGAGCACCTTGAATTCGAACTCCGCCCGTGACGTCACCGTGCCGAAGGGCAGGTCGCCCAAAACCGTCATCACCTGGTCGGATGCGCCCAGCAGCGCCAGGCAACCGCCGATCGCGAAGATCGAGGTCGAGGCGAAGAACGCCGTGCCTTGCTGCAGGCCGGCCATGATCCCGGTGTCGATCATGCGCAGCTCGCGCCGCGCCATGGTCCGCATCCATTCTTCGCGCTGGCGGTTCATCGCCCAGTTCAATGTCGTTCGCTTCGACAGTTTGCCGGCAGCCGCAAACGCGAAAAGGATCCACGCGGCGATGAAAAAGGCGAGCGCCGCGAGGTCCTCGGTCTTGGGGTGGAGCGATTCGAAATCCATGCCCGATCAAAACAGATCGCCGGACGCCCGTGAACAGCAAGTTTCTGTCGCAGTGCGGGGCATTGCCGCAATTTTGCCTCTCTCGTTCACGCCGCGTTAGGCATTTGGGCGTGCTAACTGGCTGAAATCGCGTGGTTATTGTCGAGCCATGCAAATCTGTCTTGGCAGATGCCCGGATTTTGCCATTTTTTGCATTTGCGAAACGAATGCCGGCGCAGTATGTATCCGCTCGAAATTGACGGGCATGCGCGACCGGCTTTGGTCTGCTGCGACCCGCGAACGGACAGGTCATCATGGACGAAAGCGTTCAGAAATCCTGCTGGGGCGTCACCGCCAAGGCAGTTGTAGGTTTCGCATTCATCATTCTCCTGGCTTGGCTCATCGGCGGCAGTGAGACCGCTGCGGTTGTGGCGGCAAGCTGAGTTTTGACCGCTGGCCGACAAGGTGGCGGGTGCATGTCGTTGCCGGACCTTTGGAGGTCGGCACGCGGTTAGCAAAACGGCTATAATGCGCGGACAAGATGCTTCTCGGCATTGGGAACCGCGCTGATGTTTTTGTCCGTTTTCGACCTCTTCAAAATCGGCATAGGCCCGTCGAGCTCCCACACGATGGGGCCAATGACGGCCGCTGCGCGTTTCCTCGACGAACTGTTGAACGGCGACTGGCCGCGGCCCCATGGCGCATCGGTGGCGCGCCTCTCCGCAAGCCTGCACGGATCGCTGGCCTTCACCGGCATCGGGCACGGTACGGATCGGGCGGTAATCCTGGGGTTGACAGGACAGACCCCGCTGACCGTCGATCCTGACACGATCGACAGCGTCATGGCGGCGGTGGCCGAGAGCAAGCGCGTCGCGCCGCCCGGCCATCCGGACTACAGGTTCGACCCATCGACGGATCTCGTCCTCGACAAGAAGACTCCGCTGACCGGCCACGCCAACGGCATGGCGTTCAACGCGCTCGATGCTGACGGGCGCGTGCTGCTGCGCCGGATCTACTATTCGATCGGCGGCGGCTTCGTGGTGTCCGACGAGGAACTGCAGCGGCTGAAATCGCGCGGGCCCGAAGCGGCCGCCAACGACGTGCCTTATCCGTTCTCCAGTGCAGCCGACATGCTGGCGATGGCGGCGCGGAGTGGCCTGTCGATTGCCGAGATGAAGCGCGTCAACGAAGAGACGCGGATGACCCGCGAGGCGCTGGATGCGGGTCTCGACAAGGTCTGGGAGGCGATGCGCGGCTGCATCGAGCGCGGGCTCGCCAAGGAGGGCATCATGCCCGGCGGCCTGAAGGTCAAGCGCCGGGCGCGGATGCTGCATGACAAATTGCAGGAGGAGTGGCGGCAGAACCGTCCGAACCCGCTGCTGGCCAATGATTGGCTGTCGATCTACGCCATGGCCGTCAACGAGGAGAACGCGGCCG
>Ga0209906_100291_pt1 | contig 32548 bp, 31 predicted proteins | sample FECB24metaG_FD_188303 | JGI IMG/M metagenome (GOLD analysis project Ga0209906, IMG submission 188303) | Cyanobacterial communities from the Joint Genome Institute, California, USA from Joint Genome Institute, California, USA - FECB-24 metaG... ... | reverse complement strand
TGATCTAGGAACTTCGAAGGTCCGTCAAGCGGAAGAAACCTATATGCAAGCGGTCAACCGCCTGACTGCAAAAGCGGTGGACGTGCGGTCGGAAGCTCGTGAGGCCTATCGCACATATCGGGCGGCCTATGACATTGCTCGCCACTATCAGCGCGAAGTTCTGCCCCTGCGAAAAATTATCTCCGACGAAACGCTGCTTCGCTACAACGCGATGCAGGTCGACGTCTTCACACTCCTGACTGAAGCGCGTTTGCGTCTCGCAGCTACAACCTCTGCGATCGAGGCGGAGCGAGCATTCTGGCTCGCCGCCACCAACTTGGGTGCTGCGGTGCTGGGCGGTGGCGCTGGCGGTGGGGAAGGTGGACCGAGTGGCCCAGCCATGGCTGCGGCCGAAGCGGGCGGACATTAAGGGAGCCATCAAATGGACAAGTCACGTAGAAACTTCCTCGGCGGATCCGCGCTGGCTCTAGCCGGTGCGACTTTGGTTAGCGGGCGCGGCAAGGCTTCGGAAATTCCGGAGGCCGTTATTCAGGAATCTCCGGCAATGCAGCCGCCGCTCTATCCCAAAACGGGCCGCGAGTATCAGCCTGTAGTCACACTAAATGGCTGGACTTTGCCGTTTCGAATGAAGGACGGCTGGAAAGAGTTTCATCTTGTTGCCGAGCCGGTCGTCCGAGAAATGTCGCCCGGCATGAAAGCGCATCTCTGGGGCTATAATGGTCAATCGCCAGGGCCAACCATTGAGTGTGTGGAAGGCGATAAAGTCCGTATTTTCGTGACAAACAAGCTGCCTGAGCACACGACTGTGCATTGGCATGGGGTCGTGTTGCCAAGTGGCATGGACGGGGTTGGCGGCCTCACACAGCCGCACATCAAGCCTGGCCAGACGTTTGTCTACGAATTCGTGGCCACGAAAAGCGGTACGCACATGTACCATCCGCATGCGGATGAGATGGTCCAGATGGCGATGGGCATGATGGGATTTCTCGTCATCCATCCGGCTGACCCGAATTTCCAGCGCGTTGACCGCGACTTCGTGTTTCTCATGGCGGGCTATGACATTGACCCCGGCACGTACACGCCAAAAGTCATGACCATGCTCGACTTCAATCTTTGGGCTTGGAATAGCCGCGTCTTTCCGGGGATCGACCCGTTCGTCTGCAACTACGGCGACAAGGTTCGTATCCGCATCGGCAACCTGACCATGACCAATCATCCCATTCACAAGCACGGTGCGCCATTCACCGTGACTTGCACAGATGGCGGCTGGTTACCGGAGACAGCGAGAATCCCGGAAGTGACAGCGGACATAGCCGTCGGCGCGATGAAGGCTCTTGAATTTACAGCAGACGAATTGGGCGATTGGGCAATCCACTGTCACAAGTCGCATCACACGATGAACGCGATGGGTCATGACGTGAAGACGTTCATTGGGGTGGACAAGCGAACCGCGCAACGCGCCATAAGGCGGCTCGTGCCGGACTACATGCCGATGGGCTCAGCGGGAATGGCAGAAATGGGTGAGATGGAAATGCCCATGCCGGACAACACGTTGCCGATGATGACCGGCTTCGGCCCGTTCGGGCCCATCGAAATGGGTGGAATGTTCACGGTCGTGAAGGTCCGGAAGGGTATTGCGCGAGACGATTACAAGGATCCGCCCGATTATGACCACCCGCCCGGCACAGTTGCCTACGAGTTCAAAGGCAAGGCGCCGCTCGCCGCTCGCCAAGGTCCGCCGCCGTCGGCGGAGAAGACACGGATGGAATTCGACGTCGTCAAACCTGGGTCGAAACGGCCTGCGAAGCATCAACATTAGGACCAACAGGAGAAGTCCATGCCCTTACCATTGCCTTTGCCGAAACCGCTGAATGCCGCGCTACTGACGGCTGCCGCATTGTCTTGTCTCTCGATCGCGCCTGCTGCCCTGGCTGGTCCCGGCCAGCCAGGGCATTCCCATAGCCACGGCGAATATTCAGCGGGCCAGCCCGGCGACCCGAAGAAGCCTGCGCGGATCGTCCAGGTGACGATGCGTGAAACCGACGACGGCAAGATGATCTACGTCCCAAACAAGGTCGCTGTGACGCGCGGTGAGCAGATACGCTTCATCGTCACCAATGCCGGTGAAATTCCCCATGAATTCACTCTCGCGAGCGCCGAAGACAATCTCAAGCACGCTGAAGAGATGAAAAAAAACCCGGAGATGGAGCACGACGATCCCAACAGCAAGACGATTCAGCCGAAAAAAAAGGCCGAGATTGTCTGGCGGTTCAGCAAAGCGGGCACGTTTGAGTTCGCGTGCCTCATTCCAGGTCACCGCGAAGCCGGCATGGTGGGCACGGTGGGTGTGAAGTAAATCGGAGCTTTTTTAGGAGAAGGCCATGACTAGACGAGTGAAAATGATGTTTGCCGGCACGCTGTTCATTCTCGGCGTTGCTCCGTTGATGACGGTTGTGCAGAGCGATCCTGCTTTAGCGCAGACGCCGCAGCTCATAGACGGCCAAGTCACGAAGATCGATGAAGCTGGCGGGAAATTTACGATCAAACACGGGCCCATCAAGAAGTTCGATATGGATGGGATGACGATGGTATTTCGGGCGCAGAACCCGGCAATGCTCAAATCGGTCAAGACTGGTGACAAGGTGAAATTCGACCTTGAGAAGATCAAAGGCCAGTTCACCGTGACCAAGATTGAGAAGGCCAAATAGCTTCGAACTTGGCGGTGGCATGCCGGATTGGATCGTTCCTGACATGCCCCGCTCTTTCGAGACACGTGGGTGCCGATTCGATAGGCCCTAAAACATGCAGACTGTAGCTGCCATTCTTGCTGCTGGCTATCACAAGCTAGAAAGTGGCGCTTTACGCAACACCATTCGAACCAGTGCGAGTAAGCACGTGACCTGGTTGCAGATCAGCCAGGCTGTGACCTTCAGCGCAATCCTGGGCTCAATAACACTTTTTGGCTGCAACACGGCAAAAGCGCAATTGTCGGTGAAGATAATCGAGAAGGGTGTCTACAAGGCGAAGACTATCGCAAGAACGTTTACGAAAGAAGCGACAGGCGTCCTAAACACCGTGAAGGACCCTCGGCTCATCAGCGAAGGTGCCGTTGTCTACGGTAATCTCGGAGTTCGTTTTGGGGTCCGTTACGTCGTGTCCGGCACAGCCACTACGGACGTCGATCTGAAATTCGTTATCCGTTTTCCGCCTGTTGGTCTTCGCGATCCGAAAGGTTCTCGATATTCGATAAGTGAGCAATCCCTGAGCGTGCAAGCCGGCGTTACTCATTACTGGGATTATCAACTTGAGAACGATTGGGAAATAGTACCAGGCGCGTGGCATTTCGAAATTTGGTCGAACGCCATCAAACTGGCGCAGCAGACGTTCTGCGTTCTTGACGCGCGACAAGCTGTAGACGCAAGGAACACGAAGGAATGTCTCCCGTTCTTGATGAAGCTTTCGAACGATCATGGCTCACGCGGAGCAGCTGCCAGAGGCAGGCAAACCGTGCCGCCTCCGGCGCTTTCAATGCAGCCACAGGAGGGATAAGTGCATCCTTGCTGTGCCGTACCCATCGTGTGCAGCTCGGGAGCTTACCTTTTTTCGGACGCTGCCGGTCCCGATTCAGAGTGGCCCGAGTGGGTCGATCCCGCCTTCACATTGGCGTTAAGGCCGTCGGTTTCAACAGCGGGCTGCCGCACGCCGCCGCGTGGCGCGGATCGCGTGCCATGGCTGTGCATGTTCGGGCTTCGAGGCTGGTTTCCTGCGCCGGTTTGCTCGGCGCCTGACTGCATTGAACCGGGATTGACGTTCGGAGGTGCCGGGGTTTGCGCAAACGCCGCGGACGTGACGAAGACGCCTGCGACTACCGTGAGGAGAAATTTGGAGTACATGTGTCGCTTCCTTGTTTGTAGTGTACGGACCGAGCAACGAACGTTGCCTAAGACTGAGTTCGGGAGCGGAAGCGATTCGGTTACGAGCTCACGAAACCGTTACGGCACGCATTGTAACTTCAGCGGACGCTTTTCGAACTAGTGAATAAGGGATCGACAAAAGAGAGCGAACTGCGTGCGCTGATGATCGCAAGCCAAAGTGGCGATGCCGCCGCGCATCGTCGCTTGCTGTCAGAATTAGCGGGCTATTTGCGCGGATATTTTCGTAACAGGCTACTGCGCGCGGGTCGTCCGAGCGAGGAAACGGAAGACCTTGTGCAGGAGTCGCTGTTAGCGATTCATAACCGTCGCGACACCTACGAACCGTCAGAGCTATTGACGCCGTGGGTATACGCGATCGCGCGCTACAAACTGATTGATCACTTGCGTAAAAGCCAAACGCGGCTTTCTGATGTGCCTTTAGAAGATGCGTCGGAGGTCATGGCGGCGGACGATCAGAGCGCGAACGAAAGCAGTATCGATTTGGGCGGGCTTCTGGCAACGCTTCCAGAGAAAGTCCGTATGTCGATCCAGTATGTGAAAATTGATGGACTTACTGTGGCGGAAGCGGCGGCGCGCTGCCACCTTTCAGAATCTGCAGTTAAGATCAATATCCACCGGGGACTAAAGGCCTTAAGCACACTTGTCAGCCGAGTGAACATTCAATGAAAACGGACGATCTGATCGATATTCTGAGTACTGAGGTCGATTTGGTTGATCCTCAGAGGGTGAAGCGTGTCGTTCTGGCTTTTGTTTCCGCAGCTCTCGTCTTGGCGTTGGCGGGCAGTGTCGCGACTCTCGACGCTGGATGGCTGGATAAACTCAACAGTCTTGGCTATCTCACTCTCAAAATTTCGTTTGGCTTATCGGTCGTTGTGTTGGGCACCATCCTTTTGTTGAGCCATCTGCGTCCGGGCAGCAAGTTGCAGACCTTCAAATGGTTGGCAATCTTGCCATTTGGCGCCGTCATCGGTGTTGCGATATTGGAACTGGCTCTATCGCCCGCATCTCATTGGAATAGCTTGATGGTTGGTACCCATTGGTTGGAGTGTACGGGTTTCATTGTCGTTACAGCTTTTGGGTCATCAATTTTGCTCCTATTGGCCGCGCGTCAAGCTGCGCCGACAGATCTCGTGGGAACGGGTGCGCTTTTGGGCCTTGTTTCCGGCGGGATAGGTGCCGTTGCCTACGCGCTGCATTGTGCCGATGATTCCGTATCCTTCATTGCAGTTTGGTACGGCGGAGCCATTTTATTTTGCTCGATCGCCGGAGCATTGGTGGGATCGCGATTATTGAGGTGGTGACGGTGCCAACAGCAAAATCCATGATTTAGGCGGCGAATTTTGCTGGCGCATGGTATGGGCGTGGATGGCCCACTCCGCTCTGCAAAGTTTGGTCTCGCACTGGCAGCTTTGCCGTTTCGTTAAGGTTGGGCCGTCCTAAACAGGATTGAACCATTTCGATGCGGGTCCCAGTTGTCAGCGCGACTGGTATCGACTAATTTGGTGCTCTCCAAAGCTTGCAATTGTCGGGGCGCGCGGGAGGGATCGAGGTCTCTCCCGGGCGCCTTTATCTATCCATGTGCCGGCACCGGCGCTCTCGCAGTATTACATATTGCCGGATACACGGCCCTGTGATTGCAATACCGGGTTGCCGGGGTATAAGAAGAAACGGATGTACAGACGTTTCCTGTCCCTTGTGCTTGTTTTGGCGATGGCCGCATCCGGCTATCAGCCTGCTTTTGGCATGACCGATGCAGCCGCGCCAGTTATGCAGATGGCCATCGACGCAGATTGTCCCGAGATGCAGAAGGATGATTGCTGCGACCAGACCGAAAAGGGCAAGAGGCTTTGTGTCTGGAATGACGCCTGTGCGGCCCGCTGTCATGTCAATGCAGGTCTCGAAATTGCTGCTTATGCGCCGGCAGTCTGTGATGGTGTTGCTGCCGCTCCACCGTCTCGCGAACGACTATCGGTGAAGACTGCCCGAGCGGGTCCGCTGTTTCGGCCTCCTATCGTCTGATCCCTTGATGCCAGCTCTCTCGTCATGCGGGTAACGCGCGTGCTGGAGAGACGCGTGCGGGCTCGTTGTGCCCTGAGACGCGCAGGAACATCCAGCTTCAAAAGGATCACATGATGTACGTCACCGCAGTGCAGCGGATCGTGCTTGTTTGCATGACCGCCATAGCCCCGATTCCCTTAAACCGCGCCGCCGCACAGGATGCGCCGGCCTTCGAAGCGGTCAAATCGGAGGTCACAGTCGGAAAAAACATCCGCATCGAGCTGAAGCTTGCCGGCATCGAACCGGTGCCAGCCTCGCAGGATATCACGGTTGAAAAATCACGGCTCGATATGGGTCCGGACGGCATGGAGGCGATGGCGGCACCTCTGAAGCCGCTGCCCGGCGCTTCGCCAGGAGTCCTCGCTTACCAGGCCGACCTCGCCATGGCTGGCCGTTGGGCCTTTTCGATAACGGCGCGCATCAAGGGCCGCGACGAGCCCGTTACGTCGACCGTGATCTTCGCCGCCGTCGAATCAGAAACGCGGGCGGACGCCCGCAAAAAGGGGCCAGGCAAGATTCTCTACTATCGCAACCCGATGGGATTGCCTGACGTCTCGCCTGTTCCGAAGAAAGACTCGATGGGGATGGACTACATCCCGGTCTATGAGGACGATACAGGCGGACCGCAGGGTACCGTGCGCATCTCGCCGGAGAAGGTGCAGCGCGCCGGAGTGCGGACGCAAAAAGCCGAGCGCCGTATCGTCTCGCGGGCCGTGCGCGCTCCGGGCACGGTCGTCGCCGATGACACAAGGCTCGGCGTCGTCACCGCGAAGTTCAATGGATTTGTAGAAGAGCTTTACGTTCCATCTGTCGGTGAGCCCGCAAAGCGCGGACAGAAGCTGATGAAAGTATGGATCGAATCGCCGGATATCCTGCAGAAGCAGGCGGATCTGACCAGCACAATGACCGGCGCCGGTCGCGGCGGAATTGTTCACGAGAGTGCTGAGCGGAACCTTCGCTTTTTCGGATTCTCAGACGAGGCGGTGGAAGAGATCAGAAAGGCGGGCCGTCCGCTTCGGTCGCTTACTCTTAATGTGCCGCGTGACGGAACCGTCCTGGATAAACCTGCGCTTGTCGGGATGCGATTTTCTTCGGGAGACACGCTTTTCCGCACCGCCGATCTCTCTACGGTCTGGATCATTGCGCAGGTGGCGGAAGGTGATCTTGCCTCGATCCGCGAAGGTCAGGCCGCCAGCGTGCAGCTCAAGGCGTTTCCGAACGAAACGCGGGAGGGGAAGGTCGAGCGGATTTATCCCGAGCTGAATATGGCCACGCGCACGGTCCCCGTGCGGATCGTCCTACCCAATGCAGACGGCCGGCTGCGTCCAGGCCTTTTTGCGGAAGTCAAATTCGGAACCAACGGCGGAGAGGCCGTGGTCGCGATCCCGGACTCGGCCGTGATCGACAGCGGGCGGCGACGCGTTGCGTTCGTCGCAAAAGGCGAAGGGCTATTCGAGCCGCGAGAACTCGAAACCGGCGTGCGCGGCGACGACTTTATCGAAATCAGGAAGGGCGTGGCTGAAGGCGAAGACGTGGTGGTCCGTGGCACCTTTCTGGTCGACGCGGAAAGCAACCTGAAGGCCGCACTCGCGGGCTTCGCATCGACGGAGACCGGCAAATGATCGCGCGGGTGATCCGCTGGTCAGCCGATAATCTCGTTCTTGTAATGATAGCGGCCCTGTTTTGCGTGCTGGCGGGCCTCTACGCGATGACTCGCATCCCGCTGGACGCAATTCCTGATCTCTCCGATACGCAAGTCATCGTCTACACCGAATATCAGGGCCAGGCGCCGCAAGTCATCGAAGATCAGGTCACCTATCCTCTTGCGAGCGCCATGCTCAGCGTGCCGCGCTCGCGTGTGGTCCGTGGCTTTTCTTTCTTCGGCGTCTCGTTCGTGTACGTCATCTTCGAAGACGGGACCGATATCTACTGGGCGCGTTCGCGCGTCCTGGAATATCTCAACGCTGCCGCGGGCCGGGTGCCTCCCGGCGTCACCCCCACGCTTGGTCCTGACGCCAGCGGGGTGGGATGGGTTTATCAGTACGCGCTGAACTCGAAAAACCACGATCTTAACGAGCTCCGGTCCTTGCAGGACTGGCACTTGCGCTTCGGGCTGGCCAAGGCAGAAGGTGTTGCCGAAGTCGCCGCCGTCGGGGGCTTCGTGCGCCAGTACGCGATCGTGATCGATCCGCAGCGTATGAAGACGTTCGGCATCACGCTCGATGCCGTCCGCAATGCCGTCCGTGCCAGCAACATGGATGTCGGCGGGCGGACGGTTGAACTGTCCGAAACCGAATTCATGATCCGGGGTCGTGGCTATCTGCGAACGCCGGCGGACCTTGAGCGTGTGGTCCTGAAGGCGCAAGACGGAACACCGGTGACATTGAAAGACATCGCGCGCATCGAACTGGCGCCCGACGAGAGGCGTGGAATAGCGGAGCTGAACGGCGAAGGCGAGGTGGCAAGCGGCATCGTGCTCCAGCGCTACGGCGGCAACGCACTCGACGTGATCACTTCGGCGAAGGAGCGGCTGTCGGCCCTCCGATCAAGTCTGCCGGAAGGGGTCGAAGTGACGGAGGTTTATGATCGTTCTGATCTGATTCATCGCGCGATCCGCACGTTGATCGTTACGCTAACGGAAGAAAGCGTGATTGTCGCGCTCGTGTGCTTTTTGTTCCTGCTGCACGCCCGCAGCGCTCTGGTCGCCATCATCACATTGCCGATCGGCATATTGCTGGCCATGGTGGCCATGCACGTGCTCGGGATTGGCTCCAACATCATGAGCCTGGGCGGCATCGCCATTGCGATCGGCGCCATGGTGGACGCCTCGATCGTGATGGTCGAGAACGCGCATAAGCGTCTGGAGCATGCGCCGCCGGGAAGCGACCGGCGCGAGGTCCTCATCGCTGCGGCTCAGGAAGTGGGCCCGGCGCTGTTTTTCAGCCTTCTGGTCATCACCGTCTCGTTCCTGCCGATTTTTGCGCTTGAAGCGCAGGAAGGGCGGATGTTCAAGCCATTGGCCTATACCAAGACCTTTGCGATGGCGGCTGCAGCCATACTCTCCGTGACGCTCGTGCCGGCGCTGATGCTGCTGTTCATAAGAGGCCGCATCATGCCCGAAAGCCGTAATCCCATAAACCGGGCCCTGATCTGGCTTTACCGGCCCGTTATCAGGACGGTCCTGAAAGCCAGGCTTCTGACCATCCTGCTGGCCGGCGTTATCCTCGGTGTCTCGATCATCCCCGCGACGCGGATCGGGTCTGAGTTCATGCCGAACCTGAATGAGGGCACATTGTTTTACATGCCCACGACGCTGCCCGGGCTCTCGGTCACAAAGGCTGCCGAGCTGCTACAGACGCAGAACCGGATCATCAAGTCATTCCCCGAAGTGACGAGCGTGTGGGGCAAGGCCGGGCGGGCCAATACGGCGACCGATCCCGCGCCCATCGAGATGTTCGAAACCATCATCAATTTGAAACCGCAAGGCGAGTGGCGCGCCGGCATGACCGTGGACAAGCTCATCGCCGAAATGGATGCCTCCTTGCAGTTTCCGGGCGTCAGCAACGCCTGGACGATGCCGATCAAGGCGCGCATCGACATGCTCTCGACGGGCATCCGCACGCCAGTGGGCGTGAAAATCTTCGGGAAGGATCTGGTCACACTCGAAAGCCTCGCGAAGGAAGTCGAGACGGCATTGCGGAAAGTCCCCGGTACGTCGAGCGCCTATGCCGAACGGGTCAACAGCGGCTACTTCCTTGAGATAACACCTGATCGCGACGCCATCGCCCGCCTCGGCCTTTCCATCGAGGACGTGCAGAAGACAATTTCATTGGCGATCGGCGCGGAAGTCATCGCGACTACTGTCGAGGGTCGGGAACGTTATGGCGTGGTGCTGCGATATCCCCGCGATATCCGCAGCGACCCCGAGGCCATAGCCTCTGAGGTTCTGGTATCGCTGCCAAATGGCAGCGCCATCCCTTTGGGGGAGGTTGCGTCGATCACGCGCACGCAAGGCCCAACCTCGATCCGTACCGAAGACGGCCAGCTCGTCGTGTATGTCTTTGTGGACATTCGCGATCGCGATCTCGGAGGATATGTCGCGGAAGCCAAGAAAGCAGTTGCGCAAGCCGTGCTCATGCCCGCGGGCTTCTACGTGGCTTGGAGCGGCCAGTTCGAGTATCTGGAGCGTGCCGCAAAGCGTCTTCAGATCGTCGTCCCAGCGACGCTTCTGCTGATTTTCCTGCTGCTTTATCTGAATTTCAAACGTATTGGCGAAACGCTGATTGTGATGCTCTCGCTGCCGTTCTCGCTGGTCGGCGGCCTATGGCTGATGCATTGGATGGGCTTCAACTACAGCGTGGCGTCGATCGTCGGATTCATCGCGCTTGCGGGCGTCGCCGCCGAAACCGGCGTCATCATGTTGATCTATCTCAATCAGGCCTGGGAAGAAACCAAAGCGCGCGTTGCGGGCGAGGGACGGCCCCTGCAGCACCAGGATTTGAGCCGTGCGATCATGGAAGGTGCGGTCGAGCGCGTGCGGCCGAAGATGATGACCGTGGCTGCGATCATGGCTGGCCTGCTGCCAATCCTCTGGAGCACGGGTGTTGGTTCGGAGGTGATGCAGCGCATTGCCGTTCCGATGATCGGCGGGATGGTCTCATCGACCCTGCTGACGCTGATCGTGATACCGGCCGTCTATGCCTTGGTGAAGGGAGCCGCACTTGGAAAATCGCGGCAAGTCCCGTTAGTGCTAGTCGAGGAGAAACGGACATGAACTCAGGGTTAATCAACCGGCGCAGCGTACTATCCGGCGCCGCGAGCCTGCTGGCGGCCGGATCGTTGCCATTGGCCGCAAATGCCACTGCAGGCGCAGTAAAGGAGTTCCGGCTTGTTGCGGCCCCCGCGCGCCTTTCGCTAGTCGGAGCGCAGCATCCGGCAACGGAAGTGTGGTGCTATGACGGGCGCGTTCCTGGACCCGAGATCCGCGTCAGGCAGGGAGAACGTCTCCGTGTCGTTGTCGAGAACCGTCTTTCCCAAGACACGACGGTTCACTGGCATGGCATCCGGTTGCCGAACGCGATGGACGGGGTGCCGCATCTGACGCAAAAGCCCATCGCGCCCGGGGGGCGCTTCACCTACGAATTCGAGTGCCCTGATGCGGGTACTTACTGGTATCACCCGCATCAGAGCAGCGCCGAGCAAGTTGGCCGCGGTCTGTCGGGCGCGCTGATTGTCGAGGAACGGGATCCGGTTGAGGTTGACCGCGACATCACCTGGCTGCTGAGCGACTGGCGGCTGTTGAAAGACGCGTCGATCAGCGGTGATTTCAAAAACATGCATGATGTCAGTCATGGAGGGCGGATCGGCAATGTCGTCACCGTCAACGGCGCCGTTCGCGATACGTTTGATGTGCGCGCTGGAGAGCGGATACGGCTGCGCCTGATCAATGCCGCGAATGCACGGATATTTGCACTGGAGTTCGAGGGCCATGCGCCCAAGGTGATCGCTCTCGACGGGCAGCCGGTCGAGCCGCACGAGCCACCGAACGGACGTGTCGTACTTGGACCGGCTATGCGGGCGGATCTGATTGTGGACCTGACCGGCGCACCCGGCCAGAGCTTCCGTGTCGTTGATAGGTTTTATGCCAGCCTCAACTACCGGCTACTTAATCTTGTTTACAGCAAAGAGCCGCCGCTGCGCGAGCCCTCTGCCAGCGATCATATTCGTCTTCCTGCCAACCCAATTGCCGAGCCAGCCCTGGACACGGCAGAGCGACATAAGATTGTGCTTGGGGGTGGGATGATGGGCCAGATGAGGGCTGCCATCCTGGACGGAAAGCGCGCCGATATACGAACGCTCTTTCAAAACGGTTTAGCCTGGGCAATCAATGGCGTAGCCGCGACGGGCCACGTTCACGAGCCGTTCCTTACATGGTCAATGAACCGCTCGTATGTGATCGAGATGGTCAATGAAACAGCCTGGCACCATCCCATGCATCTGCATGGTCATTCGTTCAGGGTGATAAGCCGGAACGGGGAACCAACCCGTCATAAGGAATGGCAGGATACGGTGCTGTTGGCGCCGCGCGAACGTGTCGAGATCGCCTTGGTCGCGGACAATCCCGGGGACTGGATGTTTCATTGCCACATTTTGGAACATCAAGAAGGCGGCATGATGGGGGTGATCCGGGTCGTCGTGTGACGTAACGATTGGATGAGTGCCTGGTTGCTAGCGCACCGCGAGCTCACGGCCACCTTCATAGCGAGCAAAAACGAACTGGCCGCCCGGACCAAAAGCAATCACGCTGTAGGTTTCGGGCGGCGTGCCTTCGACTTCCATACCCGGCGAGCCGATTGGCATGCCCGGCACCGCAAGACCTCTGACTTTGGGCCGTTCGCGCAGCAGACGGTGAATGGCGTCTGCAGGTACGTGGCCTTCGATGACGAAGCCTTCGGTTTCCGCGGTATGACAGGATGCGAGGGCGGATGGCACGCCGAGCTTTGCCTTCACGCGGTTGATTTGTGGATTATCCATCAGCGCTACGTCGAAGCCATTTTCCCGCAAGTGCGTCGCCCAAGCGGTGCAACAGCCGCATTTGGGGTCCTTAGTAACTGTAACCTTCGGCTGCGCGGCGAGAGCAGTCGGAAGAGAAGCGGCCGCGACTAAAGATGCTACGTTGAGGACGAAAGCGCGACGCGGTAATGTCTTCATAGGATCCCTATACAGCATCCGAGGCAACCACAGTAAGCCGTTTGGTTCAACATTCTGCGAGCCGATGGGTGTATCCCGCGCGTTCGATTACTCCGCGTCAACAGTGCCGCTCGCCGCTACCAAGTCACATCCAGGTCACTTAACGGCTTTCTCGATTTCGGATTTCATGTCCGGCGTCAATTCCGCTGGCTGTGCCGGGAGAGTTCTATCACCTCGTGAACCGTTCTTTTCAATATCATTGACGAGGAGTTTCATCTGAGCGATCTCTTTAACTTGCGCGCGGATGATATCGTCAGCCAACCGGCGCACTCGCGGATCTCGGATATCAGACTTGCGCGCATTATTAATCGCGATCGAATGATGGGGTATCATGGAATTCATGAAAGCGACGTCCCCTATCAGGGTTTGTTGACGATTGATTGCCAGAACGGCCAAGCCGAGAACGATCGCGCCAATGAGAACCGCAAACTTGGCGGCTTGACCTTCGTACATCTTCCACATGAAGGCGAGCATGATCACGGCCATGACACAACCCATGACCACCGATGACACAAGGCGGGTCAGGCTGAAGGTCGCGTGGTCTGGAGTGTAGACCAGTTGATACATGAGCGGAAACATTATCGCAGTCGACACCGCAATCATCGCGAAGAAACGCCCCCAGCCCATTGTCATGTTGTGATGTGCCGATTTTTGTGTGTCCATCGTCTGTTCCTTGTTGTGCTTTAGTGTTTGTCACTTTGACCGCGGTCTGGGTGGCCGTGGCCTGTATTAGGCTCGTCGCCCATTTCAGCAACTGCTGCGCTATATTGCTGTGGTGACATTTCAGGCAGCCCGCGGACGAATGCGACCAGGTTCCAGATAGAGTCGTCGCTATGGGTCTTGCCCCATGCTGGCATCGCCGTGAGCTTTATGCCGTGCTTGATGATCCAAAACTGTTCACTTGGATTATGTTGGCCCCGCTTTCGCGCGAGCTGGGGAGCCGCGGGATAAAGGCCCCGACTCAATTCCGTTGGCTCAAGCCCGGGCCCAAGATGGCATTGGCTGCACATTTCAGAGTAGTGCCGAGCTCCGGCAGTTATTCGTTCTGAGGACATGAGGTCTGCCGGCGCTTTGATCTGACTGGCGTACCGAGCAATCGATCGCTCACGTAAGGTTGAGAGTAGCGCGCTCATAGTCTTCGTATGCGGCGCATCGGCGGCAACGTTATAGAGCCCAGAAAAGACGAGCACGGCTGCCGCGCCCAACAGGGCGGCGAGAACGCTCGATATTGCTATGAACACTGCGCCAGCGCGGGTGAGGGTCCCCATCGTCATGTTTTCTACTCTTTCGACCGACCGGAGTTCCAAGTGAGGGTCTGCGTCACCAAATGGGATATTTCACTAACATCCATATGCCCATCGCGAACATCATCACGTTCTCGGTCAGCGATACAAAACCTAGTGGTACTTTGGAATCGCCGCCTACACAGGCGCATTTCAGCTCGCGGTTTTGGACATACACCGCATAAAACACCGATACGGCACCAATTCCGCCGATCACGAGTGCGATCGGGATGGACAGCCAGTTGAGTGCATGAGCGGTCATCAGGACGCCTGCCGCGGCCTCACCGAAAGGATAGAAATATGCATAAGGAACCCAACGTTGCGCGAGAAGATCGTAGCCCAGGAACATCGTGGCGAAGCTCTCTACGTCCCGCAACTTTTGCAGCGCAAGCAGGCACATCGTGATCGAGATAAACAGCTCCACGGTCATCAGAGTCAGGACCGCGGCCGACATGAGCCAACTAACTGCCAGCGCAAGCGCAGCGCCCATGGAAAAAATCGCGATAACCGGCTTGTACGTTACCGCGTTAGGGTCGTGGACTGGCTTGCCAAAAAAACGGAGAAGTTCATCGAAGCCCCCAATGCGCTCACCCCCGATGAATGTCTGAGGTGTTGTTTTGACGCTGTGCTTCGACATGAAGGCGTCGGTCTCTTCCCGCGTCGACAAATGGTGGTCGTCCACCGCGTAGCCCTGCGATTTGAGCAGATGAACAGTCTTCAAACCCCATGGGCAAACGTGTTTGTCCATCACCATTCGGTAGACCGTGGCGGCTTTGCCCTTGACCGCGCGTTCGTTTTCGACATCCGTCATCGCTTCAACCGTCCGAAAAGACCCAACAGTTCGGTGAATTTCTCGCGCTGGGCTATCGGATCACCTGAGCTAATGGCTTCTTGCACGCAGCAAGCGGCATGTTCGGCCAAAATATGATCCTCAACCTTGGATAGCGCCGCCTTCACGGCCTGGACCTGGCGAAGAATGTCGATGCAGTACCGGTCCTGCTCAAGCATCTGCGCTACACCACGCACTTGCCCCTCTATCCGCCTCAAGCGGTTCAACAGCGCCACCCGGTCTCGTGTTCTCTGCACAATCGAACAATACCCCGGGGCGGTATAAGTTCCCGCAGCTGGATGGTCTTTTTCACGAAACGCCCCGGAGGCGGGGGAAAACAGGACAGACCGCTAAATCAGCTGCTCGCAAAGCGTGATAGAAAGACGATCTCAAACGGATCGTGCGGGCCAAGCGCCTGTCGCGCGCCGTGATTCGCAGCATCTGCCAGAACCTGTTCTTCGCGTTTGTCTACAATGCCGCGGGCGTTACGATTGCGGGTGTGCTGTATCCGGTTTTCGGAACATTGCTGTCGCATAACATCGCAGCCGCAGCGATGGCACTGTCCTCGGTCAGCGTTATCGGGTAACGTAATCAGGCTGATGGCGGCTAAGATATGATAGGAGGGCCGTGGCTCTAGCGCGCCGGCAACTCCCTGGCGCCTTCATAGCGCGCGAAAAGAGACTGGGCGCCCGCGCCGAATGCGACAACGCTATAGGTTTGGGGCGGCGTTCCCTCGACTTCCATTCCCGGCGAGCCGATCGGTATACCCGGCACGGCAAGACCCGTCGGCTTCGGCCGGTCGCGCAACAGGCGATGGATTGTATCTGCGGGAACGTGACCTTCGATAACATAATCCTCGGTTTCGGCGGTTTGGCGGGAGGCGAACGCAGACAGCGCGCCAAGTTGCCTTCAGGCGATTGATCTGCGGATTATCGACCAGGGTGACCGCGAAGCCATTCTCTTCCAGATGTCTCGCCCATGCGGTGCGACAGCCACAGTTGGGTTTTAGGTCACGGTGATTTTTGGTTGCACAGGGAATGCGGCTGGAGAACCGGCGGCAGCGCATCCTGACGCGAGACTCGCAAGAAATGTGCAGCGCTTCAATGACACCATTGAGGATCATATTAGAAACAGAGCGTCGGAGACAGTTTTTCGATTCACGAAAACGCGAGCAGCGAGCAAAGAAGTCCTAGAATGTGATTTCAGAAGCGGGCTGAGAGTCCGAGGAAGGGGTTGACCCTGTCGGCTGCACGAGTAATGCCGAAGTTTATTCCTGCATCGAGCTGAACGTTTTTCGTGACCTTGTAGGTGATGCCGGTGCCCAGAACGCCAATATCGCCGCGCGGGTCACCAGTGTTGAAGCGTCCTGCTACTTCATAATAGGTGCCGAGTTTCTCGGTCCACTCATATCCAAAAGAGGCTGAGCTGAACCACTCCGTATGCGTGCCTGGCCGCACTCCGGGTTCGGGGATTTCGTCGCGCACAACATGAAAGCCACCGCTGACGCCTAGTCCCCATCTATCTGTCAGCTTGACGGAAAACGGAACAATAAGGCCCCCTTCGACGCCGGGCGGGCTGATGCCGTTTTCCCAGCTCGACGGAATGGTTACGAAGGGCAGGATTGCGAGCGCCGTGGCCCCGGGCCTTTCAAAGCTGTCGTTTCCCCACAGGTTAACTTTCAGACGCAGGTCGACGCCTCCCGAGCCCGATTGGCGTGTCACGCCCAGAACCGGATCAGGCGAATGGGATTTCACCACGGCATGCGGAGCGAAAACAACGTTGAGCTCAGCGAAATTCGTCAGGCCAATTCGCACATTCGTGGTGGCGTACTCGAATGACCTGGTAAATACTCCGTCGGGGTCGGGGCGAGATCGAACGTACCCGAAGATATTGGTTTCGACCTAGATATGCCCCGCGTCCACGGTAAAAGGGCTCTCGGTGAGGTCGGGCCGGTCGGTGGTCATATCCCGCATCAGAGCGTCTGGCGTCGGCCGGAAAAGCCAGTACTGCGCCTTATCTTGAGCCTCCGCCGTTCCACCAAGCGCAAGGCAAAGTGCGGCGGGCGCTGCCCAGCGATGCCAAATGTAAGCCATTTTTTGCACCTTTTTTCGGCCGCGACGTTATGCTAGTTGCAAATCATTCGCAATACAGACTCTTAGTGTCTTCAAGTTTAGGGATGGGTATGACGGTCTGCCGACTGCTAATCGTTCTGGTTGTCGCGGCCCTCCCCGCCGCCGCCCAATCCCCCGTGAAAATAGTTGGTATCGGTGCGACGACTTGCGGAGAGTTCGCCAGGGAAGCGGTGGACAAACCGCCGACCCAGCGGCAGTACTTGGCCTGGATGCAGGGATATATGAGTGGAATCGTAATCGGGCGACCACCGGGTGTCGATGAGGGAATTGACCTCAATCCAAAGGGCTTTCCGCTAAGCGCGCAGCTTGCCTTCATACGCGATTATTGCCTGCAAGCGCCGTCGTCTTCGTTTGCGGATGCAGTCGAGGCGTTGTTCAAAAAGCTGCGGACCTTGAGTGCTAGCTAACGACGCACGCTGAAGCCCGCCTGAATGTCTCATGGCGCCCTGAATTAGAGCCACCGGCCGACACCGCCAGGGCGATGCCCGACGCCGTAGCGATCAACGCGGTAACGCCGGAATCGATGGCGGTGCCGGCTACAATACGATCACAGGCGGGGCCGGTGCGGACGTGCTGACCGGCGGGCTTGAGGCGGACATCTTCGCGATCGGCGCAAACCACGCAGGTGGCGGCCAGGCGAGAACCATCTGACGCAACGCTGGAATCCGGCACGATCGACACCCTGCGGCTGGATGCGGCCGTGACCTACGATTTGTCCGGACTCACCACCATCAGCAACATCGACGCCACTGCGTTCAGTGGAAAGCTGCGCTCATCCTGACAATCGGCGAGAGCCAGGCGGAACCGCCAATGCCAATCGCGACGGCATCGCGGACGACCTGAGATCGCGCCTTGCCCTCGATGACTAATGCAGTGACGGTCTGCGCCGCCGGCTTGACCGAACAACCACATCACCGTGGTCGGCGCCAACCTCGGAGTGCCGATACTCTCACCGGCCCATCGGCGAACGGCATCATCGATGGCGGTGTCGGCTACGATACGATCACGGCGGGACCGCTGCGAACGTCCTGACAGGCGGCCTTGGCTCCGATGTCTGCATAATCGGCGTAACCGCCCAGCTGGCGGCCGGGCGAGACCATAAATGCGAAGCCACTAGGTGCGCGCCAAGTCAGCAATCGACTCTTCCGTCCAGCCCGTCCATCTGGGATGGATTTTCTGTCGGAGAGCTCCTGCCCGTAGGTCACAGACAAAAGCTTTCCGGCAGAAGCTGTTGCAGAGCCGCCGCATGCACGCGAAGCGCGCCACGAAAAACGCCTGATCCATGCCGAGTGAAAGAGGTGGGAGACAACAATCCTTGGAGGGGGTCCGAGACGGAGGTTTCCGCCGAAGCGCTTGTCCTACAAGTTGCAGAACAAAATATTCGGCGCGACTCGGTTTTCGGCACCAAGTGCAAGTCCGGCGAAATGGTAGGTTGCGCGGGTACGCATACTCGCGCCGGAGCCGTGAAAGTGGCGCTCTCCTGAGGCAGAGCACGGCGACGTTCGGACGTTCCAGTCAAACCCAGCTCAAGCTGGAGTCGTAACCTGATCCGCCGACCGTCAGGGCCAGGGCGATACTGTCGACTATATCGTCTGACTGTCCGTAAGGGTAACCTCGTAGCTCAGTTTCCAGCTCCGCCATGAAAGACTTGTTCTTCGGAAAGCGCACCAAACCGTCCGTGAACATTCTTTCCAGTACCGAAACGCGACCTGGCCTGTCTTCTTCGATCTCATAAAGCTCGATGAGGTGATGCTGCGCTAATCCATGATCTTTCTCCATGGCCACCCCGGTTGTGGTCTGTTCCATGAGTATCTTGAAAAACTGATGCTCCTTATACAACTCGTCAATTCTTCTTTGTAGTTCTACATATCCGTACAGGCCTCGTTCCATGTGCAAAAGATAGTATGTCTGATCGAGCAACATCCATATTGTGCAAACGCTCCAGGTACGCTGCGCGTCATCTTTGCGGGGTGTGTCCCAAGACATAAACACTCGCTTCCCGCGCTGATCCTCAGGCATCTCTGTGTAATAGTGGAACCACGATGGCTTGATAATGGTGCCGGAATATATCGGATTGTTGGCAATCCATGCCAGGGCGTAGACCGTTGAGTCGACCTGATCGTCGTAACTTACACTTGGAAACGAAATAAGCTCGCTCAGGTAAACGTCGAGCCACTCAGCCTTCTTTGGAAATAGCGCAAACCCGCCTTCGATTACGGCCGTTTGGGCATTCAATCGCATCTGCTTATCTCCCTCAATAGCGGGAGCAGGTAGAACAATCGCCAGGTCTTCAGCGCGCAATTGTTGTATCAGCGATGACCCTGATGATTTGTCTTCCACAAGCACAACGGTAGCTTCGTGTAATTTCGCAAGTCGATGAACCTCGCGCTTGAGATCAGGGAATTCGAGCTTCCGCCGGAAAACATGAAGTAAGTAAGCCTTTTTACCTTTCACGCCCCACGTTGTGCAAACGCTGAAGTCGGAGCGTTGAGTGTCTTTAACTGCCGTATCCCAACTTTGCAGCGTTATGTCGAAACGCTCCGGTCGTTCCTTCGGGGTGTAAAAATGTAACCACTTGCGTTTAACAATATTTCCGACTGACGGCTGTGGATTTTGTTGATATTGAGCCGCGAAAATATACTCGGTCATAGTTCGCCGGATATTCTCCAAAACATGAGGAGGAGTCAGCGCTGGTTGTAAAATGTCGCCCTCCTTTCGATGAAAGATCCTGTTTTCGTAAGGGGTGCGACTCTTAAAGGTTGCCTTTTTCTCCGCAATCGCTGGAAATGAAAGAACGTCCCATCGTTCTGTAGACTGAACGTGCGCCACAAGGTCGTCAGCGTGTAGTCGTTGCATAATTATGACAATCGCGCCCTCGGCCTGTCTATTCAGTCGACTTCTTAGAGTGTTATCAAACCAGGCGTTTACACTTTCACGGCGTGGATCAGAAAGCGCCTCGTCGGCCTTCAAAGGGTCATCGATCACGATCACGTTTGCGCCGCGGCCCGTGAGCCCGCCGCCGATTGACGTTGAAAAGCGAAAGCCACCCTGGGTGGTCTCGAAGTCAGCCACGGTGTCCCTTTTTGCAGAGATCCTGGTCTTGAAAAGCGCCTGATAGAATTCACTTTGCATGAGGCGGCGCGAGTGTCTGGCTAGTTTGTCGGCAAGTTCTTGGGCGTAGGAGACGCACGCCACCTGTTGATGCGGGAAATGTCCCAGGAACCATGCCGGAAAAGCAATCGACGCTGAGTGTGATTTCAGATGGCGCGGCGGAACATTGATGATTAGACGCTTGCATTTGCCATATGCGACATCTTCTAGTTTTTGAGCTATTAGCTCAAGGTGCCAACTGTACTCGAAATTGTCTGCAGGATTAAGTTCAAGAAACGAACGATGGATGAACGCAAGGAGATCCTCTCGATAGATCGCGGCGGTCATCTTTGCGGGAGATGGTGCCATTAGGCGCTCCCTCGCTCTTCGTATGGCCGCAAGCGCTTATAAATCTCCCGGATCACCTGCTTATCCATTTCATTAAAGGGATATTCGGATGGTCTGGCGGCCTCAGCGCGGGCTTCGATGCTGGCAATCAAATCGATGAACTTCAGCAATAGCTTCGGATCACCCATCGCGCCCGCATTCGCAAGTTGAATCGCGGCTGACTGGGCTTTAGATATTTTGCGCTTTTTTCCGTCAATGGTTACGGTGATCTGCGCAGCCGCCGCCTCCACCACTAGGGTGGCAATGTTTTTGCTGCCCTTAGGTCGACCGCGTCGAGGTCGACCGTCGTTTTTTGCGAATTGCGTGTGCCTTGGTGGATTGCCGTACCCGACTTTGTCAGCGGCTTCGGATATCTTTTCGTTTTCTGCGCGAACCGGCTTCAGATCCGTGTTCCCGGATTTGTCGTTGTTTTTGTTTAGGCGAACGCGCGGCTCCTTTGCCGTCGGCGTTTTTCCGTTTTTGCTCTTGAGCACCTGATTCTGCTTCTTCTTCTTCGGCGCAGCAGTCGTTTCTCCGGCGCCGGGGAGGCGAATTCGTACGGTCTTCGCCGCGGGATCCCTTTCGGGCGCTTTTGTTGATCGTTCTAGAGGTATTCGTATCCGCTTTTTTGCCATCCTTGGTGCGCTCCGTTCGCTCGGTCCGAAGTTGATCGAAACTAAAATCTAAATTGGCGTGTACGGCTTGTAAGCCGTAGATGTCTTCAAATCGCTTAATGATGAGATCAGCATAGTGCGGATCGAGCTCAATACCGTAGCCGCGCCGGCCAGTCTTCTCGGCAGCGAGCAGGGTGGTCCCGCTGCCGGCAAACGCATCCAGAACAATGCCACCTCGCTTCGAGCAGTCGAGGATCGCGTCGCTGACGAGGGCAAGTGGTTTCGGAGTTGGATGGCCGGCGAGGGATGAGTCGCGGTCTTTTCCGAAACTGCTCATGCCGGCATATTGCCAGACATTGGTTCGGCTTCGGCCAAATCTGCCCAATTCGATATTGTTAGTGTGCTTGGCGCGACCGTTCTTGTAAACGAACACGAATTCATGTGCTGACCGGTATAACGAGCCCATGCCAGCATTGCTCTTCGACCAAACGCAGATGTTCTTGAGTTCGGTGTATGCGTCCTCGGCGGCGTCGGCTAGTTCTCGGATGTGCCGCCAATCCATGCATATGAAATGGATCGAGCCGTCGACACTGAATTCGGCGAGGTTCGTCAGAGCGCGCCGCAGGAAGTTGGTGAATTCCCGCGGGGTCATTTCGCCGGACGCCATCGCGAACTCGCGATGCTTCGCCTTTCCGAGCCCAGAGACGTTACCTGCTATCGGCACATTGTATGGTGGATCGGAAAAAATGAGCTGGGCGCGTTTGCTGCAAAGAAGGCGTTCATAGCTTCGGGCCTTGAGGGCATCTCCGCAAAGGAGAAAATGGTCCCCGATCTGCCAGCAATCGCCAAGGCGTGAAACTGGAGGGAGGGAGCGATCAATCTCCGGGATGGCATCCGCCTCGTCCGGCTCACCCTGGCTGGCCTCACCGACGATGAGATCGATCTCGGCCATTTCAAAGCCGGTGACGGTCACGTCGAAATTCGGCTGGACCGAGAGTTCCTGAAGCTCCAAAGCAAGCAGGTCTCGGTCCCACCCGGCATTTTCAGCGAGCCGGTTGTCCGCGATGACATAGGCCCGGATTTGGGCAGGGGAGAGGTGGTCCACCCGGACAGTAGGTACGTCCGTCATTCCGAGAGTGACGGCGGCAGCGACCCTGGCGTGTCCGGCCACGATTCCGTCGGCGGCGTCGAGCAGGACCGGATTGATGAATCCGAATTCGGTGATGCTGGCCGCGATCTGTTTGATCTGACGGGGCGTGTGCGTACGGGGGTTTTTCGGACGCGGTTTGAGCTTGCGCGGGTCCTTGTATTTGATGGCCAGCGACTTCACAGCGTCCCCCAAGCCCGGCGTCAAAGAGACTGTGCAGCTTAAAAATCAACGCATCAAAAAACTCTGAAATTTTCCCATTATTTTCTCCGCAATTCCCATTTCCGGGAGTTGTTTCCCATTTATTTTTCGACGTCAGAAACGCCAAAAGTGCCTGTGCCGCAGGGGTTTCCTGCATTTCGCGCGTTCGCCCGCGGCAATTTGTGTGTTTTTCCCATTATTTTTCCCATTTCCGCATCAGAGACTGGTTCGCAGCACACTGTTCGGCGCGCCATCCAAGCATGGTCCATGAAGGTGCGGGTCCAAGCTCGTCGCCGACCTGTTTGATTTCGACGTTCTGGCCAGCGAAGACCTGTGATTGAAAACCTGGATGAGATTGATCTTGCGGCAGTTGAAGCGAATGCGGCCGCACGTGGTCACGGTGGCAGTCTTGGGACGCAACAATCGCCGGTCCTTCAAGGGAAAGCACGTCAATGAATGATCCGGCCTCCGTACGGCTTGTGAGATCGCGCTGGCTTTCAGTCGCTACGGTGTTGTTCGCGCTCTGTATCTTTGTCGTCGATACCTTCACACCGCTCGATATCGCGATCGCCGTTCTTTATGTCGTCGTGGTATTGATGGCGGCCAACCTGTTCGAGCGCCGTGGTCTATTGCTGGTGTCAGGCGTCTGCATGGTTCTCACCGTCGCCGCCTTCGTGGTCTCGCACGGGTTCAAGGCGGATGCGGCTTTCCTGCGTTGCCTTGTCAGCCTCTCGGCCATCGTCATCACGACCATTCTCGCCCTGTCTAACCAGGCGACAACAACGCGGCTGCGCGAACAGGCAGAGCTTCTCGATCTCACCCATGATGCCGTCATGGTGCGCGACATGGACGGAAAGATCGCATACTGGAACCGGGGCGCCGAACAGCTCTATGGCTGGCGAAAGGACGAGGCGCTCGGCCGATCGTCGCATGATTTGCTGCAGACGGTCTTTCCCGGACCGCGCACGGCCATCGAAGCAGAGTTGCTCGAGAGCGGCCGGTGGGAGGGCGACATCGTTCACACCGCGCGGGATGACAGGCAGGTGGTTGTCGCCAGCCGCTGGGCCCTGCAATGTGATGACCGCGGCCAGCCGGCGTCCGTGCTTGAGACCAATACCGACGTAACAGAGCGCAACAGCGCTCAGGAAAACCTGCGTCAGGCTCAGGTGCAGCTTGCGCATGTTTCCCGGGTCACCACGCTCGGGGAGCTGGTTGCCTCAATCGCGCATGAGGTGAATCAGCCGCTGGCGGCGATTGTGACCAATGGCGAGGTGTGTCTGCGATGGATGGACCGCGATCCGCCGGATCTGAAAGAAACACGGGACGGCGTCACGCGCATGATTCAGGCCGCGCGTCGCGCGAGCGAAGTGATCGCGCGGTTGCGCAACCTGTCCCGACGCGAAACCTCCGAGCGATCCCCGCTCGATATCGGAGACGTGGTCGCCGAGGTCGTTGCCTTGTTGCAGCGTGAGATGTTGGCCCATCGCGTGTCGTTGCAAGTCGATGCGAAGTCACCGCTCATGACGGTCGGCGATCGTGTCCAGTTACAGCAGGTCATTATGAATCTGCTGATGAATGGAGTTCAGGCTCTTTCCGGGATTGATGACCGGCCTCGGGAATTAACGGTCACGTCGATGCGTCACGATGAGGGCGTTATGGTCAGTGTCGAGGACAACGGCATAGGCGTGGCGCAGGAAGACGAGCCGAGGCTGTTCCAGGCATTCTTCACCAAGCGGGCCGACGGCATGGGCATGGGATTGTCGATCAGCCGCTCTATCATCGAATCGCATGGCGGCCGGATCTGGGTGTCGCGCAACGCCGGTCCGGGGACGACCTTCCGGTTTACGCTGCCGGCGGCTGAAGCCGCTACTTCCGCATGACGACCGGCGCCACGGTCAAGCCTGCGGCCGGCCCGCTTGTTGCTGCGGCGGAGCAGGGATGCGGACACGATTGTTGGATTGAGCACTTATTTGCCGCATGATGAGGCGTTCGGAACGTTCGATTTTGGGTGAGCCATGCCGATGAGATATCGCGGTTCGGTCGGGGATGTGGCCAACGCGCCTGAATACCGGCGCAATCGGATTTGACGCCGAGCCATGGCCGATCGCATGCCCCAAAAAGCCGGACCGAAGAATCAGCCGACGGTGCTTGTTGTCGACGACGATGACATGATGCGCGAGGCCCTTTCCGGCCTTTTTCGCTCGGTCGGTCTGCAAGTGCTGACGTTTGCGACGGCGGCCGACCTGTGGCGCGCCGAACGACCCGACGCAGCGTGCTGCCTCGTGCTGGATGTCCGGCTCCCCGGTCTCAGCGGTCTCGACTTCCAGGGCGAACTGGCAAAAGCGAACATCCATATTCCAGTCATCTTCATCACCGGGCATGGCGATATTCCGATGACGGTGAGGGCGATGAAGGCCGGTGCGGTCGATTTTCTGAGCAAGCCCTTCCGCGACCAGGACATGCTGGACGCGGTGACGGCTGCGCTCGAGCGCGATCGGATGCGGCGCGAGAACGAGACTGCTGCCTCTGACGTCAAGCAGCGGTTCGAGACACTCACGCCGCGGGAACGTGAAGTAATGGCTCACGTCACGGCCGGTCTGATGAACAAGCAGGTGGCCGGAAAACTCGGCGTGTCCGAAATCACCGTCAAGATCCACCGCGGCCAGGCCATGCGCAAGATGGGGGCCAGGTCTTTGGCCGACCTCGTGCGGATGGCCGAGACGCTGGGCGTCCGCGAGAATTCGTAGAAAACGTTCGGCAATCTAACCGGTAGGTATGATTCCGTTCTGGTCCGGCGAAGCCTATTTCCACCGAGATGTGATGGCGGGTCGCGCAACCCCGACCGCATGAAGATTCGGCGCGGCCTCGAAGGCTCATATGATTGCTATTGTTGACGATGATGAAGCCGTGCGTGTCGCGACCCGGCACCTGGTACGGGCGCTGGGCTTTGAGGCCCAGGCGTTCGCGTCCGCCGAGGAGTTCCTGCAGGCGTGTTCGGCGTCCGAATGGTCTTGTGTGATCAGCGACGTGAATATGCCTGGCCTCAGCGGCATAGAGCTGCAGCGCAGGCTCGCGTCCGAAGGGCGTCTCGTGCCCTTTATCTTCATCACCGCCTTTCACGATCGGGCGACTCAAGACCGCGCGCTGAAAGCCGGGGCGGTCGGGTTCCTCAGCAAGCCATTTGCCAGCCACGAACTGATCGCGTGCCTTGAGCGCGCGATGCAGGGCGGCACGGACCCGGACCATCGTTGATCGCTATCGCGTCGCCCGTGCTGCTTTGCCCTCTCCAACAGAGGTGTGCCTGCTCGCATGAGCGATTGTGGGCATCATACCTCAGTATGAGGGCATCCCACCAAGACATGGGCTTGCGCCAACCTTCGTAAAGCATCGCAAAGCCAATTGGCTGCCTAACCTAATGATCGAAGTCGAGACCCCCGTCGGGACAACCGCTTCGAACGTGAAAGGTGAAAGCCAATGTTGACTACATCCACTGCCGCAAAGAGCACGAGTCACCATGCCAGCTTCGCAAACATGTATGCGACGACGATTGGCATGGAAAAAAAGCCGATTGGATGCGCGCACCAGCACATTCCGGCTCTGCGCAGCCCTGAGCCGGTTCGTCCGGGGGCGAGCGTTCAGATCGCGCCCGCGGAAATCGCCAAACGCCGCACCGCCGCGTGGACGGGTATGCGAGCGGAGATCGTCCAGGTTACCCGGCGGGAAAAGGTCGAAGTCAGGTTTCGCGCGCAGTCTCACCTCCTGGTGATTTATGAACAGGGCGCGCGCAGCGACGGCGAGAGCGTGGTCGATGGTCTGTTACGATCGACGCTCCGCGATCTGCGGCACAAACTCACCTTTGTGCCGGCTGGTCACGAGTATCGCGAATGGAACGATCCGAGAGTTCTGCCACGGGTAATCTATTTCTACATCGATCCTGAAATCGTGCCGACTCGTCCTGACGGGACAGGCGTGACGTTGCTTTCGCCGAAGCTGTTGTTCGAAAATGCTCCTCTGCGCGATACAGCGTTCAAGCTGGCTTCGGCAATCGAATCCGGTCTGGAGCATGATGTGCAATATCTGGAGGCTTTGGGCTCGGTACTCGTACAGGAGCTTATTAATCTCGACCGCACCAGCAACAAGAAAACGCAGGCGCGCGGCGGTCTTGCTGGTTGGCAGCAACGTGCAGTCGCGTCGTACATCGAAGACCATCTCGACGAATCGATCCCTTTGGCCAAGCTCGCCGAGCTCGCGCGGCTGAGCCCTTACTATTTCTGCCGCGCGTTCAAGGAATCGTTCGGGCTACCACCGCATCGCTATCATACCGGCCGCCGGATCGAGCGCGCAAAGGCGCTGCTCGCGGAAGCGACGCAATCGGTCACCCAGATCGGGCTGTCCCTGGGCTTCAGCGAGACCAGTTCCTTCACCGCAACCTTTCGAAAAACAGCCGGTACGACGCCCACGGCCTATCGCAGAAGCCTCGCCTGAACCTGGCCGTGTCCGGCATTCGGTTGCCTGGCGAAGAAGGGATCCGTGACAAAGCCAATCGATCATGAAGGAAACGAAACCATGATGATGAACAGACGTACGTTCTCTGCCGCGCTCGTCGCCGGCGCCGCTGCTTCCCTCGTCTCCACCCGTGGCATGACCGCGACTTCTGCAGCCGTGAAGGCGCGCAACGTGGTCCTTGTGCATGGGCTGTTCGCGGACGGGTCATGCTGGTCTGAGGTGATCGCAAGATTGCAGGCCACCGGTCTCAACGCCACCGCTGTTCAAAACCCCTTGACGACCCTGCCTGATGCCGTCGCGTCGGCTCAGCGCGTGCTGGCCCGTCAGGATGGTCCGACGGTCCTGGTGGGTCATTCCTTTGCCGGTATGATCGTCACGGAGGCAGGTGTGCATCCCAACGTCTCCGCGCTCGTTTACGTCGCGGCTCGTGCGCCTGATGCAGGCGAGGACTACACCGCTTTGGCCAAGACCTATCCGACGCCGCCGGCCTCCGCAGGTATCGTTTTCGATGGCGACGAGGGACGCCTCAGCGAAACGGCTTTCCTTCGGGATTTTGCAGGCGACCTGCCCGAAGCGAAGGCCAAGGTGCTCTATGCGGTTCAAGAGCCGTTCCGTAAAGCTCTCCTCGACGGCAAGACCACGCAGGCCGCCTGGCGTTCGAAGCCGAGCTGGTATGCCGTCTCAACGGAAGATCGCACGATCAATCCGGATCTTGAGCGGTTCATGGCTAAGCGCATGGGTGCCAAGACCATCGAACTAAGGTCGGGCCACCTCTCGCTGATCTCCCATCCCGACGAGATCACCCGCCTCATCCTCGAGGCTGCGGGTCATGCTGGCTGATTGAGGTGTTATCGGTGACCACGATTTCCTTCCAGGTGTGCCAAGACAAAGCCGAGCGTTACCGCCCGGCTTTTTTGCTTTGTAACGCGTTGTTTTCAGAATCGTGGCTGGCACCGGGATCCAGTGAGATCGACCGCAGGGAACAACCCAACTGGTCCGGGTTTGGGGAGTCGCTCGTGGATCGTTATGTGCCTGCCGCGGAGCGTTTTTTGCGATAGGATGATCGACCTGACGGAACCGGCAGAGATGCGCGATTGAAGCGATGACCGAGCATTCCGGACAATCCCCTGCAGCGGACAAGCGTGCCACAACGCCCACCCGGCCGCAGCGCGAGAGCTTGGAGCGGGAGGTGCCGCTCGCCGCACTGCCTTTTGTCTGGCCGCTTCGGGTCGCCGGCGCCATGAACCAATCCGCTTCATCGCTCCTGAACTGGTATGCCGGACTATTCGATGGTGCGCGCAATGATGCGCCGGCGGTCGAGCCGCACTGGACGACGCCGAATACGGTCGTGCTGGAGTTGCCGACGCTGCGGTTGCGCGATGTTTCCACCGGTAGGGACGGCCGGCCGACGCTGATATGCGCGCCGTATGCGCTGCACGGGGCGACGATCGTGGATTTCGCGCCCGGACATAGCATCGTCGAGGCGTTGCAGAAGGCCGGGGTCACGCGCCTTGCGATCACCGATTGGCGGTCTGCGACTGCCGAGATGCGCCACTTTTCGATCGATACCTATCTCGCCGATCTCAATGTTGCTGTCGACGAGCTTGGACCGCCCGTCGACCTGATCGGCTTGTGCCAGGGCGGATGGATGGCTCTGGTCTATGCCGCGAGATTTCCCGAGAAGGTGCGCCGGCTTGTTCTTGTTGGCGCTCCGGTGGATGTGCGCGCTGCGCAATCGCGATTGAGCAGGGCGGTCGACGAGTTTCCTCTTGACGCTTTCGAGAACCTGGTTCGTCTCGGCGATGGCCGCGTGCTCGGACGACATGCATTGAGGTTGTGGGGATCGTCGTCCGACGCAACCAATGTGCATCACGTCCTGCAGATTTCCCGGGACGATCCTCACTTCGACGCGCTGGAACGGCGTTTTGCCGAGTGGTATCAATGGACTCTCGACTTGCCCGGGACCTACTACATGCAGGTCGTCGAGCGCGTGTTCAGGGAAAACCAGATCGCGGACGGATGTTTCATGGCGCTCGGCCGCGCGGCCGATATCCGCGCCTTACGAAAGCCGATGTACTTGTTGTGCGCACAGGATGACGAGGTGGTCGCGCCCGGGCAACTTTTCGCCGCGGTCGGCCTGACGGCGACGCCGGAAAGCTGCATCGAGAAAGACACCGTACCCTGCGGGCATCTCGGATTGTTCATGGGCGCCGACACGATGGCCTCTGCCTGGCCGCGGATCGCACGCTGGCTCTCCCGCGATCTGCGCCCCGATGGGAATCATGCGCCCGCGCCGTCGGACCACGAGAAAGCCTTGAAGGCTCGTGGAGCCGTTACGCCCGAGCAAGCCGGTTGATCGCTCGCCCGGAGGCGGTCCAGTCGGCCTAGTGTCCGTCGGATGCGTTAAGTCTTGTGAACCATTTCCGGCTGCGTGAAGAAGCTGTGGATCAGGTGCAGCACGATCATGTAGTTTTTCTGCTGGAGCGAGGCATGCGCAATCCCCGGCATGATCGCAAACTGCTTGTCCGGATTCGGCAGAAGCTCGAAAAACTTCAACAGGTCCGACAGCGCCGCGATGCCGTCATGCTCGCCTCGCATGATAATGGTCGGGCAGGTGATCCTGGCCGGATCGACCAGCGGCAGATTGTTGCACATGTCGATGTACGTTCCGTTCGGGATCGAGTCGTCCAGTTCGAGGATGTACTGCGTGTGAGCTTCGATAACGCGATCGTCCGCAGTGCCCGGGTGATCCCGTTCGAAGATCGACCGTATGAATTCGCGGCTCAGCGGCCGGCGCTTGGTCTTGAGATAGTCCGGCAGCTTCTTGCGGCGCTGTTCGAGCGTCGGGCTGCCTTCGCCGGTCCACACGAATGCATCGAGCGCCAGCCTCCGCACGCGGTGGGGGTAAAGCTGCGCGAAGGCCGCCGCGCGCAAGGCGCCGGACGAAATGCCGTAAACCATCAGGGGGCCGGAGTTCCGATGCTGTTCGATATAGGCTGTACCGGCGGCCAGGTCTTCGACGCCGTCGGCGATGGTGGCGTCGATGCCGCGATTCTTGTCAGAGCGGCCGTAGCCTTCCATGTCCATGCACCAGGTATCGAAGCCGCGCTCCGCGAGATATTCCATGGCGGAGGAATTCGGCACGCCGGCGACATGCAGGTCGAAGACCGGCTGCGACGGCATCGACGATCCATGCACGAACAGGATGGTTCCCCGCTTTGTTGTTCCTGGTACCGCCTGTTTTTCCCAGAGGAAAAGATTGACGTCGCCCTTCTTGGCCCAATGTTCGTGCCCGGCGATCTTTCCGGCGGCGTAGTCTCGCGTCATTCTTCTCTCCGTACAGGATAGCCTGGCGGACCAGGGCCGCCCTTAATTGAATAACGGGCCGATCGCGCAGCAGCGATCGGCCCGTTCTTATTCGTCAAGCCGGTTGGCTGTCGGCCTATTGAACCTTGCGCTCCTGGAGCGGCGGCAGGAATTTCTCCGTATAGATCTCCTCGGCCGCCGGGGCATTGGAGAGATTGAAGGCGCCGACCACGGCATCGATCGTTTTCTTCATGCGCGCCGGCTGGACGACACTGAGGCCGTTCTCCTGCACCCATTTCGTGTTGGTCAGCCCAAGCGCGATTTCGAGCCGGACCTTTTCGATGTCTTCCTTCATCAGCGGATCGCGCGCCTTCATGATCTTCAGGGCGGCGGCCGGATCCTTGATGGTGTCGATGGTGCCCTTGTTCAAAGCCTTGACCATCCCGCGGACGATCTCCGGGTTCTCTTCCGCATATTTCTTGGTCGTGACCAGTGCGAGCCCGTACATGTCGGCACCGAAATCCGCGTAACGGATCGGATAGATGTCCTCCATCTTGATCCCAACCTCGAGCAGGGCGGGAATGTTGGAGTTGGTGAAGCCCGCGGTGCCTTCGGCTTCGCCACGCGCGACCATCGGGCCGAACAACTGAGGCTGGACCGGCAGCCAGTTGATCTTCACGTTTTCGGCGTTCGCGGCTTTCAGCAGGATCGAGATGGTGTCGTACACCGCGGTTCCCGGGCCGCCGGCGATCTTTGCGCCATTAAGATCCGCAGGCTTGCGGTAGTTCTTCGACTTGAGCGTGATCACCGCCAGCGGGGTATCGTCGAAGCTGATATAGACTGCGACCAGCGGCGAGGTCGGGTTCTGCGCGTTGAACTTGATCATGGTCGGCAGGTCGACCCAGCCGAAATTGTAGACATTGCTGGCGACGCTGACCGCAACGTTGCCTGCGCCTTTGCCAGGATCGATGGCAACGTTTAGACCATTATCCTTGAAGTATCCCTTCTGCTGGGCGACGAAAAACGGCGCATGAGTGGCCTGGATGACCCAATCGAGCATCATCCGCACGTCTTTTTGCTGGGCCAGCGCCGGCTGGCTGCCGACGCTTACGGCGGCAGCGACAACGGCAATCCCGACCATCCGACGCAATTTGCGAAGCACTAACATGGAGAACTCCTGCTGAGAGGGTGACATTTGCGAAGTCCCAGGCTCACTTCAGCTGAGGAACAGTAACTTTCGTGTTGGGAAAGTCAATTGAGAGACCTCTCCGGTCGGCGTATGCTGGCGCGCCGACAAAGATTAACCAGGCGAAAAAGCGCAATGACAACAAAACCAAAATCGAAATCTGCCCGATCGGTAGCGCCCAAGACTGCGTCAATTCGCGCGCGCAAGACAGGCGCAGAGCCGAAGCTTACGAGCGATACGCCCGCTTCGCAGAAAGCGAATGTTCTGGATCTCGCGCGATACGAGATCGGAACGCGATTGCGCCACGCACGGTTGATGAGGGGCGCGCGCCTCAAGGATGTTGCCGACCAGGCCGGTTGTTCGGAAAGTCTTGTGTCCAAGATCGAGAACAACAAGCTCGAGCCGTCGTTGCAGGTGCTTGGAAAGCTATGTGCGGTGCTGAAAATCGGGCTCGGCGACCTGTTTGCGCCGCCCGAAGAAGACGATCCTGTGGTGACGCGAGCCGGGCAGCGCGTTTTTGTCGAGACCGATGATTTTCTCAGGCGCGGGAACGGCATTCGTATGGAGCGCGTCATTCCTTATACGCGCGGGCATCTGCTGCAGAGCAACATCCATGTCGTTGCGCCGGGTGGCGGCAGCTTCGGCATGATTTCGCATGCCGGAGAGGAGGTCGGTTATCTGATCGCCGGCGATATCGAGCTGTTCGTCGGTGACAAGGTCTATAGTCTGTCTGCCGGCGACACGTTTTGCTTCCGTTCCGAAATCGGTCACGGTTACCGCAATCCGGGTGCGACTGAAGCACGCATCCTTTTTGTCAACACGCCGCCGGCATTCTAGCACTTTCTTGTTGATCAAGTGACTTGAGTACGCATAGGATCGCCCGCCATCGCCTTTAGATTGCGGGAGAAGATCAATGCTGAGGTTGCCGGCCCACAAGCGTTACGACTATTCGCCGATCGGCGAGCGGAAGACGTATAGCTGGCCCGGGCAAAAGCGGCTCGCGTTCTACATCGCGCTCAATATCGAGCATTTCGCGTTCGGCGCGGGGCTCGGCATGGACCCGCACAGCCGCGGCGGCCCGCAGACCTCCCGCAACTGGGCATGGCGCGACTACGGCAATCGCA
>Ga0209906_100290_pt1 | contig 32843 bp, 31 predicted proteins | sample FECB24metaG_FD_188303 | JGI IMG/M metagenome (GOLD analysis project Ga0209906, IMG submission 188303) | Cyanobacterial communities from the Joint Genome Institute, California, USA from Joint Genome Institute, California, USA - FECB-24 metaG... ... | reverse complement strand
TTCGTAGCGGCGTCGTGTCATCAAAGGACTCCTCATCAAGGAGCGTTGAATCAGCGATCCGTTCAGTTGCCAACCCGATTTATGGGTTTACGACCTAGTGCGATCAACGCATAGAGCACGCCCGAGACCAAGCCCTCCCAGATGACCTGCATGAGAAAATCCGGCGCGCCGAACATGTCGGCGAAAGGTTTGACGAGAATGGAGTTCAGGAAATCCATGCCTGCTTGCCTTTCGTTTTTGCGCGCCGGAGTGTCATTTTCAGCCCGCGAGTTGCGGGAACAGGCCGAGCAGGCCGATGACGATGAGGTAGATCGCCACGATATAGTTCAGGAGCCGCGGCATCACGAGGATGAGCACGCCGGCGATCAGCGAGACGAGCGGTGTGAGGGGAAGCGAAGAGAGATCCATGGTTCATTCCTTTCAGTGGGCGACGCCGAGATAGGCGTCGATGACGTCCTTGCTGGACTTGACCTCGTCGGGCGTGCCGTCGGCGATCTTGCGTCCATAGTCCAGAACGACGACGCGGTCGGATAGGTCCATCACCACGCCCATGTCGTGCTCGATCAGTGCGATTGTCGTGCCGCGCTGCCGGTTCACCTCAATGATGAAGCGGCTCATGTCTTCCTTCTCTTCCAGATTCATGCCGGCCATCGGCTCGTCGAGCAGCAGCAATGATGGCTCCATCGCCAGCGCCCTGCCGAGCTCGACCCGCTTCTGCAGGCCGTAGGGCAGCTTACCCACGGGCGTGCGGCGAATATGCTGGATCTCGAGAAAATCGATGATCTCCTCCACCTGCCGGCGGTGCTCGATCTCCTCGGCCAGAGCCGGCCCGTGCCACAGCATCTGCCAGCCGAGACCGCGCTTCATCTTCACAGAACGGCCGGTCATGATGTTGTCGAGCGTCGACATGCCCTTGAACAGCGCGACGTTCTGGAACGTCCGCGCGATGCCCTGGCCAACCGCCTCATGCGGCTTCATGCCGATCCGCTCCTTGCCGCGGAAGATGATCCTGCCCTTCTGCGGCGTGTAGAACCCGTTGATGACGTTCAGCATCGAGGTCTTGCCGGCGCCGTTCGGGCCGATGATCGCCCGGATCTCGCCCTTGCGGATGTCGAACGAGATATCGGTGATCGCCTTCACGCCGCCGAAGGCCAGCGAGACGTTGCGGATGTCAAGCAGCACGTCGCCATTGGCGAGGCCGTCATCCATCGCGACAAGCTGGGAATGGTCGACAGCCTGGTTCATTCCGCCGCCTCCCGCACCGGTTCCGCGACCGCGCCATGCACCGTCGCCTCGGCGATCCGCACGGTCGCGACCATGCGGGTCTTGCGTCCGTCCTCGTAGGTGATCTCGGTGTCGATCCGTTTGCTCGTCGAACCGTCATAGAGCGCCTCGATCAGGTCGCCATACCGTTCGGCGATGAAGGAGCGCCGCACCTTCTGCGTCCGCGTCAGTTCGCCATCATCCGCGTCCAGCTCCTTGTGCAGGATCAGGAAGCGGCGGATTTGCGACGCCGCCATCAGCGGCTCGGAGGCAAGCTTGCGGTTCGCCGCATCGACATGTTCGGCGATGATCCTGTAGACCTCGGGATGGTTGGCCAGTTCCTGGTAGGACGCATAGGCGACATTGTTGCGCTCGGCCCAGGAGCCGACCGACTGCAGGTCGATATTGATGAACGCCGCGCAGAAATCGCGCCCGTCGCCGAAGGCCACGACCTCCTTGATATCGGGGAAGAATTTCAGCGTGTTCTCGATGTATTTCGGCGCGAACAGCGCGCCCGAGCGCAGCTTGCCGACATCCTTGGCGCGGTCGATGATCTTGAGGTAGCCGTCAGCGTTGAAGAAGCCAGCGTCTCCCGTATGCACCCACCCGTCCGCCGTCTTGGTCGCCCGCGTCGCCTCGTCGTTCTTGTAATAGCCGATGAAAGTCCCGTCGGAGCGGTAGAGCACCTCGCCATTGTCGGCGATCCTGATCTCGACGCCCGGCGACGGCAACCCGACCGTATCGGCCTGGATCTTCCCGTCCGGCTGGGCGGTGATGTAGACGCAGGCTTCGGTCTGGCCGTAGAGCTGCTTCAGGTTGAGCCCGATCGACCGGTAGAAACTGAACAGTTCCGGCCCGATCGCTTCGCCCGCCGTGTAGGCGACCCGCAGCCGCGACAGGCCCATGCGGTTCTTCACCGGCCCGTAGACCAGGACCTCGCCGATCGCGTATTTCAGGCGATCCCACAGCCCGACTTTTTCGCCGCTCAGGATCGGTTCGCCCACCTTCCGCGCATGCGCCATGAAGTGGTCGAACATCCGCTTCTTGGTCTTCCCCGCGTCCTCCATCCGAACGAGCATGGCCGTCAGCAGGCCTTCGAACACGCGGGGCGGGGCGAAGAAATAGGTCGGCGCAATCTCGCGGCGGTCTTCGGTGACGGTCTCGGGGCTTTCCGGACAGCTGACGCAGAAACCTGCCGCGTAGGATTGCGAATAGGAAAAGACGTGGTCGCCGACCCAGGCGAGCGGCAGATAGGCGATCGTCGTCTCCGCCTCCGTGAGCGTGTCGAACGCATTGCCGTGCAGCGCCGATTTCACCAGATTGTCGTTCGACAGCATCACGCCCTTCGGCCGCCCTGTGGTGCCGGACGTGTAGAGCATGATGCCGAGTTCATCGCCCTTGCCGATCGCGATTTGGTCCAGCCAACCCTGCGCCGCGCCGGGGTCATCGGCCAGCCGCTTCAGGCCGGCTTCGCGCAGGGCGTCATAGGCATGCAGCCGGGCATCGTCATAGTCGCGCAGGCCGCGCGTTTCGTCATAGACGATGACCTGCAGCGACGGCACCTTGTCCTGCACCGACAGAAGCTTGTCGACCTGCTCCTGATCCTCGACGACCGCGAAGCGCACTTCGGCGTGGTCGAGCACATAGGCCATCTCTTCGGCAACGGAGTCGGCATAGACCGGCACGGGAATGGCGCCCAGCGCCTGCACGGCGGCGAACGTCCAGTAGAGCCGCGGCCGGTTCGACCCAACCACCGCGATCCTGTCGCCGCGGGTCAGGCCGATCGATTGCAGCCCAAGCGAGAAGGCGCGCACCTCTTCCAGCTGCCGCTTCCAGGTCCAGCTCTGCCAGATGCCATAGTCCTTGTGGCGCATGGCCGGACGCCCGGCGAACCGCTCGGCATTCCAGAGCAGGTACTTCGGAAACGTATCAAGCGGCCTTTCGGCGGCTGTCGCCGTCGAATCCATCGAGCGTGTTCCTCCCGGTCCGCGTTATCTTACGCGGTTAGCCGAATTTTGATCCCGGCTGTCACGGCGCGCAAGTCCTCACTTGGACCAAGTCGCGAAACCCGCAACAGCGCCAGATCAACTCCGGACTGTGTTCCTCGGGAAGGAGCCTTTCACGTTAGGGGTCTTCGCACAACGTCGGCATTGACAGACAAGGGGGCGGCTGGTCATCTAAGGGTGCGCAGATTGTTTGCGCCCTCCCCCCATGCCTCCATCAGCCTTCGCGATCGTCCTCGTAGCGGCCGAGCGCCATGACGTCGTGGACGATGATCCGGCCATGTTCGACTGTCAGCAAGCCCTCCGCCTCCAGCGCCTGCAGGCTCTTGCTTACGACCGGACGCGAGACGCCGGCGAGCAGGCCGAGTTCCTCCTGGCCGATCTCGATCTCGGGCTTCGACACTGGATAGAGCACCGGGTTGAAGAACCAGGACAGATTCCGCGCCAGCCGCGCCTTGGGGCTGAGGATCCGGTCGTGTTCGATGATCGCGATGAACTGCCCCATCCGCTCGTTCAACTGGCGCACCAGAAAACGGTTGAAGCCGGTCGAGTTCTCGTAGAGCCACATGAAAGTCGGCCGCGCCATCATGGCGAGCCGGGTGTCGGCGAGCGCGACGAGATCGTATTTTCGCGGCTCGTCCTTGAGCACCGATCCCTCGCCCAGCCATCCGCCGGCGCCAGCGCCTGCGAAAGTCATCGCTTTACCGCTGGCAGAGATCGCGCTGATCTTGACCAGACCGGTGATGACGCCGGTCCAGTAGTCAAGCTTGTCGCCGCGGTGACAAACATAGCCGCCCTTGGAGAAGTGCTTTTCCGTGATGCCGCGCCGGGCGCGCTCGATTTCGTCCGCGGCAAGCTCGCGCGCCCAGATGGCGTCACGGACGAATTCGTCTCTGGTGATCATTCGTCCTCGGCGTCGCGGCGAACCATCGTCGCCGCGTCAGGCACTTATGCAAGCGCCGGAATTGGAAGACAAGCGAATGGCCGCTACGCCGCCTGCGCGAAATAGCGCGCCGTCGGCAGGATCGTCAGCGGATCGAGGTCGCCATCAGCCGTCTTGCCGAACATCATGCGCTGCTCCAGCGCCGACGATTTGAAGAACGGATAGCGCAGGCCCGTGCGCGCCGCGACACTCTTGTAGTGCGCCTGGAACAGCACGACTTCGTAGTTCAGGTCCGGATACGGACGCAGATCGCCCGCCTGCTTCGCGTCGAACACCCGGCGGTAGAAGCCGGCGTGATCCGAGCGGATCGTCGACAGGCAATAGTCGGGCGAGAAGAACACGCAGGCCATCGCCGCGAGCCGCAGCGTGACATAGGGCAGATAAGGGTACTGCGCCGTCCAGTCGGGATCGGCCGCGAAACGGCTCGGATCGATGAACGTCTCGCCAGCGTCGATGCGCGGATGCAGCAGGTCGCCATAGACTGTGGTGCTCGGCGACCGGCGATGTTCCGGCGTCACGTGGTGCAGGCGCAACGTCGAGACGAGCTCGCCATCAACATGGATGCCAAACCGCATCGAGTTCGGCATGTCGTCGAGCCCATCGGTCACGATGCGCTCATGGTTGGCCGAGACCATGCCGCTGGCGAGGTAGGATTTGTAGCGGAGACGGTAGACGGCCTCCAGATCCTCGCCCTTGTCGCAGCGGCGGTATTCGGTGCGCGACAACAGATCCAGGACGTTTTGGGCAAAATTCGAGGGCATCGGCGTCGAATCGTAGACGCCCGCCACGACCTCAACCGCCTTCGTTGCCAGTGCTTCCATGATGCCGCCGTCCCCTTGCGCCTCACATGCAGGGTATCGGAGGAACCGAATGAGTAAAGGTTTAACTTGTTCCGAGTGCGTTTACTTTACGTTAACCTTAACAACTCGTTAAGGCCGGAAATGCAACCGGTACTGGAAGTGGTTGCAGATATGGGCTGGAAATCGATTCAGCGGGCCGCGATGCGACGGATCGGCTTCAGATCCTTGGCGAAAGGCCAGACCGTTGTGGACATCGTCTCGATGCCGGAAGCCGAAAGCGCCGAGCCGAAGAGGAAGCCCTGAACCAGGTCGGGTTTGACGTCGAGCGCCAGGACCTTGAGCTGGTCGAAGGTTTCAACACCTTCGATCGTCACCTCGAGACCGAGCGGACGCGACAGGTTCACCACCCCGCGCAGCAGGTGCAGCGAGCGTTCGTTGCGGGTGATGTCCTCGATGAAGGACCGGTCGATCTTCACCTTGTCGAGCGGCAGCGTGTGCAGATAGCTCAGGCTCGAATAGCCGGTGCCGAAATCGTCGAGCGCGATGCGAACACCGAGCGCCTTCAGCTCCTCAAGGAACTTGCGGGTCGACGACTTGTCGTCGAGGAGCGCCGTTTCCGTGACCTCGATCTCCATGCGGTTCGGCGCGAGGCCCGACATTTCGAGCGCCTCGCGCACGTTTTCGATGATGTCGCGGTTGCGAAAATCCTTGGCCGAGAGATTGATCGAGACGCGAATCTGCTCCGGCCACTTGGCGCATTCCGCGCTCGCCGCGCGCAGCATGAAGGTGCTGATGTCCGAAATGATGCCCATTTCCTCGGCCAGCGGGATGAAGATCGCCGGCGAGACCGGGCCGATCTCCGGATGGTCCCAGCGGCAGAGCGCCTCGCAGCTGGCGATCCGCATCGTGTCCATGGCGACGATCGGCTGATAGACGACGCGAAGCAGCTTCTGCTCGACCGCGTTGCGCAGATCGGCCTTCATGATCTGCCGGTTGCGGAACTCGGCGTCCATCGTCTTCTCAAACAGCTGCCAGCCGTTCTTGCCGTATTCCTTCGCCTTGTAGAGCGCGAGGTCGGCCTTGACGAACATCGAGTCGACATCCGTCTCCGCGACGCGCGCAAGTACCGCGCCGGCGCTTGCCTGGATGCGCAGCGAATGGCCGGCCACGTCCACCTCGCCCTGCAGCGCGTCGAAGATACGCTTCATTTCGCCATCGAGTTCATCGTCGCTTTCGACCTGGTCGAAATAGAGCATGAACTCGTCGCCGCCGAAGCGGCTGATCTTCACCGTGTCGCCGGCCAGCCCTGCGAGCTTCTGGGCCACCGAATAGATCAGCCCGTCGCCGACCGGATGTCCGCGCGTGTCGTTGATGTTCTTGAAATCGTCGAGATCGACCACCGCCAGCGCGCAGTGGCGCTCACGATCGCCGCCAGCCAGATATTCGCCGACGATCTCGTGGAAATAGGCGCGGTTCGGCAGGCCGGTCAGGTTGTCGTAACGCGCCATGTAGCGGATCTTGTCTTCCGCCTCGACGCGCGTTGTGACGTCCTCGAAGGTGATCACGCCGAGATCGTCGCGGCCTTCGCGAGCCGAAAACTCGAAATGCCGGCCATTCGTGAAGCTCACCAGCAGCTTGCGGTCGCGGCCATCGCGCAACGCGCGCGTCAGCTGCGTTTCGACATAGTGCGAGTCCCGCAGCGACAGCAGGCCGCCGGCCACGCCGCGCATCAGCAGCGCCTTGAGTGTGCGGCCAAGCAGGCGATCCGGTGAATCCACCGACAGCAGTTCCGCAGCCTCGGCGTTCGCCACCGCCACGCGGCCGTCCGTGTCGAGCATGATCAGGCCGTGCGACATGGTGTTCAGCGCGCGGTTGAAGCGCAGCGCCAGATTGTTGGCATTCTTCTTCTCGTAGATGACCGAGATGAACGTCTCCCGCACGCGCCTCGCCATCTGGATGATCGCGGTGAAGAACGGGATGAACAGCAGGCCAAGCGCGATGTTGTAGAAATCTCCGCGCAGGATAACGCCTGCCGAGATTGGCAGCGTCATCGTCATCGACAGGATGAGCACCATCTGGGTCGAGGCGTAGTTGCGTCCGACGATGGCGATCGCGCAGGCAAGCGTCACCGCGATCGAGGCGATTTCCGCGAGTGGATCGGGCTGGAGATAGAGCGAGACGAAACAGTAGAATCCGAGCAGCGACCCTTGAATGGCGCCTCGCAGCAGGTAGTCGACCTCCCACTGCCGCGCCATTGCGCTGGTCACGGGCGCAGGCTGGTCCTGGTATTTTCGGATGCCGGAATAGCGGAAAAGCCCGGCGCCGAGCAGAGCAAGCGCGAGCAGAAGGTATACGGGCTGGCCATTGTTGAGGAAGACGATGAAGGACGTCGCGCCCTGCGTGATGCCGCCCCAGTACAGAATGTATCCATCCGCGTACAGCGATTGTACGAAGGGGATGTAAATATCTGCCGGTATGGCTTTGGGTCTTGTTCTCTTCATTTCCCGTCGGTCCAAGACCTACAGGCGAAAAATGACACAGCCGCCTTAAGAAAGGCTTATGCCGACGACCACGGAATCAGCGCAAACCACTGGAAACCAGCCATTTTCGCCGGTCCTTGTTCCAATTCGGCCGCAGGCTGCGACTATTCTGCGGCCTGCAGCGTCGGCTGGACGGGCGGCGCGAGCAGCCGTTCGGTCAGCCGCACCCGCTCCGCTTTGGCCTTGTCGGCATTGCCTGCCTTGACGTGACCATAGCCGCGGATCAGCATGGGAACACTGGCGAGTGCCGCCGCCGCCTCGATCGACCGGGACGAAAGCTGTGCCTCGATCAAATCGAGATCGGCCTCGAACTGAGCCAGAAGCCGCCTTTCCATGCGCCGTTCGGCCGAATAGCCGAAAACGTCGAGCGCCGTCCCGCGCAACCCCTTGAGCGACGCCAGCACGCCGAACGCCTTCATCATCCAGGGACCGAAACTCGACTTGAGCGGCTGACCGTCTGAGCCTTTCCGGCCGAGGATCGGCGGCGCCATGTGGAACTCGAGCCGGTCGAAATCCTGGAACTGCGCCGCGAGCTGCTTCTTGAACGACCCGTCGGTGTAGAGCCGCGCCACCTCGTATTCGTCCTTGATCGCCATAAGCTTGAACAGGCTGCGCGCCGCAGCCTCGCTGACGGTCGTCGAGCCCGGCGCGACGCGCGCCTCGGCCTTGGCGAGTTTTGCAACTCGGTCGGCGAAACGTTGCGCGTAGGCCGCGTTCTGGTAGGCCGTGAGGAATTCGACGCGCCGTGCGATGATCTCGTCCAGCGTCTGCGCCAGCCCCGGCTTCTCGCCGCCCTGCGCCTTCAGGGCCATCGCGCGCACCGTCTCGGGATCATGCGCCGCGCGTCGTCCCCAGCGGAACGCAGCGAGGTTCATCTTCACTGCCTCGCCGTTCAGTTCGATGGCCTTCTCGACCGCGTCGGCCGCGACCGGCAGGCCGCCATGCTGGTAGCCGAAACCCAGCATGAACATGTTGGCCCCGACCGAATTGCCGAACAGTGTCGTCGCGGTCTTGGTCGCGTCGAAGAAATGCGCCTGTTCCTCACCCACCGCCTGGCGGATCGCCCGCTTGATGCGCTCGGTCGGCAGCGTAAAATCGGTCGACCGCGTGAAGTCGCCCGGCATCACTTCCGCCGTGTTGGCGACGAACAGCGTCTTGCCCTCGAACGCCGAGGCGAGGATTTTCTTGGAACCTGACACGACGAGATCGCAGCCGAGGATCAGGTCCGCCTTGCCGGCCGAGATGCGGATGGCGCTGATGTCCTCCGGCGTCGGCGCGATGCGGATGTGGCTGAACACCGCCCCGCCCTTCTGCGCGAGGCCCGCCATATCGATCATGCCGCAGCCCTTGCCCTCCAGATGCGCCGCCATCCCAAGGATCGCACCGATGGTCACGACACCCGTGCCGCCGATGCCATCGACGATGCAGGACCAGCCGCCCTCGCCGAGCTGGAACAGTTTCGGCTCCGGCACGCCAGCCATCGGATCGGACGATCCCGCAATACCCTCGGCCTTCTTCAGCTTCGCGCCATGCACCGTGACGAAGGACGGGCAGAAGCCGTTGACGCAGGAAAAGTCCTTGTTGCAGCTCGACTGGTCGATCCGCCGTTTGCGGCCAAACTCTGTCTCGACCGGCTGCACGGAAACGCAGTTCGACTTGACGCCGCAGTCGCCGCAGCCTTCGCAAACCAGCTCGTTGATGATGACGCGCTTGTCCGGATCCGGAAACGTGCCGCGCTTGCGGCGGCGGCGTTTTTCGGCGGCGCAGGTCTGGTCGTAAAGCAGCACCGAGACGCCCTGGATCTCGCGCAGTTCGCGCTGCACGGCGTCGAGGTCGTCGCGGTGATGGATCGTCGCGCCCGTCGGAAATTCTACCTTGCCGCCATATTTGTCCGGCTCGTCGGTGACGATGGCGATGCGGTCGACGCCCTCGGCCCGCACTTGCCTCGCGATCATGTCGCAGGTCAGCCCGCCCTCATGCGGCTGTCCGCCGGTCATCGCGACCGCGTCGTTGTAGAGGATCTTGTAGGTGACGTTCGCATCCGAGGCGAGCGCGAAGCGCAGCGCCAGCGAGCCCGAGTGATTGTAGGTGCCGTCGCCCAGATTCTGAAACATGTGCTCGCGGGTCGAGAACGGCGCCTGTCCGACCCATTGCGCGCCCTCCCCGCCCATGGCGGTGAACCCGACCGTGCCCCGGTCCATCCACAGCGCCATGAAATGGCAGCCGATGCCTCCGCCGGCGAGCGAGCCTTCCGGCACTTTTGTGGACGTGTTGTGCGGACAGCCAGAGCAGAAATAGGGCGTGCGGTTGGCCACATCCTTCGTGTCGGCCAGCATCGCCTGATACTGGCGCAATTGCGCCACCCGCGCGGCAATCTCCTCGGAATGGCCGATCGTCTTCAGCACCCGCTCGCCGATCGCGATGGCGATGTCGTTCGGGTCGAGAGCGCCCTTGGCGGGGAACAGCCAGTCGCCACGCTCGTCCTTCTTGCCGACGATCAGCGGCGGCATCGCGGTGCCATAGAGGTTTTCGCGCATCTGCACTTCGATCAGCGAGCGCTTCTCCTCGACGACGATGATTGTCTCGAGGCCGCGAGCGAAGTCCTTGACGTGCTCGAAGTCCAGCGGCCAAGGCGCCGCGACCTTGAACAGCCTGAGCCCGATCTGCGCGGCCCGGCCCTCGTCGATACCCAGATCGTCGAGCGATTGCCGAACGTCGAGATAGGATTTTCCAACCGTGATGATGCCGATCCTGGGCCTCTCACCGCCGGAATAGATGATCTTGTTCAGCCCGTTGGCGCGGATGAAGGCCGACGCCGCGGCGCGCTTGTATTCGTGCAGCCGCGCTTCCTGCCCCATCTGGTCGAGCTCGTGGCGGATGTTCAGCCCACCGGGCGGCATGTCGAACTCAGGCAGGACGATGCCCAGCCGCTCCAGCGACACATCGACAGACGCCGTCGATTCGATGTTGTCCTTGACGCACTTGATCGCGGTCCAGGTGCCGGCGAAGCGCGACATGGCGAAGCCATAGAGACCGTAGTCGATCAATTCCTGCACGCCGGCCGGATTGAGGATCGGGATCATCGTGTCGACGAACAGGAATTCCGTCGCATGTGCGTTGGTGGACGATTCGGCCGTATGGTCGTCGCCCATCAGGGCAAGGACGCCGCCATGTTTCGACGAACCAGCGAGGTTGGCGTGGCGGAACACGTCGCCCGACCGGTCGACGCCCGGTCCCTTGCCGTACCAGACGGAAAACACGCCGTCATGCTTGCCCTCGCCCAGCAGTTCCGTCTGCTGCGATCCCCAGCAGGCCGTGGCCGCCAGTTCCTCGTTGATGCCGGGCTGGAAGACGATGCTCGATTCGGCGAGCTGGCGCTTCGCCTTCCACAACTGAACGTCGAGGCCGCCCAGTGGTGACCCACGATAGCCGGAGACGAATCCCGCGGTGTTGAGACCCGCCAGACGGTCGCGCTCGCGCTGCATCAGCAGCATGCGGATCACCGCCTGGGAGCCGGACAGGAAAATTCGTTCCTTGGAAAGATCGAACTTGTCGTCCAGGCTCACGTCGTGAAGCGTCATCAACGGTCTCCTGCCGGGCGGCCGCATATGTGCGTTGGCCGTCCTCCGTACGAAGGATAGTGTTTCTGTCCGGTCCCGCAACGTCAAACAAATTCAACGTGGTCCACAAAAGAACAATCGCGGGAACGAATGCCAAGACGTTGGGTCATTATGTGTCGAATGCCCCCCTCTGAAGCGCAACTTCCTGAGTCGGACACTGACTTGGGAAATCGCGTGAATCAGCTGCGGCCCGCGCAGTCAGCTCTGTTGGTCAGGTCCAGCTTTCCATCGGGCCGGCCCGCGAGATCCGGATTCGGCGTGTAGAACGGCCCGACGACAAGGGGGCGATCCGGGAGGATTTCCTGGTCGAGATTGGACTCCATTTTCGTACTCAGCACCTGCCTGACGGCGCCGCTTTCGTCCTCGATCCGGATCTCGACCGAATAGGGCCTGCCCTTGAGCACGCAGTTGACCGGATCGCTCTCCAGCACCGTCTTGTCGAGTTTCGGCCAGATCTTCTGGCGGACGATGACCGGTTCGCCGCCTGCCGGATTCTCGAACGAAGCGACGGCCTGCAGTCCATCACCGATCTCCGCGACCGGCTTCAGCGTCACCAGGTAGGTGGCGGTAGCGACGCGGTAATTGAAGACGAAGAGTTTGCCGGAAATCTCGAACAGATTGCCCGACCGGCTTTCGTCGCGGCAGCCACCGGCGATCAGCACGGCGGCGGCGAGGCCGGCCAGGACCGTCCTACTTGAGTTGGTCCTAGACATGAGTCTTCCCGCTGCCCGCCGCCCTCTTCCGGTCGTAGTGGCGCTTCGCCTTGCGGCGGTTGCCGCACACGGTCATGTCGCACCACAGCCGGCTGCCGTTCTTGCTCCGGTCAAGGAACAGCCAGGCGCAATTGGCGCAAATGCGGATGCGCCGCCGATTGGCCGGCTCGATCAGCGCCAGTGCCGAGAGCGCAACCGCCGCCTCGAAATCGACCGGCCCGGTTCCGGATTTCGGTCCCGTCCTGTCGTCCGCGAGAGCCACGGATTGTGAGGCCAGCGCCCTGGCGCAAAGGCCGAGCAGCGGCGCGAGCAGGTCGGACCGCGCATCCGCACCGCATGCCTGGCTGCGAAACAAGGCGTCCGCGGCCTCGCGCAGCGCGATCACTCGCGGGCGCGCTTCTGCAGGCGCAGCTACCGTGAGCGCCCGCCCGCCGACCTCGTCGGCGCAGAAGCGCTCGGCAGCGGCGGCGAAGCGCACGATCTCGTCAGGATCCTCGAAGCGGTCGAACGTCCGCGTCGGGTCGTTCCGCAGCACGACGGAGTTCGCCACGTTCAGCGCCAGCGCATCGCCGGAAAACCTGTGAGCGGTCCAGATTGTCTCCATGTGGCATTTCTAACTTGTGATCTTCATTTTACAAGTTAGAATTTGACCCGATCAACATCGGCTCACGCGATGGCCTACCTGTTCCAGCAAGTCCTGAACGGCGTCCACATGGGCGCGATCTATGCGTTGCTGGCTTTCGGCTATGCGCTGAGCAACGGCTTGCTGCGCCGTGCCAATCTCGCCCATGGGGCAGTCTTTGCCTTCGGTGGCCAGGTCGCCATCCTCGCCGCGACCTATGGCTGGAACGTGCTTTGGCTGACGCTGCCGGCAACGCTCGCCTTTGGCATAGCCACGGCGCTCGCCTTCGCCGCACTGACCTCGCACCTCGTGTCGCGGAGCGTGCTGGAGCCTCTGGCCCGCCAGTCGCCAAACGCGATCGTCGCCGCGACGCTCGGCGTAGCGCTTGTGCTGATGGAGCTCGGGCGCCTCGCCATGGACAGCCGCGATCTCTGGCTGCCGCCGGTGCTCGCCACCACAATCACATTCTGGCGCGACGGAAACTTCCCGGTCACGCTGACACTGATCCAGCTCGTCGACATCGGCATCGTGGCAGTGACGATCGCGGCCTCGACGCTGTTCCTCGCCCGATCCCGGTTCGGCGCGAACTGGCGCGCGATCTGCGACGATCCGTTGGCGGCCGCGATGTGCGGCATCGATTCGCGTCGCATCTTCCGGGCCTCGATCGTCGGCAGCGGAATACTCGCCGCTTTAGCGGGCGTGCTGGCGGCGATCCACTTCGGCAATATCAGTTTCGACACCGGCCTCGTCTTCGGTCTGAAAGTCCTGTTCGTCGCCTCGCTCGGCTTCGGCGCTTCGCCTGTGTCAGCGGCGGTCGGCGCGGCATTCGTGGGAATCGCCGAGTCGCTCTGGACCGGTTACTTCCCTGCCGAATGGCGCGACGCCGCTGTCTTCTCAGCGCTGGTGGCTGTTCTGGTGCTGCGCAGCACCGATCTGATGCGGACCGAAAAGGTCTGATCCAGCCTAGCAACGACAATGTGCCGCCGCGTAATTTCACCACTCTGTTAAGGCTGGCCCAAAGCTGTTAAGGAGCGGCTTATCAAGGCGCGAGCCGACTGTCGGCGCTTGCATGCCATACGAGTTGACGCTTTAGGGACCTTGCTGCGGAGATCGCAAAGCGACCCGCACAGGAAGACATGGGAGGAATGCTGATGGCGGGGCTTCTGGCTCTTTCGCGCCTGATCGACACTGTGAACGAAGCGATCGGGAAATGGATATCGTGGGCGATTCTGGTCGCCGTTCTTGTCAGTGCCGGCAATGCGGTCATCCGCAAAACCTTCAACATGTCGTCGAATGCCTGGCTTGAATTGCAGTGGTATCTGTTCGGGGCAGCCTTCCTTCTGGCGGCTGCCTACACGCTGAAGCAGAACGAACACATCCGCATCGACATCGTCTACGGCATGTTCTCCCGGCGCGTGCAGCACTGGATCGATCTGCTCGGCCACGTCTTCTTCCTGATGCCCTTCGTCATCCTGATGATCATCTACTTCACCGAATACGTCGAACTCTCGTACCGGACGAAGGAAGTCTCATCCAGCGCTGGTGGCCTGATTCTCTGGCCCGCAAAGTCGCTGCTTCTGATCGGCTTCGCCCAGCTCGGCTTCCAGGGGATTTCGGAAATCATCAAGAAGATCGCGATCATGACCGGCCATATGGATGATCCGAACCCGTTCATACCTGCCCATGAACAGGCCCTCCTGGAAGGCCAAGCGCTGGCCGAGGAGGTCCGCAAATGATCGAGTTCATCGCCCAGAACATGGCGCCGATCATGTTCGTCTCGCTGATCTTCTTCATGTTGGTCGGCTATCCGGTCGCGTTCGCGCTCGCCGCCAACGGACTCCTGTTCTTTTTCATCGGCGTCGAACTTGCTCCGTTTTCCGAGGGGACGATCAATCTCTCCTGGCCGCTGCTCTACGCGCTCCCCGAACGGTTCTGGGGCGTGATGTCAAACGACACGCTGCTCGCGATTCCATTCTTCACGTTCATGGGCATCGTGCTGGAGCGCTCCGGCATGGCGGAGGACCTGCTCGACACGATCGGCCAGCTCTTCGGTCCGATCCGCGGTGGTCTGGCCTATGCCGTCATCTTCGTCGGCGCACTGCTGGCGGCCACCACCGGCGTCGTCGCCGCGTCTGTCATCGCGATGGGCCTGATCTCCTTGCCGATCATGCTGCGCTATGGCTACGACCGGCGGGTTGCGTCCGGCGTCATCGCCGCGTCCGGCACGCTCGCGCAGATCATCCCGCCGTCGCTCGTCCTGATCGTGCTGGCGGACCAGCTCGGCCGGTCGGTCGGCGACATGTACAAAGGCGCGCTGATCCCCGGCCTGATCCTGACCAGCCTCTACATGGGCTACATCCTGCTGATGTCGTTCATCCGCCGCGACTCGATGCCGGCGCTGCCGCTCGAGGCCCGCACGCTTGGCCACGGCGTGACGTCCCTCATCGTCGCCCTGCTTGTGGCGACCGGCATCGCCTACGCCGCGCACGTCTATCTGACCCCGACCCAGGGCTCCAACGCCGACATCTTGGGCGCTACTGTCGGCACGATCCTGATCTATATCTACGCCATCGCCGACCGGGCGCTTGGCTTCAACTCGATGTCGCGCCTGGCCCAGCAGGTCATCATCGTGCTGATCCCGCCGCTGGCGCTGATCTTCCTCGTCCTCGGCACCATCTTCCTCGGCATAGCGACACCGACAGAAGGCGGCGCGATGGGCGCGGTGGGGGCGCTCATCATGGCTGCGGCGAAGGGGCGGCTGAGCCTGGAAGTCATCAAGTCGGCGCTCGCCTCCACGACCCGGCTCTCGTCCTTCGTGCTGTTCATTCTGATCGGCGCGCGCGTGTTCTCGCTGACCTTCTACGGTGTCAACGGCCACCTCTGGGTCGAACACCTGCTGGTGTCACTGCCGGGCGGCGAAACCGGCTTCCTGATCGCGGTGAACTTCCTGGTCTTCTTCCTGGCGTTCTTCCTCGACTTCTTCGAACTGGCCTTCATTATCGTGCCGCTGCTCGCGCCCGCGGCCGACAAGCTCGGCATCGACCTGATCTGGTTTGGCGTGCTCTTGGGCATCAACATGCAGACCAGCTTCATGCACCCGCCCTTCGGCTTCGCGCTGTTCTACTTGCGGTCCGTCGCCGCTAGGGTGCCCTATCTCGACAAGGTGACGGGCAAGATGACGGCGCCAGTCACCACGGGCCAGATCTACTGGGGCGCGGTTCCCTTCGTCTTCATCCAGATCATCATGGTCGCCATTACCATCACCTTCCCGGGCATCGTGATGCACTACAAGGGCACGGGAACCGGCATCGATCCGAACACGATCAAGATCGAGGTGCCCGGCTTTGGCGGAGGCGGTCTCGGCCTGCCGCCGATGGGTGGCGCGCCGGCCGGCCAGCCGGCGCAGTCGAACGACCTGAGTGCGCCGCCCAGCTTCGGCGCACCTGCGAAGTCGGCGCCGGCAGCGCCCTCAAACGACCTGTCGCAACCGCCGAGCTTCGGAACACCGGCGCCGGCGCAGCCAGCCCAGTAGCGGCGCGCTATCAGCGAAAAAAACCCCGGGGCCGCGACGCCCCGGGGTTTTTCGTTGTCGTAGAGTGAACGTCAGCCGAGCTTGCCGGCCCGCTGCTGGATCATCATGAACGTGTCGTAGGTGTATTCAGAGATCTGCGCCCAGAGATAGGCGTCCTTCTTGAACTCCGACTGGCTGTCGAAGATCTTCTTGAACATCGGGTTTGACGCGCTGATCTCGGCATAGGTCGCGGTGGAAGCATCGAAGGCCGCCGACAGGATTTCCTGGCTGAACGGCTTCAGCACCGCGCCGCCCGCAACCAGACGCCGCAGGGCTGCCGGGTTCTTGGCGTCGTAATTCGCCATCATGTCGCAGTTCGCCGCCTCGCACGATGCGCGCAGCAGCGCTTGATAGCTCTTCGGCAACTCGTTCCACTTGGCGAGATTGACCATCGCGTGCAGCGTTGGCCCGCCCTCCCAGAACCCCGGATAATTGTAGTATTTCGCCACCTTATAGAAGCCGAGCTTCTCGTCGTCATACGGCCCAACCCACTCGGCCGCGTCGATCGTGCCCTTTTCCAGCGACGGATAGATGTCGCCGCCGGCGATCTGCTGCGGCACGACGCCGAGCTTTTCCATGATCTTGCCGGCAAAGCCGCCGATGCGCATCTTCAGGCCTTGCAGGTCAGCGACCGTATTGATCTCCTTGCGATACCAGCCGCCCATCTGTGCGCCCGTGTTGCCGCAGGCGAGGCCATAGAGGCCTTGCGTCGCGTAGAATTCGTTCAGCAGTGCTTCGCCGCCCTGATGGTAGATCCAGGCGTTCATCTGCCGCGCATTGAGCGAGAAGGGCACCGCTGTCGCCAGCGCATAGGTCGGGTCCTTGCCCCAGAAATAGTAGGACGCCGTGTGACACATCTCGACCGTGCCCGCCGCCGCCGCATCCGCAGCTTGCAGGCCAGGGACGATTTCGGCGGCCGCAAAGACCTGAATCTGGAAATTTCCGTCCGAGGCTTCATTGACGTATTTGGCCATCGTCTCGGCCGCGCCGTAGATGGTGTCTAGCGCCTTCGGGAACGACGAGGTGCAGCGCCAGGTGATTTTCGGAGCAGTTTGGGCAATCGCGGGTGCGGCGAGCGTTGTAGCCGCTGCAGCGCCCGCACCGGCGAAGCCAGCCTTCTTGATAAACGAACGACGATCCATTGTTTTCCTCCCAGAATTGGACCTAACAGGTTCCGGCAGGACGCTTGTTATGATTTTGGTCGCCCCACCGACCCGTTAGTCCAATCAATGCACACTGGACCAATCAAGTCCAGCGGCTCGCTTGGGCTGAGGGCATGCGAACATGAATTCCTCAAAAGCAGAAGGCCCCGGAGCATCGCTGCTCCGGGGCCTTTATAAAGTCGGCTGCGATCAGATCTTGCCGCCGCGCTGCTGGATCATCATGAACGTGTCGTAGTTGTATTCCGCGACTTGGGCGTTGAGGTAGTAGTCGCCGCGGAACGCCGTGATCGAATCCCAGATCTTCTTGAATTCCGGGTTCGACGCCGTCATCTCGGCATAGACCTCATTAGCCTTTTCGAAGCAGGCCGACAGGATTTCCTGGCTGAACGGGCGCAGCTGCGCGCCATTTGCCACCAGGCTCTTGATCGCCGTCGGGTTCTTGTAGTCGTATTTCTGCAGCATGTCGGCGTCTGCCGCATGTGCCGCTGTCCGGACCAGCGACTTGTAGTTCGCCGGCAGTTCGTCGAACTTGGCCTTGTTGAACATCAGGTGGACGGTCGGGCCGCCTTCCCACCAGCCGGGATAGTAGTAGTACGGCGCGACCTTCTGGAAGCCGAGCTTCTCGTCGTCATAAGGTCCAACCCACTCGGCCGCGTCGATCGTGCCCTTCTCGAGCGCCGGATAGATGTCGCCGCCGGCGATCTGCTGCGGCACGACGCCGAGCTTCTCGACAACCTTGCCGGCGAAGCCGCCGATGCGCATCTTCAGGCCCTGAAGATCGGCGACCGTGTTGATCTCCTTTCGGAACCAGCCGCCCATCTGCACGCCGGTGTTGCCGCCCGGGAAACCGACCAGGCCCTGAGTTCCGAGGAACTCGTTGAACAGGTCGATGCCGCCGCCATGGTAGTGCCAGGCATTCATGCCGCGCGCATTGAGCGCAAACGGAACAGCGGCGCCCAGCGCCCATGTCGGGTTCTTGCCCCAGTAATAGTACGAAACCGTGTGGCAGGCTTCCACTGTGCCGGCAGTCGCCGCGTCCGCAGCCTGCAGGCCGGGAACGATTTCACCAGCTGCGAAAACCTGGATCTGGAAGTTGCCGTCGGTCGCTTCCGAGATCATCTTCGAGAACGTCTCGGCTCCGCCATAGATGGTGTCGAGCGACTTCGGGAACGACGACGTCAGGCGCCAGGTCACCTTCGGCGCGGTCTGGGCGATGGCCGGCGCGGCGAGAGCCGTGGCGGCAACCGCGCTTGTGCCGGCGAAGCCAGCCTTCTTGATAAACGATCTGCGATCCATAGTTTCTCCTCTCGAGACTTGATGTCGAATTCACTCGTCCGTACGCGCATAGGACTGCGCGCAACCTCCGGTCCGGCGGGCGATAAATACACGCTCGCGCGAACCTGTCCACATTTTCAGGGGGCGACGCAGCGAATACCGTATTTCTACCTTAGACTTAGGTCGAATTTTGTGTTGGTCCAGCCAAGGCTTGAGATCCGGCAACAGAAAGCAATCCGGCCCGCAAGCGAATGGATTTTTACCACGATCAGGTGTAAGTCCGCGCAATCAAATCGTCCCGAAAAGAGCCGGCCAGCCATGATCCAGCCCCTCGTCGCCGTTTCCACCGACGTCAAGCAGTTCGAGAACTACACCTGGCACGCCGCGCCCCGCCAATATCTCGACGCGGCGATCTCGGTCTCCAATGTGTTCCCGGTGCTCGTGCCGTCGTTCGGCGACCGGCTCGACCTCGACGAACTGTTGTCGTCGGTGGATGGCGTGATGATCACGGGCTCGAAGTCGAACGTGCACCCCTCGCTCTATGGCGGCGACGCCAGCGAGGCGAATGGGCCATACGACCATGACCGCGACGCGACCACCTTGCCGCTGATCCGGCGGGCCATCGAACTCGGAGTGCCCCTGCTCGCGATTTGCCGGGGTATCCAGGAGATGAATGTAGCGCTCGGCGGCACGCTCCACACGGAAGTGCAGGAGATCGAAGGCCGGATCGACCATCGTGCGCCGGTCAGCGACGTTCAGGATGAGCGATTCGCAATTCGCCAGACGGTGACGATCAAGCCCGGCTCGTGCCTCGCAGGCATTTTCGGATCCGGCGCCGTGCCAGTAAATTCGGTCCATCGCCAGGCGGTGGACCGTCTGGGCGCCCGCCTTCAGGTCGAGGCTGTCGCCGAGGATGGGACGGTCGAAGCGGTGTCGGTCGTCGATTCACCGGCCTTCGCAGTCGGCGTCCAGTGGCATCCGGAATACTGGGCAAAAACCGACGATGCGTCGGCGAAAGTGTTCCGGGCTTTCGGAGACGCGGCCCGCATGCACCACGCTACGCGAACCGGCCTGCGCCAGGCAGCGGAATAGTCAGTCTGTCGCGATAAGCGACGCCAGCGGCGCACCGGCGCGGAACGTCTCGTAGGCAGCGCCGTCGCCTTGCGCGAAATCCAGGACTGCCTGGCCGCTCGCGGAGACGAAGCTGACGGAGCCGTCGCCATTGTCGTGCCAAAGCGCTGCTTCGCCAATCGCCTCCGAGCAGCCTTCACCGATCATCAGCCGTGCATCGCCGCCATCCAATGTCGGCAGCCGGCGAATGGTGCACGAAGCTTCAAGCCCCGCGAAATGCAGCAGGTAGGCCTCGTCCGTGGCCTTTTGCGTCGCATCGACGGAATCGCCGGCGAGCCTTCCGGTCGAAGCCATCGCAGCGGCGACCGCGATCGCGGCTCCCAGCATCAATACTGATTTCATCGTTCCGCCCCACACGCTTGCAGGGCTGATTATCGCGGGCGATGGTTAATGTCGCATTATCCGCCGGCCACCTTGGCCGAGACATGCGCCGTTTCCGGGACCGGCGTCAGCGCCCGGCCCGTCGCAAACCACGCAGAGAGATTGTCGACGAGGAGATCGGCCATCGCCTCCCGCGTATGGACCGATGCAGAGCCGACATGCGGCAGCAGTGTTGCATTGTCGAGAGCCAGAAGCGCTTGCGACACATGCGGCTCGTCGCGGAACACGTCGAGGCCGGCGGCCCGGATCGTGCCGGCGCCAAGCGCCACGGCAAGCGCGTCCTCGTCGACTGTCGATCCGCGGCCGATATTGATGAAGACACCGTCAGGCCCCAGCGCCTCCAGTACCTCGCGCCCGACCGCTTTCTCCGTTGCGGCGCCCCCCGGGGCGACCGAGATCAGCGTATCGACCGAGCGGGCGAGTTCCATCAGCGTCGGGTGCCAGGCGTAGGAAACGCCCTCGACTCGGCTGCGGTTGTGGTAGCTGATCGGCAGGCCGAAAGCTTCGAGCCGGCGGGCAACGGCCTGCCCGATGCGGCCCATGCCGAAGATGCCGACCTTCCGGCCGCGCAGGGTGGTGCGGGTCAATGGATAGTGCCCCTCCGACACCCACTTGCCGGCCCGCAACCAGGCTGCGGCCTTCGGCAGCTCACGCACCGTGTTCAGCAGCAGGCCAATCGTCGTGTCAGCGACCTCTTCGGTGAGCACATCGGGCGTGTTGGTGACCATCACACCCTTCGATCCGGCATGTTTGGCATCGACCGCATCGTAGCCGACACCGAAATTGGCGATGATCTGGAGATTGGGCAAGGCGTCGATGAAGGTGGCGCTGATCACTGTCATCACCGCAAGCCCGCGCACCTTGGCGGCCAGTTCCGGAGAAACCAGCGCCGGATCGGCTTGCTCCAGTGCGATCATGTCGAACTCTCGGCCGATCCGGGCCACCGCGTGCGGATGCAGATTTCCGGGAACCAGAATTGTTGCGCGGCCCGTCGTCAATGGCATTTCCGAACCCCAGTTTTCACCGACGCAGCTTTAGCCGTCACCCTTTGATGCCGCAACCGCCGCCAAGCGTGCTCGATCGCCGGCCATTCGAGGAATGAAATTCTGCCGTAACTTTCAACGGAACAAACCTATTCCCGAAACATTCTACCCTTGATTGGTCAAACGCCCCCGAAGGCCACTCGACACGAGCAACAAATTCAAAGGAACAAATTCATGAACTTCAAGACAATTGCAACGGCTTCCGCAGCTCTCCTCATGCTGACCGGCGCTTCATTCGCCCAGCAGGCTCCTGCCGGCACCGCGCCGACGGCACAGGGCGCCCCTGTCTTCGCGTCGGACGCCGAAAAGGCAATGTATGAGTCGAACAAAGACGCCATGGGCGGCTTCTTCACCGACGGCACCATGGCGACGCTCCGCTCCGACGATGAGATGAAGGCTGCATGGACCGGCATGGATGAGGGCAAGCAGGCTGGCCTGCGCGCGGCTTGCCAGACGGCAATGGATGCGAAGGAAGGCTACGGAGCCTCGACCTCCGCGATCTGCACCAACGTTCTGGGTCGCTGATCCAAGCCGACTGCTTAAACGGGGACCGGAGCAATCCGGTCCCCGTTTTGACGACCTGACTCAGTGTTTCGGCTTTCCCGTCGATTGCCGCACATGCAGTTCGGGTCTGATCAGGTCCGGCACAGCCGGCTCATGGCTGCCCCCGATCCGGTCGAGCAATGCTCGCGCCGCGCGCCGTCCGACCTCGCGTTGGCCGTTCCAGACGGTGGTCAGCGCCGGTGTCGCAATCGCCGCTTCCTCGAGATCGTCATAGCCGGTGACGGAGACGTCGACGCCGGCGACCAGTCCCGCACGCGCGATCCCGTTCATCAGGCCGATCGCCACGAGATCGTTCCAGCAGACCGCCGCCGTCGGCTTGTCTTTCAGGGCCAGGAACTGGCCGGTGATCTCGAAGCCGCCCTGCTTGGTGCGCGGCCCGGGCAGGCGCCAGTCGGTACCGACGGTCAACCCGGCCTTTTCCATCGCCAGCACGTAGCCGCGATAGCGGTCCCGGCCCGTCGATGTCTGGTCGGTGCCTCCAATCATCGCGATACGCTTGTGGCCAAGCGAGATCAGATGGTTGGTCGCCAGGCCGATGCCATAGGCGTCGTCGCCACGGAACACCGGCACGTCGACGCCTTCGACCGACCGCGCGATCAGCACGACTGGCAAGCCGTTTTCCTCGACCATCTGGATGTCCTCGCGCGGCGTGCCGATCGCAGGCGACATGATCACCCCGTCGGCGCCGAGCTGGAGCAGCGTGTCGATGAACGTGCGCTGCTTCTCCAACTGGTCATAATGATTGGAGAGTATGAAAGTCTGCCGGCTGCGGTCGAGTTCGCTTTCGATCGAACGCAGAATTTCGGCGAAGAACGGGTTCATGATGTCGTGGACGACGACGCCGACGATCCCCGAGCGCGACGTACGCAGGCTGGCCGCGCGGCGGTTGTAGATGTAGCCGATGGCGCGCGCGTGTTCCTTGATCCTGTCGCGAGTCGAATCGGCAACGAGCGGACTGTCGCGCAGCGCCAGCGACACGGTCGCTGTGGACACGCCCAGCGCATCCGCAATCGTCGAAAGCTTGATTTTTTGCGCCAGCGCGCCCTCCCCCGGCGATCAGCCAGCCGAGCGCTACGACATTTCCCGCGCTCGAGCTAAACTGTTTAAATGACCCTATGCCAGCAATGGGGCCGGAATCAAAGTTTTTTTGCCAGTTCCTCGTCCTCGGCGTTCGGCGCCGCCGTCATCGCCAACCGCAACTGCCGCTCCCGGTGCAGGATATACAACCCGCTCGCCACGATGATCGTCGCGCCGATGATCGTGTAGCGATCGGGAACATCTCCGAAAACGAGATAGCCGAGCACCACGGCCCAGATCAGTTGCACATAGGGATAGGGCGCCAGAGCCGACACCGGCGCGAGCTTGTAAGCCTTGATGATCAGCCAATGGCCGATGCCACCGTAGATGCCGAGCGACAGCAGGATGATCCAGTGCAACGCGCCGGGCGGCATGGACCCAGCCAGCGGCACGGCCGGCGACAGGAGCACGACCGGCACCAGCGCCGAGTAGAAGATCAGGCTGCCGGATGTTTCCGTGGCGCCCATATGACGGGTCATGATCGCGTAGAGACAGTAGCTCAGCACCGACAGCAGCGAATAGGCATAGCCGATGCCGAACTCGCCGAAACCGGGCCGGACAACGACGAGGATGCCGATAAAGCCGACCGCGATCGCCACCCAGCGCCGCCACCCCGCCCATTCGCCAAGCAAAGGTCCTGCCAGCGCCGTGATCACCATCGGCGCGAAGAAGGCGATCGTCATCGCCTCTGCAAGCTGCAGCGTCAGCAGGGCGAGAAAATTGAAGATGGTTGAACCGAACAGGAACATGCCGCGCAGCAAATGCGTCCACGGATTTGCCACCTTGAACATCGCGGTGTTGCGCCAGCCCTGCAATAGGATCAGCGCCAGCACGGCATGGGTCGCGAAGCGCACCCAGACGATGAAGGCGGGCGACATGCCCGACAGGACGAGATATTTCGCGCTCGTATCGAGAAACGCGAAAATCACCCCAGCGGCGAAGACCAGCAGGATTGCCGCGACGGGTGTCGGCATCTCTGCGCGGATGGGAGCTTTGGGCAAAAAGGCGAAACCGTAAAATGTTAGGCTTGGGAGCTGACCCTTAATCGGCCAAGCAGCCTATCATCGCAAGCAGAAAAGCCCTGGGGGGGCGAATCATTCGTCCTCGTCGGCATCATCGTCGTCGGCTGTCGGCTCAAGGCTCTCCGAGAGATTGGCCTCGATGCGGTTGAGGACTTTCGAAAAGGCCTTGATCTCTTTCTTGTCGAGACCCTTCATCGCCTGCTTTTCGGTCTTCCGGACCGCCTTTTCGATCGCCTTGATCGCGTCCGCGCCGGTTTCGGTCAGGAATATATGCGCCTGCCGCGCGTCGGAGTCCGACGCTCGCTTCTCCAGATATCCCTGTGTCTGAAGCCGGTTGATGGTCTTGGTGATGGTCGGCGGCCGCACACCGAGACGCGTCGCCAATTGGCCGGGCGTCTGGCCGTTTTCGCCATGGAGCGCGATCATGATCTGGTCCTGGCCGGCATAGAAACCGTGCGCCAGCAGGCGCGCCGCCAGCGCCGTCCGCGACAGCCGCGCAGCCGACTGGAGCCGCGCCATCGTTGCGCCCTTCGCTGCCTTTGCCATTCTATCCCCCGATATCCGGCGCGCCGCGCGGGAAATGCGTCTCTCAGGCCAGACTGCTGTCATGCAATTCGTCGGCGCAAGCCAATTCTTTGCCGGCAACACACCAGCCGCCACAAGACATCTGGCAGACCAATGTTGCAGCCAGATGACAGCCGGCTGATGGTCGGCCGCCGAACCAGCGCATGGCTTCCATGCAGGCGGCATTGGCCAATCGGCCCGTGCATTTCCTCCGCCGCAGTCCTATATGCGCCTCCAACACCCCATCAATTCTCGCGAGCACCACAATGCAAGACGCCCAGACCAGCAACGCGCAGATTCCCGTTACCGTCCTCACCGGCTATCTCGGCGCCGGCAAGACCACACTCCTCAACCGGATTCTCTCCGAAAACCACGGCAAGCGCTATGCCGTCATCGTCAACGAATTCGGCGAGATCGGCATCGACAACGATCTGATCGTCGAGTCGGACGAAGAGATCTACGAGATGAACAATGGCTGCATCTGTTGCACGGTGCGCGGCGACCTGATCCGCACGGTCGAGGGCCTGATGCGCCGTCCGGGCCGCTTCGACGCCATCCTGGTCGAAACCACCGGTCTCGCAGACCCGGTTCCGGTGGCCCAGACCTTCTTCATGGACGACGACGTGCGCGCCAAGACCCGTCTCGACGCGGTCGTCGCGCTGGTCGACGCCAAGCATTTGCCGCTGCGCCTGAAGGACAGCCGCGAGGCCGAAGACCAGATCGCCTTCGCAGACGTCATCGTGCTGAATAAGACCGACCTCGTGACGCCCGAGGAACTGGCCAAGGTCGAGGGCCTGATCCGCGCGATCAACCCGACGGCGAAGATCCACGCCACCAGCCGGTCGGCGGTGGACCTCTCGGCCGTGCTCGACCGCGGCGCCTTCGACCTGTCGCGTGCGCTGGAAACCGATCCGCATTTCCTCGACGCCGATGATCACGACCACCATGGACACGATCATGATCATGATCACCACGCCTCGGCCATTCACGACGTCACGGTGGCGTCTGTGTCGCTCCGCGCCGGTGTGATGGATCCGAAGAAGTTCTTCCCCTGGATCGAGAAGATCACCCAGGCCGAAGGCCCGAACATTCTGCGCCTGAAGGGCATCATCGCGCTGAAGGACGATCCGGACCGCTACGTCGTGCAGGGCGTCCACATGATCGTCGAGGGCGACCACCAGCGGCCTTGGAAGGACGGTGAGAAGAAGGAAAGCCGCCTCGTCTTCATCGGCCGTGAGCTCGACGCCGAGCGCCTCAAGCGCACCTTCGAGGCTTGCCAGGCGGCCTGACCGTGCCGCTGCTGACCGAGCTTCAGGATCGCCGCCTCTTCCCGGGCGACATCCTGCGTCTCTCCGACAATTACGACACCGGCCCGGGCTCCGGACCGGTCGACCTGCTGGTCACTCATCTGCGCGAGGAAGACAGCGGCTATTCGCTGGTGGTCGCGTCCGGCTACAAGGCAGGGCTGATCCTCCACACCTTCCCGCTCAACAGCATGCATCGGTCGGGCGGGGGCTTGAGCGTTCGCTGGCTGATCGACCACTGGAACGACTGGTTCGTCTATACCGATCACCCGAAGCGACGGATTCCGGTTGAAAAGGCGCTCGTCCTGCGCAAGGAAGCCCGCAGTCTGCCGCAGGAAACCTGAGCGCACATGCCCACAGTCGCCCCCTTCGATCTCAACGGACATTGCATCGCCGCCGTTTTCCTTGGCGACATACCGCATTTCGCCCTGGCCGACGGCGTCATCCATCGCCTCGACCACGGCGCGAAGTCAGTCGTGGCGCATGACGGGCTGCTCTCGGCTTGCGTTTCACTGGACGGCACGACGCTGATCACCGGCGGCGAGGACGGCAAGGTCGCCGCTACCCGCGCGGACGGCTCGACCGCGACGCGGGCCGAACTGCCACGCAAATGGATCACTTCCGTCGCCGCGGGCCCGCAAGGCGCCGTCGCCTACGCAACGGGCAAGACCGCCCACGTCCTGTTTGCCGATGGCAAGACCAGAAGCTTTGACCATCCACGCTCGGTCGAAGGCCTCGCTTTCGCGCCGAAGGGCATGCGCATCGGCGTCGCCCGCTACAATGGCGCAACGCTGCATTTCCCGGCGGCCGAGGGCAAGCCGACCGAACTGCACTGGGACGGCGCGCATACCGGGATCACGTTCTCGCCCGACGGCAATTTCGTCGTCACCTCGATGCAGGAAAACGCGCTGCACGGCTGGAAATTGGTCGACGGCAAGCACATGCGCATGACCGGCTATCCAGCCAAGGTGAAGAGCCTGTCGTGGAGCGCCAAAGGCAAATGGCTGGCGAGTTCCGGTGCGCCCGCGGCCGTCGTCTGGCCCTTCGCCGCCAAGGATGGCCCGATGGGCAAGGCGCCAGTGGAACTGGGCACGCGCGGCAACACGATGGTCACTTCCGTCGCCTGCCACCCGCGCGACGAGATCGTCGCGATCGGTTATGCCGACGGCATGATCCTCGCGGCCCGCATCGCCGACCAGAAGGAAGTGGTGCTGCGCCGCGCCGGCAACGGTGCAATCAGCGCGATGAACTGGGATGCCACCGGCATCCGCCTCGCCTTCGGCTCCGAAACCGGCGAGTGCGGCGTGATCGACATCAGCGCCTGAGCTATTCCATCATGCATTCGACCTTGCCATCCGCGGCAAAGGTCTTGCCTTCGGGCGTGGCGTCGTTGACCCCGTCGAAAACCGTCAGATCGTAGCGCCCATTCAGACCTTCCTCGTCGCCCTTGGTTCGGATGACGATCTGGACATAGCCATGCGGCTTGTCGCCCTCGCGCTCGCGGTAGATGACGAGGTTGAGCTGTCCGTCCTCCGACCAGTATTGAGCCAGATGCGCACCATCGAACTCAACCTTGCGCAGGTCGTCGGCGACGTCCTTGGATTTGATCTCCACGCTGCCCCGGAAGTTGAACACCGGCGACCCCATGCCGCGAGTCATACCGCTCTCGAACAGAAATGAGACGTTGTTATCGTCTGTATCGCACCCGAACCCGCCGGACGCGTGGGCTTCGAAGGCAAATGCGAAAATTCCAAGCAGGAGAAGAAGTCCGCGGCGCATGTCCATGCTCCAGAGTTGCTGATCGTGGCCGCTTCTCTCCGCGAATCGTGTTTCCGGTAAATGTCACACGGCCCGTACCGGGTATCTTCAAAGTGGCAATTGGGCGCTTTCGTGCTAGCATGAGCCATCAGGAGCAGATGCATGAATGCGAATGTCAGTCTCATGGTGAACTTGCCGCCGGATCTTGCCGAAGCCATGCGTCTCAAGGTCGAAGCCGGCGAATACGCGTCTGCGGAAGACATGTTGCAGGCCGGAATCCGCAACCTTCTGCAACGCGACGACGCGCTCGAAAAGTGGTTGCGCGAGGAGGTCGTCGTCGGCCATGCGGAATACCTTGCGAATACGGCGCAAGCCATGCAGGCGGATGAGGTTCTTCCGCATCTGAGGGCGCGCCGGTCCAACTCGCCGACCTCGCGCAAATCTTGCGGGTCGTCTTCACGCCGCGCGCCATCCGTCATCTTGAAGACCTGCACGACTACCTTTGCGACAACGCCAGCGACCGCATCGCGGACGGCTATGTCGGTCGGATCGTCGCACACTGCCAAAGACTGACGCTGTTTCCTGTGCGTGGAACGCAACGCGACGATGTCCTGCCTGGTTTGCGCACGATCGGCTTCGAACGGCGCGCCACCATCGCCTTTGTTGTCCAAGATGACCTCGTTCTGATCGAAGGCGTCTTCCATGGCGGCCAGGATTTCGAATCCGCCCTGCGCGGGGAAGGCGTTCCTTCGCCCAAGGATCGATGATATCGACGGACAGACTTCCTCGATCTGCGATCGCCATGACCTTTCACAATCCATCCGGCCAGCCATCTCCCCAGGCGATCGAAGCCCTGCGCCAGCGCGAGGCCGCAGCCTATGCCAAGGCTCGACCCAAGTCGAAGAAGCGATTTGGCTCCGGCGTCGAGGGCTTCCTCGACGGAGTGCCGATGCACTGGATGCTCGACTGGCCGATGCCTTTCCCGATGATCGTCGAGAAGGCTAGCGGAGCGACCATCATCGACATCGACGGCATTGAGCTGGACGATTTTTGCCTCGGCGACACGGGCTCGATGTTCGGCCATTCGCCGCCGCCGGTCGCGCGCGCCATCCGCCGGCAGGCGCGGCGGGGGCTGACCTACATGCTGCCCTCGGAAGACGCGCTTCAACTGGGCCGCCTCCTGACTGAGCGCTTCGGCCTGGCGCAATGGCAGATCGCTACCACGGCATCGGACGCCAACCGCTTCGCCCTGCGCGCCGCTCGTGCGGTCACTGGCCGGCCGAAAATCCTCGTCTTCAACGGCTGCTACCACGGCGCGGTCGAGGAAACGTTCGTACGGCTCAAGAACGGCAAGCCCGCCAACAAGCCCGGCCTCGCCGGCCAGTTCCGCGACCTGACCGAAGACACGATCGTCATCGAGTTCAACGACGTCGCGGCACTGGAAGAGGCGCTTTCTGCCCGCGACGTCGCCTGCGTCATCGCCGAGCCTGTGCTGACCAATTCCTGCATGGTCCTGCCGGATCCCGGCTACCACGCCGAACTGCGCCGCATTACGCGCGAGACCGGCACCCTCCTGCTGATCGACGAGACTCACACCATCTCCAGCGGCCTCGGCGGCTACACGAAAACCTACGGCCTCGACCCGGACATCTTCGTCCTCGGCAAGCCGATCGCGGGCGGCGTGCCGGCCAGCGTCTGGGGCCTGTCCATCGAAGTCGCCGAGCGCTACCAGGCCTACAACCGCACGAAACCAGCCGGCTATTCCGGCATTGGCACGACCCTCTCCGCCAATCCGCTCCAGTTCGCCTGCATGAAGGCGACGCTCGAAGAGGTGATGACCGCGAACAACTACCGCCACATGGAAAAGCTCGCCACCCGCCTGGAAAAGGGTCTGTCCAGGGCGATCAAGTCCGCCGGCCTCCCCTGGCACGTCGCCCGCGTCGGCGCGCGCGTCGAGTTCATCTGCGCCCCCGGCCCGCTGCGCAATGGCGCTGAAGCCGAGGCCGCGCACGCGCCTGCGCTTGAAGCCTCCATCCATGTCGCGCTGGTCAACCGCGGCGGCCTGATCGCGCCGTTCCACAACATGATGCTGGTCTCGCCGGCCACGAGGAAGAAGCAGATCGACAGGTTGGTCGATGCGTTTGGCGAGATCTGCGCGGAGTTGACCCCATGACCTCGCCCTCCGGCTCCTCCCCCACCGAAGCCCAGGCTTTCCTCGACGCTCACCCCGAGATCGAAGCCGTCGACATCGTGCTGACCGATTCCAACGGCGTCGGCCGGGGCAAGATCATCCGCCGCCACGAACTGATGTCGCTCTACGAAGGCGGCCGGCACATGCCGATTTCGGTGCTCGGCCTCGACATCACCGGCGAGGATGTCCACGAGACCGGGCTGATCTGGGATTCCGGCGACGGCGACCTGCGGGCCTGGCCGATCCCCGGCACGCTGAAGCCGCTCTACGGCACCAGCCCGCCGCGCGCCCAGGTGCTGATGTCGATGTATCTGCTCGACGGCCAACCGATGACGTCCGACCCGCGCCACGCGCTCGCCCGCCAGGTCGAGCGGCTGGCCGCGATCGGCCTGACGCCTGCCGGCGCCTTCGAGCTCGAGTTCTTCCTGCTCGCCAACGACCGCGACGCCGACGGCCGCGTCCGCCCGGCCTCCGCCGTCGTCGACGGCCGCCGCTCGGGCAAGACCGAGGTCTATTCCGTGGACCACCTGCACGGCATGGAGCCGCTGTTCTCCGACATCTACGCGGCCGCCAAGGCGCAAGGCATCCCCGCCGAAACGGTCATTTCCGAATACGCGCCCGGCCAGTACGAGCTGACGCTGCATTACCGCACCGACATCATGCAGGCCGCCGACGATCTCGTGCTGCTGAAGCGCATCGTCCGCGCGGCAGCGCGCCGCCACGGCGTCACCGCCTGTTTCATGGCCAAGCCGATCGAGGATTACGCCGGCTCCGGCATGCACCTGCACGTCTCGATGACCGACAGACAAGGCCGCAACGTCTTCTCGGAAGCCGAGGGCGAGACATGGTCGCTCGACCTGCTGCGGGCGCTTGGCGGCCTGACGTCGACAATGGCTGAATCCATGCTGGTCTTCGCCCCGCACGCCAACTCCTGGCGGCGGTTCGTCTCACAGTCTTATGCGCCGATCGCGCCGACATGGGGCGTCAACAACCGCTCGGTGGCGCTGCGGGTGCCGGCCGGCGACGTCAAGAACCGCCGCATCGAGCACCGCCCTTCGGGCGTCGACGCCAACCCCTATCTTGTGGCTGCGACAGTGCTGGCCGGCATCTACAAGGGCCTCGACGAAAAGCTCGATCCCGGCCCCGCGACCGAGGGCAATGGCTACGAGACGTCCTCGGAAGACGCCGCGACCATGCCCGTTGACTGGCGCGCGGCGATCGAACTCGCGAAGAAGTCCGCCTTCCTGCAGGACGCGCTCGGCATGGACCTGCACCGCACCTTCACGGCGATCAAACAGTCCGAATATCTTCGTGTCGCCCGCACGGTGAGCGAGTTGGATTATCACCTGTATCTGCACGAGGTGTGACGTCGCGGTTCACCCTGGTGGACCAAAGTCACACCACGGCGGCCAGCAGCTTCTGCAGCTCTGCCGCGACGAATGCCCGATCGTGCGATTCCTTGACGACGATCTTGCGACCCGACGGCAGCGTCGCGACCAGCGTGAAGTAGGGATCGCCTTCGTCGTCCTTGCCGTCGACCACTCGCGCCGTCAGCGCACTTGCGGGGAAGCGTTCGACGCTGCTCCGGAACATCCACCGCTCGTGCGCCTCCACCATGCCGTTCGAGATGGTCAGCCGGACGCGCGGAATTGAAAACAGATACCCCGCGCCGCCGAGCCCGAAGACCCAGAACATCAGGATGATGCCGGTCTCGACCAGCGGGTCGAACTGATTGAACCCGCCCTCCCGCACGAACAGCCAGGTGATCAGCGACAGCATGCCAAGCCAGATCGTCATAAAGATCCACCCGGCCAACGCCATATTGTTCCGCATCTCGAACCGCATCGACGCCCCCGGCTGCGACCAGACAACCACAACTAGACCGAGATCATGACCGAGGGGTTGATGCGCGATCTACCCCGCGTCGCCAATTCGACGTTTGACCCAACATTTGTGATTGGACCGACCAGAGAAAGAACGTATCATGAACAAATGTCAGTCCTGCCCTTGCGCGAAAAACTCGCGATTCTCGCCGATGCCGCGAAATACGATGCATCCTGCGCCTCTTCAGGGTCGGTGAAGCGCAACTCGATGAAATCCGGCGGCATCGGCTCGACCGAAAGCATGGGCATCTGCCATTCCTATGCGCCGGACGGACGCTGCATTTCGCTGCTGAAGATCCTGCTGACCAATTTCTGCATTTACGACTGCACCTATTGCATCAACCGCTCGTCCTCGAATGTCCGTCGCGCGCGCTTTTCCGTCGACGATGTCGTCCGCCTGACGCTCGAATTCTACAAGCGCAACTATATCGAGGGCCTGTTCCTGTCCTCGGGCGTCATCCGCTCGCCCGATGAAACCATGGGCGAGATGGTGGAGGTTGCGCGCCGACTTCGGATCGAGAACAGTTTCGGCGGCTATATCCATCTGAAAACCATTCCCGAGGCGTCGCAGGGCCTGCTCGACCAGGCCGGGCTCTATGCCGATCGGCTGTCGATCAATGTCGAGATGCCAACCGACGAAGGCGTCAATCGCCTGGCGCCCGAGAAGAAGCCGGCGACCATCCGGAAGTCGATGGCGGGCCTCCGCGCCAAGATGGAGGACATGTCGGAGCCGACACTGCGGACGAAGAAGACGCAGCGTTTTGCGCCGGCCGGCCAGTCGACGCAGATGATCGTCGGCGCCGATGCGACGCCCGATGCGACGATCCTCAAGACCAGCGCGCGGCTTTACGGCAGCTACCGCCTGCGCCGCGTCTACTACTCGGCCTTTAGCCCGATCCCGGACTCGTCGTCCGCCCTCCCCCTGATCAAACCGCCTTTGATGCGCGAGCACAGGCTCTACCAGGCCGACTGGCTGATGCGCTTCTATGGTTTTGAGGAACGCGAGATCCTGGCCGGCCAGCCCGACGGCATGCTCGACCTCGGCATCGACCCGAAGCTGGCCTGGGCGCTGCGCAACCGCGGCATCTTCCCGGTCGACGTCAACCGCGCATCGCGGGAAATGCTGTTGCGGGTCCCTGGTCTCGGCACCAAATCCGTCAAGCGCATCCTCGCCTCCCGCGTCCACCACCGCCTGCGGCTGGAAGATGTCGGCCGCGTCTGCCAGTCCATCGCGGCGGTGCGGCCATTCATCGTTGCGGAAGGCTGGTCGCCTGGTGCGTCGCTCGATGCAGAGCGGTTGCGCGAGACGGTGGCGCCGAAGGCGGAACAGTTGGTGCTGCTGTGAGCGCCCGCCCAAGCCCCCTCACCCCGCCTCCGCTGCGCTCGGCGGACCCCTCCCCGAGGGGAGAGGA
>Ga0209906_100289_pt1 | contig 32902 bp, 34 predicted proteins | sample FECB24metaG_FD_188303 | JGI IMG/M metagenome (GOLD analysis project Ga0209906, IMG submission 188303) | Cyanobacterial communities from the Joint Genome Institute, California, USA from Joint Genome Institute, California, USA - FECB-24 metaG... ... | reverse complement strand
TTCGATCCGGCGACCGGTTTGCTGCAGGCCGAAGCCGGCGCCATGCTCCCGCAGATCATCGCGGCCGGCGCCCCGCACGGCTATTTCCCGGCGGTCGTTCCGGGCACGCAGTTCGTGACGCTGGGCGGCGCGATCGCCAACGATGTGCACGGCAAGAACCATCACCGACGCGGCACGTTCGGTCGCCATGTCGAGTCGTTCGACCTGCTGCGGTCCGACGGCCAGGTGCGCCGTTGCAGCGCCTCGGAAAACGCCGCGCTCTTCGCCGCCACGATCAGCGGCATGGGGCTGACCGGCATCATCCTGCGGGCGACGATCCGGCTGATGCCGGTCGCATCGCTCGACATTGCCGAGCGGATCGAACCGTTCGGCAGCCTCGGCGCATTCTTCGACATGGCGGAAGCGGCCGACGCGGACAACGAATATGCCGTCGCCTGGATCGACCAACTGGCCGGCATACGCAACGCGGGCAGGGGACTGCTCCTGACCGGCAACCATGCCGGGGGCGGATCGCGCGCGGTTGGCGTCGCAGGCGGCCGGCTCGCGGTGCCGTTCCAGCCGCCGCTCAACGTTCTCAACCGGCCGTTCCTCAAGGTATTCAACTTCGCCTACCGGACCGCCAAAGGCCGCAAACGCGGCGTGTCGCGCACCGGCTACCAGGGCTTTTTCTTCCCGCTCGACGGCGTGCGCGACTGGAACCGGCTTTACGGTCCGAACGGGCTGTTCCAGCATCAGAGCGTCGTGCCCTTCGCCACGGCCCGCGAGGCGATCCCGGCAATGTTCGCGGCGGCCCGGAAGGCCGGGCAGGGTTCGTTCCTGACCGTGCTGAAGCGCTTTGGAGACGTGCCGTCGCCGGGCATCCTGTCCTTTCCGCGGCCCGGATACACGCTGACGCTCGACTTTCCGAACCGCAGCGCGCCGACGCTGGCGCTGCTCGAAGAGCTCGACCGGATCGCGATCGAGGCCGGCGGTGCGGTCAACCCGTACAAGGACGCGCGGATGAGCGCCGAAACCTTCGCCGCGTCGTTTCCGCGTTGGCAGGAGCTGGAGGCGATGCGCGATCCGGCGTTCCAGTCGGATTTCTGGCGGCGCACCGCGATGCGTCTCGGACCGAGCTTCGGGCTCGCCGCGGCGGCGGAATGATTAAACTGCCATCTATCTATGATTAACGAAGTATGATCGCACCAATTCACTCAAATTCTAAGTATCGCTTCACGAAATATTTGGTTCTCTCTATTAAGTAGCTCGTGAAGCGCCAGGGGCAGTCCGGAATGCAATATATCGTCTTCATCCTCTTCACGGTGATCACAAATGCCGCGGCGCAGCTCATGCTGAAATACGGCATGGTGCAGCTCGGCCCGATCTCCTTCGCCGGGGTCAACCCGGTGATCAAGATCCTGCAGATCGTGTTCAGCCCGTGGGTGTTTCTCGGCCTGTCGACCTTCGTGATCTCGATGGCCTCGCATCTTTATGTGCTGTCGAAGGTCGAGCTGTCGTTCGCCTATCCGTTCCTCAGCCTGGCCTATGTCCTTGTCGCGGTGTTCGCCTATTTCGTCTTCCGCGAAGACCTCAACGCGCTGCGGATCGCTGGCATCGGCCTGATCTGCGTCGGCACCGTGCTGATCGCGCAGAGCGGCGGCAAGCATACGGACGAGGTCGCCCAGATTTCTCCCGAAACCACCAAGTCTAGCGAGATCGCACGATGAGACAGATCATTTTCGGCGGCGACGGATTCGTCGGCCGCCACCTTGCCCCGAAGCTTATCGCCGATGGCGAAGAGGTCGTCGTCGTCGACATCGTCAAGAGCGACCTGCCGCACTACGCCAATGCGCGCTTTATCCAGTGCGACGTGACGGATGCGGCCCAGGTCCAGGCGGTCGGCATCAAGGCTGACGACATGGTCTACAACCTCTCGGCCAAGATGCTGTCGCCGATCCAGGTTCGCGCCAAGCGTCACGACTTCTTCTGGCCGGTCAACGTGCACGGCACGGAGCACATCATTCACGCGATGGCCCGCGCCGACGCCAGCAAGCTCGTCCACTACACGACAGACATGATCTACGGCCACACGGTCGTCTACCCGATGACCGAGGAACATCCGGTCGCGCCGCTCGGTGAATATGGCTGGTCGAAGCTGAAGACCGAGGAGCTCGCCGCCGACTGGCGCGCCCAGGGCATGAACATCTCGCTGTTCCGTCCGCGCCTGATCATCGGGCCCGGCCGCCTCGGCATCCTGGAGAAGCTGTTCAAGCTGATCGACTGGAACCTGCCGGTGCCGATGATCGGATCGGGCAAGAACCCATATCAGTTCATCTCGGTGTTCGACTGCGCCGAAGCGGCTCGCCTCGCCTGGAAGGCTGGCGTGCCCAACGAGGCCTACAATCTGGGCTCGCTCAACCCGCCGTCGGTGCGCAAGCTGCTCGGCGACCTGATCAAGCATGCGGGATCGAAATCGATCCTGATCCCGACGCCGGGCTGGGCGGTCAAGCGGACGCTCGACCTTCTCGACGCCATGAACATGCCGATCATGGATCCGGAACAATATCTGATCGCCGACGAGGACTGCCTGCTCGACGTGTCGAAGGGCAAGCGCGACCTCGGCTGGGTGCCGCAATACCGCGACGAGGACATGCTGATCGCCGCGTACCGTGAATACAGGGCCAAGAAGGACGGCGCAGCCGTCGCCGCCGCGCACTCCGTGCCGGCAGAGTGAATCAGGAAAAGGGACGGGACATGACCGTTATGACGAAGCTGGAAACGGCGAATGCACGCGCAGTGATCGATGCTCCTACGCTGGCGCCCAACGCGACCCGCAAGCCGAAGATGATCTCCGTCGAGGAGGCCAAGTCGATGGACGTGGCCCGGATGACTGACCTGTTCAAGGCGCATCAGAACCCGGGCCAGCTTCATTTCATGAAGCTGCTCGGCTTCCATAAGATCAAGGTCGAGCGCGCCGAGGGGATGTATTACATCGACCAGAACGGCCGCAAGATTCTCGACTTCTTCGGCGGCTTCGGCTCGCTGGCATTCGGCCACAACCATCCGCGCCTGCTGGAAGCTCGCAAGAAGTTCCAGGACGAGAAGCGGCACGAGATCGCGATCGCCTTCATGTCGCAATATCAGGCGGCCTTCGCGCACAATCTGGCGGCCTGCTCGCCGGGGGACCTCGACATGGTCTTCCTCGGTTCCTCGGGTTCCGAAGCAATGGAAGCGGCGGTGAAGCTCGCTGAGCGCGCCGCTGGCCCGAAGCGGCCGAAAATCGTCTATGCCGAGAATTCGTTCCACGGCAAGACCAAGGGCGTGCTGGCGATCACCGATGGCCAGCTCTATCGCGGCGAGTTCAAGCTGACCGGCAATACGGTGCGCGTGCCCTTCGGCGACATCGACGCGATCGAGAACGCCTTCCGCTCCGACCCGGAGATCGGCTCGATCGTGCTGGAAACCATCCAGGGCGGCGGCGGCATCATCCAGGCCGAGCCTGAGTTCTGGACCAAGCTGCGCGCGCTCTGCGACCAGTACGGCGTGCTCTGGGTCGCTGACGAAGTGCAGTGCGGCTATGGCCGCTCCGGCCGCTTCTACGCCTTCGAGCACTACAATGTCGTGCCCGACATCACCGCGCTGGCGAAGTCGCTCGGCGGCGGCAAGACCGCGATGGGCGCGATGATCGCCCGGCGGGAGGTGTTCATGAAGGCCTATGGCACGCCGAAGACGGCGATGATCCATGCGCCGGCGACCTTCGGCGGGATGGGCGAAGCCTGCGCCACCTCGATCGAGGCGCTGAACGTGCTCTATGACGAGGGTCTGATCGACAACGCGGCGGATGTCGGCGAATACCTGCTCGACAGGCTCAACGGTCTGAAGGCGAAATATCCGCAGATCATCAAGGACGTGCGCGGCCGAGGCCTTATGGTCGGCCTCGAGTTCCACGACTTCAGCCAGACCCTGCCGATGGTGCTGCGGCCGGTCGTCGCCATGCTGGACGACAAGCTGAAGGGCTCACTGTCCGGCTTCGTCGGCGCGCAACTGCTGCGCGACTACAACATCCTCGTCGCCTTCACCGAATACAACCGCAACGTCATCCGGCTGGAGCCGCCGCTGATCTGCCAGCGCGAGCATGTCGACACCTTCGTCGATGCGTTCGACAAGCTGCTCGGGCGCGGCATCGTCTCGATCGTCAAGGATTTCGTGAAGAGCCAGGTGAGCTGATCCGGGACGATCGGCGGGACAGCAGGCGGGGGAGACGATGGCGGCACAACAGGGAACCCTGATCGGCTGGGCATTGCAGACGGGCGTCGGCGAGACAGTCGTGAAGACCGTCTCCAGGCGCGCGCTGCTCGACCGCATCGCGGCGCTTTTCATGGCGCTGACGATCGCGGCGGTGGCCGCCTATGGAACGCTCAAGCCCGACTACAATTGGGACATGGTCGCCTATATCGCCACCGCGCTGGAGAACAGGATCGCCGATCCGGTCGCACTGCACGCCGAAACCTGGGCGCAGATTGACGCCGATGCCCCCGAAAACCAACAGTTCAAGCTGAAGAAGTCGAACCCCTACAACCTGCACCAGTGGGAGAACCCGGTCGATTTCCAGTCGCAGCTGTCGATGTATCGCGTGAAGCTGGGCTATGTCGGGCTGCTGCGAACCCTGGAGCCGGTGACCGGCCTGGTCAACGGCTCGCTGCTGCTCAGCATTCTGCCCGCGGTCGGGTTCGGTCTGCTGTGCTTCTGGTGGCTATGGCGCGAAAGCGCGCTCCAGGGAGCCTTCCTGCTGGTTCCGGTGCTGCTGATTGCCGACTATTCCCGGATGACGTCCGCCGTGACGCCGGACATGCTGCTGGCCGTTGTATCGCTGGCGGCGCTTTACAGCCTGCTGCGCGGGCGCGACCTACTGGCCGGCGCGCTGTTGTTCGCCTCGGTATTTATTCGGCCTGACAACATCACCCTGATCTTCGCGCTGCTGATCGCAGCAGTGCTGTTCGGCTGGCGCAAGCTGCCGATGGCGGTGACCTTCGTCGCCTCGATGATCGCAATCAGCGTGATCTCGAAACTCGGCCACCATCCGGGCTGGTGGGCGCATTTCTACTTCTCCTGCGTCGAGATCCAGAACTCGATGGCGAACTTCCATCCCGATTTCTCAACTGTCGCCTTCATCAAGGGCTATGTCCGAGGCGCGATCGTGTCGCTGCAGAACAATGACTGGCCAGCGCTGCTGGCGCTGCTCGTGGCTGCCTGGGCGCTCCTCAACAAATATGGGCGCATGGGCTCGGGTCGCGAGAATGCGCTGGCCTTCGCGCTCGTCATCGGCGCGCTCGGCAAATTCGCCAGCTTCCCGTTACCCGACGACCGGTTCTACTTCGTCTTCATCGCCGGCCTCGCCGTCATGCTCGCCGCGGCATGGAAGCCGCGGTTCGAGGCGGTGCGATCTTGATATCGTTGACGCCATAGTCCGCCTATGGCATGTTCCCATTATGGGAGCACATGATGCAAGTCGTTTCCAGAAGGACGCTTAAGGCTTTCTGGGAACTGCATCCGCAGGCTGAGAAGCCCCTGTCGAGATGGCTGGGTGTCGTGGGAAAGGCGCACTGGCTTTCGCCGGCCGATATCAAGGCGGATTTCGGAGCGACCGTCGATTTTGTCGGTGATAATCGAGCCATCTTCGATATCGCCGGCAACAAGTATCGGCTGATCGTTCACGTTGCCTACGACTTCAAGAGCGTCAACGTGAAGTTCATCGGCCCCCATGGCGAATATGATCGGATCGATCCGGAGACAGTGGGATGGACGTAAGACCTATTCGAAACGAGGCGGACTATGACTGGGCGCTCCAGCAAGTGTCCGGATATTTCGAGAACCCACCCGCGAAAGGGTCGCCATCCGGGGACCGCTTTGAAGTGCTGCTCGCCCTGATCGCGGTGTATGAAGACGAGCATTATCCAATGCCCATCGTCGACCCGGTCGACATGCTCAAGTATCAGATGCAACTGAAAGGACGTTCCCAATCGGACCTTGCGACCGTGCTCGGTTCGCGCGCCCGAGCTTCGGAAGTGCTGAACCGGAAACGGCCCCTGACGCTGGAGATGATCGCCAGGCTTCGCAAGGAGTGGGGCATTTCCGCAGATCTGCTGATCCCGGACGTCGCGCACGCAGCCTAGACCGTTTCGCAAGCAGGTACTTTCCCCATCTGGTCGCGCGGCGTTTTTGGGATGTCGCAAACAGGCTGCAATCGGCTTCGGGCGCTCTATAGTCTGCGCGAAAATTCCATTCGGAGTCGTGGGCAATGGCAGAGTTTCCGGCACAGGCGAAGGTCGTCATCATCGGCCTTGGCGGCATCGTGGGGGCGTCGGTCGCGCATCATCTGATCGAGCGCGGCTGGGACGACATTGTCGGCATCGACAAGTCCGGCATCCCGACCGATATCGGTTCGACGGCGCATGCGTCCGACTTCTGCTACACGACCAGCCACGACTTTCTGTCGGTGTGGACGACCCAATACTCGATCGATTTCTACGAGAAGATGGGACACTACGCTCGCGTCGGCGGCCTGGAGGTCGCCCGCGTCGGCGACGACGGCCGCATGGACGAGATCAAGCGCAAGATCGCTTCCGCCAAGGCCTTCGGCACCCGCGCCCGCCTGATCGAGCCGGCCGAGATCAAGGAGAAATTCCCCTTGATCGAGGAGCATCTGGTGCAGGGCGGGTTGTGGGACCCCGACGCCGGCCTCGTCATTCCGCGTTCGCAGACGGTCGCCGGCAAGCTCGTCGACCAAGGCGAAGCGTCGGGCAAGCTGAAGGCCTTCGCCAACACGTCGGCGCGGTCGCTTGTGATCGAGAACGGCCGCATCAAGGGCGTCGTCACCGACCGCGGCAACATTCATGCCGATTATGTCGTCGTCTGCGCCGGCATCTGGGGCCGCCTGATTGCCGAGATGGCGGGCGAGGACCTGCCGGTGATGCCGATCGACCACCCACTGACCTTCTTCGGGCCCTACACCGAGTTTGCGGGAACCGGCAAGGAGATCGGCTGGCCGCTGATGCGCGACCAGGGCAACTCGGCCTATATGCGCGATACCGGCGACCCGAAGACCGCAGAAGGCGGGCAGATCGAATGGGGCTATTACGAGGAGACCAACCCGCGCCTCTGCCATCCGCGTGACCTGCTGGAAAAGGAGCAGTCGCGCCTGTCGCCGTCGCAGCGCGACCTCGACATGGAACAGATCCTGACGCCGCTCGAACGCGCGATGGAACTGACGCCGATCCTTGGCGAACTCGGCTACAATGAGAGCCACTCCTTCAACGGCCTGCTGCAGGTGACCGCCGACGGCGGACCGTCGATGGGCGAGAGCCAGAAGGTGAGGGGCCTCTGGTATGCGGTTGCGATCTGGGTCAAGGACGGCCCGGGCATGGGCAAGCTGATCGCCGACTGGATGACCGACGGCCGCACGTCGATCGACCACCACCAGATCGACTACGCCCGCTTCTATCCGCACCAGACCGAAGAGCAGTTCATCTGGGACCGCTGCACCGAAACGGCGATGAAGGTCTACAATCCGGCGGTGCATCCGCGCGAGCCGTTCTCCAAGGCCCGCAACATCCGCCGCTCGCCGTTCTACGAACGGGAGAAGGAACTGGGCGGCTATTTCATGGAACTGGGTGGCTGGGAGCGTGCGCACGGCTACGCCGCGAACGAGCGCCTGCTCGAGAAATACGGCGACCGGGTGCCGGTGCGCGCCAACGAATGGGACAACCGCCACTTCTGGCGCGTTTCCAATGCCGAACATCTCGCGATGACCGAGGATTGCGGCATCGTTAACCTGTCGCACTTCGCGATGTACGACATCGAGGGGCCGGATCACGTCGAACTGCTGGAATGGCTGTGCGCGGCGAAGATCGGCGGCGACGGCAATATCGGCAAGGGCATCTACACCCATTTCCTCGACGAGGAGGGGATGGTGCGGGCCGACTTCACCGTCATCCGCATGGCCGACCGCTGCCGCCTGATCGACGGCGCCGACGCCGGACCGCGCGACTTCAACTACATGAAGCGCGTCGCTGCAGACAAAGGCTTCGACGTCACCATCACCGATGTGACGTCGCAATACGTGACGATCGGCATCTGGGGGCCGAACGCGCGGGCAACCTTGCAGAAGGTCGTCGCCGATCCGGATGGCCTGTCGCCTGAGAACTTTCCTTTCGCTGCGATCAAGCAGGTCAAGATCGGCGGCCGCGAGGTCACGGCGTTCCGCATTTCCTATGTCGGCGAGCAGGGCTGGGAACTGCACATGACATACGAGGACGGGCTGACCGTCTGGGATTCGTTGCGGTCAACCGGTGTGATGCCGTTCGGCGTCGAGACCTATGCCAACACGCGCCGGATGGAGAAGAGCCTGCGCCTGCAGAACGCCGACCTCCTGACCGAATACAACCTTCTGGAAGCCGATCTGGCGCGACCGAAGGTCAAGGAGGCGGACTTCTGCGGCAAGGCGAAGCATCTGGAATATCGCGCCCGGGCCAATCAGCCGGCGATGCTCTGCACGCTTGTTATGACGGAGAACGTCGATTCCAATGGCGTCGCCCGCTATCCGGTCGGGATCATGCCGGTGATGGATCCGGAGACCGGCGAGACGCTGGTCGACGAACTCGGCCGCCGCTCCTTCACCACCTCGGTCGCCTATGGTCCGACGTTCGGCAAAAACATCGCGCTGGCCTATCTGCCCTGGGCCTATGCCCAGGAGGGCCGCAAGCTCGCCGTCGAATATTTCGGCGAGACCTATCCGGTGGAGGTCGCCGCCGTGGGCTACAAGCCGCTCTATGACCCGGAGAATCTGAAGCCGCGAAGCTGATGAGCCGGGCAACGCTCGCAAACTTGTGAAGGGGTGAGGGGCCGGTTCGCGCAGCGAATTCGCCGTGCCGGTGGCACGGCGAAAGGCAGCGAACGCCGGGAAGCTGCCGAAGGCAGCAGGGACCCGGCGGGGCAACGCTCGCAAATTTGTGAAGGGAGAGCCCCGGCCAAGCCCGGCCTTTCGCTTTTCATCACGAGCGTTTGCCGTATCATGAGCCCATGTCACGCCGGTCGCACCGATTGAAGACATGCGCTGCAGGGTTGCTGCTCTGCGGGTCCCTTACTGGCAACGCGACAGACAGCGCTTCAGGCGGCGAAGAGATCGTCGATGTCGAACTGGTGCTGGCCGTCGACGTGTCGCTGTCCATGTCCCCCGACGAACTGATCATCCAGCGCGACGGCTACGCGGCTGCGCTGACGGACCCGGTCGTGCTTGGCGCGATCCTCGACGGGGCGCATGGCAAGATCGCCGTCACCTATCTCGAATGGGCGGGCGCAAGCGTGCAGCAGGTGGTGGTGCCGTGGTTGGTGATCGCCTCGCCCGAGGACGCCAAGGCGTTCGTCGCCAAGATGACCGCGACACCGCCGCGCAGCGCCCGGCGGACGTCGATTTCGGCGGCGATCGAGTTTGCCGCGACCCAGTTCGACACCAGCGATTTTCGCGGCATGAAGCGCGTCATCGACATCTCGGGCGACGGGCCGAACAACCAGGGCGGCGCGGTGCATCTGGCCCGCAACAAGGTCATCGCGACGGGCATCACGATCAACGGCCTGCCGCTGATGACCAATGGCGGCGGCATGGCCACGGCCTACGACATCACCAACCTGGACAAATACTATGCCGACTGCGTGATCGGCGGGCCGGGCGCGTTCATGATTCCGGTCAACGACTGGTCGCAGTTTCCGGAAGCCATCCGGCGCAAGCTGGTGCTGGAACTCGCCGACAACCGCCATCCGCTGCGCACGGCGATGGAGGCGGAGTTTCCGCCTTTAGTGCCTGCGCTGGCGTCCTTCGCCACCGATTGCGAGATCGGCGAGAAGATGTGGAACAACCGCTCCTGGATCGATCTGCAGTAGGCCTCAATCCTCGAGTGTTTCGGGCGAACCGGGTTTCGGAGCCAGGTAGAAGACCAACGAGCCAAGAAGCGCGGCAATCACCGAGCCGAGCAGGATGCCGACCTTGACGTCGGCCTGCAGCACCGGGTTGTCGGCGAAGGCCAGCAGCCCGATGAACAGGCTCATCGTGAAGCCGATGCCGCACAGCAGAGACACGCCAAGCAGGTGCATGCGCGCCGCGTTCGCCGGCATGTCGGCCCATCCCAGCCGGATCGCGGCGTAGGAAATGCCGAACACACCGACAAGTTTGCCGATAACGAGGCCAGCGGCGACGCCCAGCGTCAGCGGATCCACCAGCGTGTCGGCGGACATGCCCGAGAACGAGACGCCGGCATTGGCAAAGCCGAAGATCGGCACGATGACATAGGGCACGACTCCGTGCAGGGCATGTTCGAGCCGATGCAGCGGGGAGTGGTCCGCGTCGTCGTGCATCGCGGGCGTCGGCCGCAGCGGGATGGTGAGCGCCAGCGCGACGCCAGCCAGCGTCGCGTGCACGCCGGATTGCAGCACGAGCACCCAGAGCACGACGCCGAGCGCCAGATAGGGCAGGAGGCTGCGCACGCCGAAGCGGTTCATCCCGTACAGCGCCGCCAGCACGGCGAATGCGCCTGCCAGATAGGTCATCTGCAGGTCGGCGGTGTAGAAGATCGCAATGATCACCACCGCACCGAGATCGTCGATGATGGCGAGCGCTGTCAGAAAGACCTTCATTGATGCCGGCACGCGGCTGCCCAGCAATGACAGCACGCCAAGTGCAAAGGCGATGTCGGTCGCGGTCGGGATCGCCCAGCCGCGCATGGTCTCCGCATCGCCCCAGTTGAGCACGGCATAGATCAGCGCCGGCACGGCCATGCCACCGGCCGCGGCAATGCCGGGCAGGACGCGGCGTGGCCATGTCGACAATTGTCCGTCCAGCACTTCGCGCTTGATCTCCAGCCCGACCAGCAAGAAGAACACCGCCATCAGCGCGTCGTTGATCCAATGAGCGACGTTGAGCGGTCCGACATAGGCTTTGAGAACGGCGAAGTAGGTGGGGGCGAGCGGCGAATTCGCGACAATCAGGGCGAGTGCGGCAGCGACCATCAGGATGATGCCGCCAGACGCTTCGCTGTCGAGGAATTCGCGAAAGACTGATTTGCGCTGCGTGGGATTGGCGGTCACGGCCCGGCCTCCTTTTGGTTGGTCGGCCGCAAGGCCATCATGCAAACCCGCGCAGCCTCGTGCACGCGTTGGGTCCGACATAACGCATGGAGCGCGGATTTCCAGCAAAAACGTCCGAAATCCGCAGATTCCCGCGGAGATTTTACGCCGCCAGCAATTGCTTGCGGTCGGCGCGTTCCTGCTGCGGCGAGCGGGCGTAGAGTTCGCGGTAGCATTTGGAAAAATGCGACGCCGAGACAAAGCCGCAGGCGACCGCGACTTCCACCACAGGAAGCGACGACTGGATGAGAAGGTGGCGGGCACGGTCGAGCCGGATCTCGAGATAGTAGCGCGCGGGCGAGCGGCCCATCTCCTGCTGGAACAACCGCTCGATCTGCCGGCGCGACAGGCCGACATTGTCGGCGATCTCGATCAGCGACAGCGGTTCTGACAGGTTGACCTCCATCAGCTCGATGATCGACAGAACCTTGGAATTCTGCACGCCGAGGCGGGCGCGCAGCGGCAGGCGCTGGCGGTCGGTCGGGCTGCGGACGCGGTCGGTCAGCACCTGCTCGCAGACGCGATTGACCAGCATCTCGTCGAAATCGTCGCCGATCAGCTTCAGCATCATGTCAAGCGCCGCGGTGCCGCCAGCGCAGGTGTAGACATTCTGGTCGACCTCGAAGAGATCGGCAAAGACGTTCGCCTTCGGGAAGGCTTCCGAGAAGCCGGGAAGGTTTTCCCAGTGGATCGCGCAGCGCTTGTTGGACAGGAGGCCGGCCGCCGCCAGCACATGCGCGCCGGTGCAGAGCCCGCCGATTGCCACGCCACGATTATACTCTTCGCGCAGCCAGGCGAAGGCCGAGCGGTTATGGTACCTCTCGACATTGATGCCGGCGCAGACGATGACCATGGACGGCCGGTCCTGTCCGCTCATCTTCTTGCGCTCGTCTTCCAGCGACGTGTCGACGGTGATCTCGACGCCACAGGATGCCTTGACCGGCTTGCCGTCGGCGCTGGCGAGCCGCCAGCGATACGCATCATAGCCCAGCATGCGGTTCGCCAGCCGCAACGGCTCGATGGCCGTGGAAAAGGCGATAAGCGTGAAGTCGGGCACAAGGAAAAAGACGATAGAGCGTTTGATGGCTGGCTTGACGGTCACGAAACACTCCCGAAAAACTGGCTATCGACGAGCGTCGGACGCTTGTCGCTATCAGGAAAGTGTCATCCCGAACGCGCTGAATTGTCAACGCAATTGCGTCAGGGGCAGGTTCTTTTGCGACATGGCCGCCAAGGTGGGTCACAAACCGAAAAAAATCCCGCGAAACAGGGAGTTTTCGCGGGATCCAGATTGATGGGAGGAGGTCGTCCGGGAGCTTGAAGCTCCCGCATCTTTACATCACGAGGCCGCCGAGACGGTTGGCTGCAATTGCGCCGGTCTGGCCGGGCATGGTGCGGCCAAGGCGGGCGCGCTCGAGGCTCGTCGCGAGATTGCCGGTCGTGCGGGCGCGGAAGAAGTGTGCCAAGAATTTCATGTTAGCTCTCCAAGCAAATATGGTTGTTTACTCGGAGCGGCCGGCGCGGCGTCTGCGTCAAGCAGCTCTTTTCATGACGCGTATTTAGGCATTTGCCGGAAATTTTGCAGTGGGAAATACGAACAGCGGCGTCGCAAATACGACAGGGGAAACGGCGGAAAATTTGCCGTGGTCCGTCTAAGCAGTTGAAATATAATCAGTTTAAGAAGCTGGTAAGGACGCCATGCGTCTTGTTCATATGCGTCATGCAAGCTTTGCATGGGTCGCGTTGCTGAAAAATCGGTCGTCTACATTTCGTACAAAGAAAAACCCCGCGTCGCACCGAGGCGAGGCGGGGTCAAAAAACGCGGCTTGCGCGCAAAATCAATACCAGCCGCCGGTGACGACCTTGTTGACCGTGTTGTGGCGATAGGCTTCAGGCCAGCCGATGTCCTTCTGGATCTCGGCGGGGAGCGACCGGATCGAACGCTCAGTTTCCTGGCGAGCGCGTGCGGCGCGATAGTCTGCCGCGAAGCGGCCGAGGGTGGACAGTATGGTCATTTCTATCTCCATGGTGCGATGCGAGGTGGCTGGGAGGGCCCCTCAGATGCGCGCTGTTTAGGCATCTGGTGTTTCAATAGTATTGCGGCCGGATGACGGATCGTTACAGGATCGGATTTTCCCGTTGCGGTTCGCCGAATTCAAAGGCAATTGCCTTGTTGCAGTGCAACATGCAATCGGCTTCCGTTCATCCGATCATTGCGGCCTTTCGGTGGCGGAAACGATGCTGTTGCGAAAATCGTCGCCGAAGTCGCGATCCGGCCAGCCGATGTCCTTCTGCATGCTGCGCGGAAGCTCGGCGATGCGCATTGCGGCGCGCACATGCTGGCGGCGGGCGTGGTGGGTTCTCACGAAATTCGAGATGACGCTGTAGATCGACATTGCTCTTCTCCCTGTCGCGAAAGGGCGTGTGCTCCTTTCCATGGAGTTGACTATCTGCGTGGGATGAGGTTCAATCAAACGAATTGAAATGATCGTTTGGATCAACGAAACTGAATTGAGGGGTTCCATGAACGCTCCGCTGAACCACCCGCTGCCGCTGCTCGAACTCGACGTGTTGCGGACATTCGTGGCCATTGCCGAGACCGGCAGCTTCACGCTGGCGGCAAACGCCGTTTTCCGCACACCGTCCGCGGTGTCGATGCAGATCAAGAAGCTGGAAGAGGTGCTTGGGCGCTCGCTGTTCACGCGCGACGCGCGTTCCGTGTCGTTGACGGCGGACGGCGAGATCCTGATCGGCTATGCGCGCCGGCTGCTGGCGATCAACCGTGAGGCGGTGTCGAAGTTCGTGATGCCCGACATTCAGGGCGTCGTCCGCCTCGGTTCACCGGACGATTATGGCGAGCGGGTGCTGCCCGATGTGCTGAAGCGGTTCGCCCAATCTCATCCCTCGGTCGCGGTGGATGTCGTGATCGACCAGAGCGGGAACCTTCGCAAGCGGATGGACGATCGTGAGCTCGACATTACGCTGATGACCTGCTCCGGCAAGGTGATCCCCGTCGACGCCGAAATCCTGCTGACCGAGAAGATCATCTGGGCGGGCGCCAAGGGCGGCAGCGCCCATCTGCGCCAGCCGCTGCCGGTCTCATTGTGGGAAGAAGGCTGCGCCTGGCGCATCCGCGCGCTCGATGCGCTGAGCGCCAGCGGACGAGACTACCGCATCGCCTATATGAGCGCACACACGTCGGGTCAGCGTTCCGCGATCCTTGCCGATCTTGCAGTTGCGCCGCTGCCGAAGTCGTTCATCGGCGACGACATCGTGGAACTGGGACCCCGTGATGGGCTGCCGGAGATGGGGAACTACAATCTGGTGATGATCGTCCGGCCGGACGCCAGCGCCCCGGTGCGGGCGGCGGCCGACCACATCCGAGCGACCATGGAAGCGTTCAAGGAAAAAGGCCGCTTCGCCATGGCCGCCTGACGCGGAACTTCCGCGCCTGATCCCGGTTTCTCACACGCCGAGGCCGATTTTGCCGCGGCGTGTTCGTGTCGAGGTAAATCATGGCTGTAAGTCCCGCCGAGAAGGCGCGCGCCCGGGAAAATGTCGATGAATTGCTGACCGAATACCGGTCGAAGCGCGATTTCTCGAAAACGGCCGAACCGGACCATGCGCCCGCCCCCAAGGCCGGCGAGGTGCTGGCCTTCATCATCCAGAAGCATGACGCGACGCGGCTGCATTACGACTTCCGCCTCGAATGGGAAGGCGTGCTGAAGAGCTGGGCGGTGACCCGAGGGCCGAGCTACGACCCGGCGGAAAAGCGCCTTGCAGTGCGGACCGAGGACCATCCGCTCGCCTATGGCGCGTTCGAAGGGACGATTCCCGAGAAGGAATATGGTGGCGGCACGGTCATGCTGTGGGATCGCGGGGCCTGGGAGCCGGTCGGAGATTTTGAGCAGGGGCTGAAGGACGGCAAGCTGGTCTTCCGCCTCGACGGCGAGCGCCTGAAAGGCGAGTGGACGCTGGTGCGGATGAAGCCGCGCCCCGGCGAAAAGCGCGAGAACTGGCTGATGATCAAGCACCGCGAGGATGGCTTTGTGCCGCCGCGCGGCGATGTGCTCACCAAATATCTGAAGAGCGTCTCGACTGGCCGGACAATGACGCAGATCGCCAAGGGGGGTCGCGGACTGGCCAAAAGCGACCTGACGGCGAAACGCCCCGCCGAACTGACCGGCAAGTCGGAACCGAAGAAGGCCAAGCCAGCCAAGGCGCTGGCGATGCCGGACTGGCGCGCGCCGCAACTTGCGACGCTGGCGGGCGCCGCGCCGGACGGCGGCGAGTGGCTGTCGGAGATGAAGTACGACGGATACCGGACGGTGATCACGGTGGGCGAGGGCAGCGCAAAGGTCTACACCCGCAGCGGACTAGACTGGACGTCCAAGTTCCCCGAGATCGCAGCGGCCGCGTCCGCGCTCAAGGTCGGCAGCGCGGTGATTGACGGCGAGATCGTCGCCTTCGACAAGAACGGCAAGACCGACTTCTCCAGCCTGCAGAGCGCCATCAAGGCGGGAGGCAAGGGCCTCTCCTGCTTCGTGTTCGACCTGCTCGAGCTCGACGGCGAGGATCTGCGCGAGCTGCCGCTGCTCGAGCGCAAGGCAAGGCTCGAGCCGCTGATCGGCAAGGACAACGAGCCGTTGCTGTTCTCCGCGCATGTCTCGGGCAATGCGGACGAGGTGTTCCGCCAGGTCTGCGAGGCCGGACACGAAGGCATCATCGCCAAGCGCGCCGACGACCCGTACCGTTCCGGCCGCAACCGAAGCTGGCTCAAGATCAAGTGCAAGCGCAGCCAGGAATTCGTCGTTGGCGGCTACGTGCCCTCCGACAAGAGCGGCCGCACGGTGCGATCGCTGCTGATCGGCGTGCAGGATGGCGGCAAGCTGGCCTACAAGGGCCGCGTCGGCGCCTTCGAGGGCCAATCGCTGCAGGAGCTCGAGACGCTGGTGTCGACGCGCGCGCAAAAGGCATCGCCATTCATTTCCGTGCCGCGCGCGATGGCGCGTGGCGCGATCTACCTGAAGCCGGATATCGTGGTGGAAGTGGACATGGCGGAGTTCACCGCCGAAGGTGTGGTGCGGCACGGCGTGGTGAAAGGCATCCGCGAGGACAAGACCGCGGCGGACGTCGTGCTGGAAACGCCGAAGGAGACGACGATGGCGCACGAGGAACGCGATGTGTTCGCGGGCGTAAAACTCTCCAGTCCGCAAAAAGTGCTGTTCGCCGACCAGGGCGTGACCAAGGCTGATCTCGCCGCGCATTACGAGCGGGTCGAGGCGCGGATCATGCCGCATATCGGGCGGCGGCTGCTCAGCCTCGTGCGCTGCCCGGACGGCGAGGGCGGCCAGTGCTTCTTCCAGAAGCACGATTCGAAGGGGTTTCCGGCGCAATTGAAGCGGATGGAGATCGCCGAAAGCGACGGCAAGCGGGACAACTATCTCTATGCCGAGGAATTGTCGGCCCTGATCGCCGGCGTGCAGATGGGAACGCTGGAGTTCCACATCTGGGGCTCGCGGATCGACGACATCGAAAAGCCGGATCGGCTGGTGTTCGACCTCGACCCGGACGAGGGGCTCGACTTCGCCGATGTCCGCGACGCAGCCTTCGACGTGCGCGACCGGCTGGCGAAGATCGGGCTGAAGACCGTGCCGCTGGTCACTGGCGGCAAGGGCGTGCATGTCATCGCGCCGCTCTCCCGGCGCGCCGCGTGGCCGGAGGTCAAGGCGTTCGCGAAGGGCTTCGCCGTCCTGCTCAACAGGGAGGAGCCCGACCGTTACGTCGCCAACATGTCGAAGGCAAAGCGCAAAGGGCGGATCTTCGTCGACTATTTGCGCAACGAGCGCGGCTCGACCGCGATCAGCCCCTATTCCACCCGGGCGCGAAAGGGTGCGCCGGTGGCGACGCCGGTGTCGTGGGCCGAGTTGAAGGGACTGGATGCGGCCAACGCGTTCCACCTTGCCGACATGGAGAAGCGGCTGGCAATGGCCGACCCGTGGGCCGAGGCGGCGGGCTGGAAACAGTCGCTGACCAAGGCGATGATGGCGAAGATGGCCGCCGACTGAGGCAGCGCCGGGCGTTCAGTGCGCGGCAGCGACAGCCTGGTTATCGGCAGCCCGACGCGGCGACGCCGTCTCCGGTCCAAGGAGAAATTCCACGATCAGGTTCCGCGCCTTGCGCGCCTCGGGCATGTCGATCAGCGGCCAGACATGCACCATCCCGGGCTCGACCACGAGTTCGACATCGACGCCGGCCTCGCGCGCCTGGTCGACGAAACCGACCGTGTCGAGCGTCAAGAGGTCAAGCCCGCCAGCCAGGATCAGCATCGGCGGCAGCACGGAGAGGTCGCCCATGATCGGGCTGATACGCCAGTCCGAGCGGTCGATATGCGGCGCGTAATGACGGATGGCCTCCAGCCCGCCCGCGATGTCGAGCCAGGGATCGCGGCGCGCGGCCTCGACGAGGCCCGGGTTTTCGAGCCGCATGTCGAGGCCCGGCGAGATCAGCACGTGTTGCGCTGGGAGAGGCAGCCCTTGCGCGGCGGCCATCATCGTCAGCACCACCGCCATGTTGCCGCCAGCGGAATCGCCCATGAAGACGATGTCGCCGGCCGGCGTCTCCGCCAGCATGCCGCGATAGGTGTCGAGCACCATGTCGAACATGTCCTCGAACCGGTGCTCCGGCGCGATCGGATAGATCGGCACCGTCACATGAGCGTCGAGGCGCTCCGCCATCTCGGCGATCAGGTTCCAGTGATAGGATGTGATTTCAAAGACATAGGCGCCGCCGTGCAGGTAGAGAATCCGCTTGTCGGCGTTCCCGCCGCGCGGCTTGACCTCGTAGACGCGACAGCCGCCGACCTCGTGCTGCGTGACATCCACGCGACTGGCGACCGCCGCTGGCGGCCGATGATCTTCCGTCAGCCGAGCACGCGCGATCCAGCGGTTCAACTCGACGGCACTGGCAAAGGCGCGCTTGCGGGTGTGGCGGAGATAGAGGGCGACGGCGCGGGATTTCAGACTGGGCATGCGCAGAGAACTCACTCGATGAGCGACCGTTCCTCCCCACGCATCAGATTGGTCTCTTTGCCGGCATCGTCAATTCACGTTTGCGAACAGCGCTTTGCGCGCCGCGATGTTCAGCCCCTCTCGCGTCTCGCCGCATGACCCTCGCGCCCACGCCGGCGTGGCGTCGAGTCGCCCGCGACGCCTTCTTCGCTGACGGCCTTGCGGGGCGGCAGTTTTACCGCGGCGGAGAGCTTCGGGAACGGGTCGACCTTGTTCGGCAGCGCCATCGCGTCGATGAACAATTGCTGGAAATGCGGCTCCAGCGCCGTCTCGATCTTCTCGATCCGGCCAACCTGCTGCTCGATCTCGCGGCGGTGGTTGCGGTTGAGCAGCGCCATCAGCGCGCCGGTGCCGGCCGCGTTGCCGACCGCCTTGACCTCGGCCAGGTCGCAGTCGGGGATGAGGCCCAGAACCATTGCATATTTCGGGTCGATGAACGAGCCGAAGGCCCCTGCGAAGCGGATCGTGTCGACGGTGTCGACGCCCTGCTTTTCCATCAGCAGCTTGACGCCGGCGTAAAGCGCCGCCTTGGCCAGCTGGATGGCGCGGACGTCGTTCTGGGTGACGGTAATGCGCGGTTCGCCCTCGCGCCCTTCGCGCAGCAGATAGGACCAGGTGCGGCCGTTCTGGACGATGCGCGGCGAGCGCGCGGCGAGCGAGCCGTCGACCACGCCGTCTTCCGAAATGATCCCCGACAGATACATCTCGGCCACGACCTCGATGATCGCCGAGCCGCAGATGCCGGTGACGCCGGTCGTCCAGGATTCCTCCTCGAAGCCCTCTTCGTCGGACCATTTGTCGAGGCCGATGATGCGGTATTTCGGCTCCAGGGTGTCGGGATCGATCCGGATACGCTCGATGGCGCCGGGCGCGGCGCGCTGGCCGGACGAGATTTCTGCGCCCTCGAAGGCGGGCCCGGTCGGCGAGGAGGCAGCCACCACCCGCTGGCGGTTGCCCAGCACGATCTCGGCATTGGTCCCGACATCGACCAGCAGCATCATCTTGTCCTGGCGGTAAGGCCCTTCCGACAGCGTCGCGCCGGCTGCGTCCGCGCCGACATGGCCGGCGATGCAGGGCAGCATGTAGATGCGTGCGCCATAGTTCATCGTCAGCCCAAGGTCGCGCGCCCAGGTGTGCACCGCGCCCGAGACCGCCAGCGCGAAGGGCGCCTGGCCAAGCTCGGTCGGGTCGATGCCGAGGAACAGGTGGTGCATGATCGGATTGCCGACGAAGACGGCGTCGAGAACATTCTCGGGATCGACGCCGCCCTCGGCGCAGACCTTGACGATCAGTTCGCTGATCGCGTCGCGGACAGCTCGCGTCATCGCCTCGCGCCCATCCGGGTTCATCATCACGTAGGAGACGCGGCTCATCAGATCCTCGCCGAAGCGGATCTGCGGATTGGATGTTCCGGAGGTCGCGACAATGCGCCCCGACAGCAGCGACACGAGATGCATCGCAATCGTCGTCGAGCCGATGTCGCAGGCGATGCCATAGGCCTCGTTGTGCAGGCCGGGCCACAGCGCGATGATGTTCGGTCGCGAGGCCTCAAGGTCGCGGTGGATCGCGGCAGTGACGCCCCAGTTGCCCTTGCGGAGGATCCCCTGCACCTGGGGTATCAGGTGCTGCGAGACGAGAAGGTTTTCCCAGCCCCAATCCTTGGCCAGCACCGCCTTCAGCCGGTCGAGGTCGCCCAGCGGCTTGTGCATGTCGGGTTCGTCGACCTCGACATAGCAGAGCTGGATCGCCGGATCGCGTTCGATGACGCGGTCGCTGGCGCTCTTGCGGATGGTCTGGGCGTTGACCACCGTGTCCTGCGGCACGTCGATGACCAGGTCGCCCTGGACCGTCGCCGAGCAGGAGAGGCGGCGGTTTTCCGGCAGTCCGCGCACGCGGTCATAGCGCTCTTCCTTGGCACCGCGCGCGGAAATGTGGTCGTTCGACGAGACGATCTTGTGCTTTGCGAAATTGCCTTCCTGCACCTCGATCTGGCAGCGGCCGCAGGTGGCGCGCCCACCACAGACGGATTCCACATAAACGCCGAGCGACCGCGCGGCGTCCAACAACGGCGTGCCGACGGGAAACCGCCCGCGCTTGCCGGAGGGCATGAAGAGAACGAGTGGGTCGGTGGGGGTGTTGGCGGCGTTCATGCTGACAGTGCGTCCTTCGAGGCTCGCTTCGCTCGCACCTCAGGATGAGGGAGGTGGGTGGCTCGTCTGGCCAATTGTCGATGTTCGGGTAGACTGGCGTTTCGTTGAATATCGGTCGCGGTCAGGACAGGGGGACCGACGTGGTGTTCGAAATGACGGTCTACATGCTCCGTTGCGCCGATGGCTCCTACTATGTGGGATCGACGAAGCAGGAAGTCGAAGCGCGTCTGTGGGAGCATAACAATCTCCCAGGCAACAGCTACACGGCGCGCCGCAGGCCGGTCGAACTCGTCTTCACCGAGACCTATGAGCGCATCACCGACGCAATCGCACGAGAACGCCAGATCAAGGGATGGTCCAGAGCCAAGAAGGAAGCCCTCATCCGACTCGACTACGAGGCCCTTCCGGCGCTCTCGCGACGGGGGCATTTGATCAAAAAGGGCGAGTGAATTGGGTCGTGCGTCCTTCGAGGCTCGCCCATTCAGGTCGATCGCTGATTTCTGCTGCGTCGTAAGGGCTCGCACCTCAGGATGAGGGAGGTGTGTTGTCGGCTTCTCTAGACCGGAACGGGGATTTGCAGTCGAGCTAAAGTCGTCCCGACGCTGCCGCGTTACTGGCCCCGTTTGAATTACAGGCCGCATTTGATCAATCGTGGTGACCGTTGTCATTGCACCAAGGGTCCTCATCCTGAGGTGCGAGCCCACGCGACGGATCGGGATGTGATTGCCAATCTTCGCGGGCTCGCATTGATCGACATGGTGACTATTGTCATTGCACCAAGGGTCCTCATCCTGAGGTGCGAGCCCGCACGACGGATCGGAATGTGATTGCCAATCTTCGCGGGCGAGCCTCGAAGGACGCACCTCTTCACTTTCACCCCCGGCCCATCCGCGCTTCACGCCCGCCACGCCTGCGGCCACCGCCCGCCCCGCCTTCGCCCGGCGCATTGACCTGCACCGGCGCCGGCGCGTGGACTTCGCCCGGCTTGTAGTCCTTGTAGGTCTTGATCCAGTGGGTGCAGTTCTCGTCTGTGCCGTTCAGCACGTTGGCGCCGCGCACGGCTTCCATTTCCTGCGGCCGGCAGGGGTTCATGATGGCGCTGGTCATGCCGGCGCCGATGACCATCGGGATGAAGGATGAGTTGATGCCGTGGCGGTGCGGCAGGCCGAAGGAGATGTTGGAGAGGCCGCAGGTCGTGTTGACCTTCAGTTCCTCGCGTAGGCGGCGCAGCAGCGCAAACACCTGGCGGCCGGCGTCGCCAAGCGCGCCGATCGGCATGACCAAAGGGTCGACGACGACGTCATAGGCGGGGATGCCAAAATCGGCGCAGCGCTCGACGATCTTCTTGGCGACGGCGAAGCGCACGTCCGGGTCCATCGAGATGCCAGTCTCGTCGTTGGAGATGGCGACGACCGGAACATTGTATTTCTTGATCAGCGGCAGGATGGCTTCGAGCTTCTCCTCTTCGCCGGTGACCGAGTTGACCAAAGGCCGGCCCTTGGCGACACGCAACGCGGCTTCGATGGCGGCGGTGACGGAACTATCGATCGACAGCGGCAGGTCGACCAGGTTCTGGACGATCTCGAGCGTCTGCACGAGCAGGCCGGGTTCGGTGGCGTTGGGGTCGACGGCGGTGACGCCGGCGTTGACGTCCAGCATGGTCGCGCCGGCCGCCGCCTGTTCGAGCGCGTCGCGGATGACCGTGTCGAAATTGCCGACCACCATTTCGGCGGCCAGCTTCTTGCGCCCAGTGGGGTTGATGCGCTCGCCGATGACGCAGAAGGGCTGGTCGAAGCCGATGATGATTTCCCGTGTCGCCGAGGCAACGATCGTCCGCGTCATGTCTGGTTCTCCCGGTCCGTGGACCGCTCTACAGGGTTGTCTGGTTTCGTCAAGAAGGCGTCAGTGGGTCGCGTCCTCGACCATTTTTTGCGGCGTTTGCTGCGGGTCGTCCTGACGCAGATGGGCCATGCGGTCGGCCACCACGCGTTCGTCGCGTGCGGCTTCACGCGTCCATGGCCGGCGGCCCTTCAACACGCCGGACTCGCTGACGATCTCGGCGACATACTCTTCCTGGCGATAGGCCATGACATGCACGCCTGCGACGCCCGGGATCTCCTTCACCTCGTTGATGATGTCGATGCAGAGGCGCTTGCCTTCGGCCTTCTGGTCCTGCGCGCCTTCGAGGCGCTTGATCACCGAGTCCGGGATGTGGATGCCGGGCACGTTGGAGCGGATCCATTTCGCCGTCTTTGCCGAGGCCAGTGGCCCGACACCGACGAGAATGAAGACCTTGTCGGTGAAGCCGAGGTCAGCGGCCTTCTGCATGAAGGTGCGGAACATCGGCACGTCGAAGCAATACTGGCTCTGCACGAACTGCGCGCCCGCGGCGATCTTCTTGCCGAGGTGGATCGGCCGGAAATCATGCGGCGGCGCGAACGGGTTGATCGCGGCGCCGAGGAAAAGCTGCGGCGGCGTGGTCAGCTTGCGGCCCGACAGGAATTTTCCATTGTCGCGCATGATGCGGACGGTTTCGAGCAGTGAAATCGAGTCGAGGTCGAAGACCGGCTTGGCGCCCGGCTGGTCGCCGGCCTGCACGCCGTCGCCAGTCAGACAGAGCAGGTTGCTCACGCCCATGGCGGCCGCGCCCAGCACGTCGCCCTGGATGGCGATGCGGTTCTTGTCGCGGCAGGCGATCTGCATGATCGGCGCATAGCCCATGCGCGTCAGCAGCGCGCAGATGCCGACGGATGACATATGGCAGTTGGCGCCGGACGCATCGACGGCGTTGATGCCGTCGACCCAGCCGTCGAACACTTTCGCGCGGTTGTAGACGTCTTCTGGGTCGGCGCTGTCCGGCGGGTTGAGCTCGGTCGTCACGGCGAATTCGCCACGCCGCAGCACCCGCTCCAGCCGTCCGCGCGATGAATGGCCGGGCAGGGGATCGAGCGGCAGGTGGATGCCGGCCGGGTTCTCGTCGGGCTGGATGGGGCGGGGCGGCGTCATGCGGCGACCTCGGCGCGGGCCTTTTCCTTGGCGGCCGCTGCCTGCGCGGTAACCCGCAGCCAGGCGGAAGTCTCGCGCAGCGACTGGTCGACCGGCTTCTGCACGGTCAGGATCGCGTCGCCATGCGCCATGTTGCGCGAGCCTTCCCAGGCCTTGACCCAGACGCAGGGCATGTCGGGCTCGACCTCGCAATTGCCATTGGCGCGCACGCCGCCGCAGGGCCCGTTGCGCAACTGCTTTGGGCAGTTCATCGGGCAGGACATGCCGGTCGACGACAGCACGCACTGGCCGCACATGCGGCAGTCGAACATGAAGCCCTTGACGCTCTTCTCGACGAACTTGATCGGGGCCTCGACGCGCGAGTAGCCAATGCCTTTCCACAGCGGATGCAGCAGCAGGAACAGGTCTGCGAACTTGGCGTAGAACCATTCCAGCGCCCGCGAGTGGCGGATCGACCAGAGACGGATCGCATTGGATCGCTGCACGCGCCGCTGCGGCGATACATCGGCCGGCTTGTAGTCGGATTTCGGCGCGGTCTTCTTGACCACGCTCGCCTGCGTCACGCCGCCGGACGCCGAGGGCGGCGTCGTCATCGATGCGTCGGCAGGGCCGGCGGCTGTCGTTGATGCATGGCGAGGCTCAGACATTGTCAAGTCCGCCCTGTTTCGCCAGCGCCACCAGGCGTTCGCGCGGGAACGCCGCTTCCAGATCGGCGACGGCCTTGTCGGCTTCCGCTTCCAGATCGTCGGAAACCGGCACGGGATCGGCTTTGCGCCAGGCGTTGAGATAATCGTCGGTGGCTGCGGCGCCCGAGCGCATCGCGGCCATGTCGATCGCCTCCTCGAAACGCACCGACAGCTCGCGCTTGGCGTTCTGACGGCCCTTCTTGACGATGACCTGGCGCGGAATGTCCCGCCAATAGACGACGATCAGATCGGCCATGGGCCACGCTCCTCCATTACAGTGCGAGCATTGCCGAAAGCGCTGGCGGACTGCTTGTTGTGGCACGACGCGGGCGCATTCAAATGCGACGCCGCAATCAGGATCAGCCGCTGGCCTACCAGAGCGCGCCGAGATGCGACCAGACGAAACCCAGTGCGGCGCCCGCCGAGCCGATCACCAGCGTGATGACCGCGAGCGAGATCACGCCAAAGGCGGCGCCGACGCCCAGAAGCACGCCGTCGCGTTCCGACAGCGAGAAGCCGAGCAGTGTGATTGAGAACGCCGGCAACCAATTGCCGAGCGGGATGGGCATGGTGACCACGACGGCCAGAACCAGCGCCATGCCGCCGACGATGCGCTCGCCTTGCTTGGGCCAGAACGGCCAGTAGCGCGGCCGGATGTATTTCTCCAACCAGACCAGCCAGGGGACGACCCGCCCCATGCCCGAGCGGAACTGTTCGCGGGTGAGCGAGATCGCCAGGATGCGCTTCGGCAGCCAGACGCTGGTGCTGCCATAGACCATCTGCGCGGCGACAATAAGCAGCGGCAGGCCGAGTATTGCGGAAGACGGCGGCGGCAAGGGCAGGAGGTTGAAGATCGCGAAGAAGATCAGCAGCGTCGCAAGGCTGCGGTCGCCGAGTGCTGCGCGGATTTCGGCGATGGTGATCGGTCCTTCGCCATCGGCCGCGAGGCGTTCGAATAGCGACGACAGGCGTGCCGGCGGCGGACGCCGCTTTGCCAAAGGCAATGCCTGCTGCTCGTATTCACCCATGCCCTGTCTCACACCGCGGCCCCTTGGCGATTCTGGCACAGAATGCGCAAACAGCCGTTAATCCCTGATGACATTGCGCGCCGAGAGAAAAAAGCCTCAGCGCCTGAATTCAAGGATGTCCATCTTGGATTCGTAATATGGTGCGGGGAACTCGATGCGCCAGGATGTGTCCGTCGCCCTGAAGGCATAGCCGACCTGGTCGGTCTCGGGACCGGCGCCATATTTCGGAAACGGATCGTCGTTCACTGCGAAGGAGCCGAGATAGGTCAGGCGCGTGTCGCTGTCGGTGAAGAAGCGGCCCTTTGTCTTCTGCGAGCCGGTCAGCTTCGTCAGCGTCCAGCCCGATCCATCATCCGTCACCTTGCACTTGAACCAGCCGTAGATGATCAGCTGAGCCAGTCCGCCGGTCTTGATGGTGCGGCACTGCCAGTCGCCCGTCATGTCGAAACCGGTCCATGGCGCGGGGGCCGCGGAAACGATCTGGTCGAGTGCGGCGGTGTCGGCGTCGGCCTGCCGGTCGTGCGCCTCCTTCAGCGCCAGCTCACGCGTCGCGTCGTAATTCGCCAGCCGCTCGCGGTCGGCCTTGGTGATCAGACCTTCGATCTCGCCGGTCGCGAGCGCCGGCGTCGATGCGAGGATGGCGAGGAAGGCAAAGACTGCTGTGCGTGATGTCATGTCATCCTCCGGTTGCCGTCAGGACGGACGAGAATTCGGGCGCTTCTATGGTTTTGCGAGAGCAGCTTGCGCCAGGGCAGGGGCAAGATCGCCGTAGCCGGTCGGGCGCTTCTCATAGGCGAGGCCCAGCATCCGCGCAGCGTTTTCCGCGACCGGGTCGAGCGCGGGATCGTCGGTCTGGGCGAGATAGACCAGCTTTTGGTAGTTGCCGAAATAGTCGCTGATGAGTTCGGGATGCCTGTCCAGCCCGAGCGGCTTCATGAAGAAGGCGTCGAACTGCCGGCAGAGAAAATCGGTCATGTAGAAGGTGGTCATGTCGTCGTCGCCGATGGCGTCGAAGGCGCTCATGCCCTGGTAGAAGGCAAAGCAATGCGGCCCGGCAATGCGCTCGACGCCGTGCTTTTCCAGCACGCGGTCGAGCATGCCGCCGGTGCCGCAATCGGCATAGCCGGCGACGATGTGCCGGTAGCCCTCGGCCTTCGCCTCCACGATGGCCTTGTCCATCGCCGGTGGAATGCGGTCCGGATAGTAGTGGAACTCGGCCGGGAGGCAGGTCAGATCGAGATGGTCGAGCTGCAACTGCGCCTTCACCGCCAGCACCTCGCGGGCGATCATCCCGCAGGCGATGACCAGCACCTTCGCAGATTTGTCAGGTTGCGGCGCGTTGTTCACGGAACCAAGCCAGCCGCCACCCGTTGCGCATGACCGGCGACGCCGCGCAACAAGGGAAATTGTCTTATGACTTCAGTTCGTCTCGTACCCATCTTTGCCCTGATCGCCGTCATGGCGCTGTCGGCCTGCGCCAACACCGTGCGCGGCGTCGGCCGCGATGTGAACGCTACCGCACAGGCGGTGGAAGATTCCGTCGACTGAGCCATTGCAGTCTCCATAACGACGAAGGGCGGCGTTGCCGCCGCCCTTGATCTCGTCTGACATGCGGCGATGTCAGGCCGAAGCGCGCTGGTTGTGCTTGCGCTTCATGTATTCCTTGGCGGTCTCGACCGCCACCGCCGCATCGCGGCAATAGGCGTCAGCCCCCACGGCCTTGCCGAACTCTTCGTTCAGCGGCGCGCCGCCGACCAGCACGACGTAGTCGTCGCGAATGCCCTTTTCCTTCAGCGTGTCGATCACGACCTTCATGTAGGGCATGGTCGTGGTCAGCAGCGCTGACATGCCGAGAATGTCCGGCTGATGCTCCTCGATCGCCGCCAGATACTTTTCGACCGGATTGTTGATGCCGAGATCGATGACGTCGAAGCCGGCGCCTTCCATCATCATGCCGACGAGGTTCTTGCCGATGTCGTGGATGTCGCCCTTGACGGTGCCGATCACCATCTTGCCCTGCTTCGGCGCGCCGGTGGCGGCGAGCAGCGGGCGCAGGATGAACATGCCGGCTTTCATCGCATTGGCCGACAGCAGCACTTCCGGCACGAACAGGATGCCGTCGCGGAAATCCTCGCCGACGATCCGCATGCCTTCGACCAGCGCCTCGGTCAGAACGCGATAAGGGATCCAGCCGCGCTCGAGCAGGATGTTGGTGCCTTCCTCGATCTCCTCCTTCAGCCCGTCATAGAGATCGTCATGCATCTGCTGCACGAGTTCGTCGTCGGAAAGCTCGGAGAGAATGATCTCGTCGTCGGACATTGCCAGGGCTCCATCAGCGGGGCGGGGTATGCGGAGATGAGGACTTCCGTCCCCTGAAACTTCGTGTGCATATCTATTCTGCAAACCCCGCGCGCTCATAGCTGATTTGCGACGCCATGCAAAACGAAAGCGACTGGATTTCAGCAGCTTGCCGTGTCGATTTTGCGACACGCTCTGGCGTTTGCAAGACTGTTCGCGATAGGCCCATGGCTACGATCCGCCGACAAACGGCAGTGTAGGCTGCAAAGCTCATTTCAGGGATGATCCGACCATGACCGAACCGGTGGCAATCGAGCTGGGAACGGGCGAACCGGAGGCTGGCGGCGGCCGGCGCAGCCGCGCGGACCGAGCGTCAGGCGGGGCGGCTGCGCGCCGCGCGGCGCGGTCGGGCGGCGGGCCGGGCCCGCAGCTCACCTACATCAAGCGTGAAATTCCGCTTTATGAGGTGCTGAACGAGGAAGGCCTCGCGATCATCGAGGCCAATGCCGACATCGTGCTCGAGGAGACCGGCATCATCTTCCGCGACGACCCGGAGACGCTTGAACTGTGGAAGAACGCCGGCGCCGACGTGCGCGGCGAGCGGGTGCATTTCCCGAAAGGCCTGCCGCGCTCGATCCTGAAGACCGCGCCGTCGATCTACACGCAGCACGCGCGCAACCCCGAGCGCTCGGTCCAGATCGGCGGCAACGCCACCGTCTTCGCGCCGGTCTACGGCCCGCCCTTCGTGCGCGACCTCGACGGCAACCGCCGCTACGCCACGATCGAGGATTTCCAGAATTTCGTGAAGCTCGCCTACATGGCGCCGTCGATCCACCATTCGGGCGGCACGGTCTGCGAGCCGGTCGACGTGCCGGTGAACAAGCGCCACCTCGACATGATCTATGCGCACATCAAATATTCGGACAAGCCGTTCATGGGCTCGGTCACCGCGCCGGAGCGCGCCGAGGACACGGTCGAGATGTGCAAGATCCTGTTCGGCAAGGATTTTCTCGAGACCAACACGGTTCTCACGTCGCTGATCAACGCCAATTCGCCGATGGTGTTCGACGACACGATGCTCGGCGCGCTGAAAGTCTATGCCCGCAACAACCAGGCCTGCATCGTCACGCCGTTCATCCTCGCCGGCGCGATGAGCCCGGTCACGGTCGCCGGCACGCTGACGCAAGTGCTGGCCGAGGTGCTGGCTGGCGCCGCCGTCACGCAGCTCGTTCGTCCCGGCGCGCCGGTCCTGTTCGGCACCTTTGCGTCGTCGATCTCGATGCAGTCAGGCGCGCCGACCTTCGGCACGCCAGAGCCGTCGCTGGTTTCCTACGGCGCAGCACAGCTCGCTCGCCGCCTCGGCCTGCCGTTCCGCACCGGCGGCTCGCTCTGCGCCTCGAAGATCCCCGATGCGCAGGCCGCCTACGAAAGCGCCAACACGCTGAACTCGACCATCCTCGCCGGCACCAATTTCGTGCTGCACGCCGCCGGCTGGCTCGAGGGCGGGCTGGCGTCCTGCTACGAGAAGTTCATGATGGACATCGACCAGCTCGGCATGACGCAAAAGTTCGCACAGGGCGTCGACCTGTCCGAAAACGGCCAGGCGATGGACGCCATCCGCCAGGTCGGTCCGGGCAGCCACTATCTCGGCTGCGACCATACCCAGGCCAACTTCCAGACTGCGTTCTACCGCTCGTCGATCGCTGACAACAATTCCTTCGAGCAATGGGATGCGGAAGGCCGCAAGCCGGCGCACCAGCGCGCCAACGAACTCGCCCGCCGCTGGCTCGAAACCTACGAAGCCCCCGCGCTCGACCAGGGTATCGACGAGGCGCTGCTGGCCTTCATCCGCCAGAAGAAGGAGTCGATGCCCGACGCCTTCACGTGAAGGGAGCCCGATTCAGGCGGGGCTAAAGTCGCCAAAATCATCCACGACGAAGTCTGGCGCTCAGCGATCAAGGGCTGAGTTTGCGCCGTTGTCACCAAGGCGGTGCTTTTTGTCGCAATAATTGCCCCAGGTTTGACCTTACATCGGTCGAAGTGCTACCTTGCAAAGCCAAGGAGAACTGTTGTGTCCGATCGTATCAATGCCCGCCTGTCGCAACCCTTGGCCGAGTTCGTTTCGCGAATGGTCGGCGACACAGGCTTGTATGAGACGCCGAGCGAGTATGTGCGAGACCTGATCCGCCGCGACATGGAGCGCCGCGAAGGTCAAGTCGTCCAGGATGCGATACTTGCAGGCTATCATGATCTTTCAGCCGGACGGGTGTTCGCGTCGAGTGGCGACTTCACCGCCGACATGGAATTGCTCGATCGCGCCGAGGCCGAAGGCTGGCGATGACCGGTCGGCCCGGTCTTCATCTGACGCGCCGCGCGGCGCTCGACCTGCGGGACATTCACCAACGATCGGTCGCCGAATGGGGCGGCAGCGTCGCTGCCCTCTACATGAACGACCTTTATGCGGCGATGAACGGTGCCGCCGCCGATCCGAAATCGGGCGGCTACGACAACATCGGGCGGCACCGTTCCTAATGGTCGCCGCGCGAAAGCACTTCGTCGTCTACGAACGGTTCAGAGACGGCATTGTCGTGCTCACCCTGCTGCATCAGTCGCGCGACGTTGAGTCGCTGATACTTGAGATGTCACCGTCCTTCTTCCGCGAGATAGATAGACTGAGGGGCAGCGGCCGGACGTAAGCAGGGCCACCTGCCCATTGGTTGAAGGCGTCGTTTCATGCGCGCCTTCGAGACAGGGAACAGATCAGCAATGACCAAACGCATCATTTCCATCAAGACATCCGACGGCGTCTGTCCGGCAACGCTATCTGCGCCCGACGGTGCCGCTTCGGGCCCGGCGATCATCCTCTACATGGATGCATTTGGCCCTCGGCCGGCACTGGATGCGATGGCGGAGCGCTTGGTGGGCCTTGGCTACGCGGTGCTGGTTCCCGACCTGTTCTACCGGTTCGGTACATATGGGCCTTTCGAGGCGAAGACGACGTTCGCCGACCCGGAAAAGGGCGGTCAGCTTCGCAAGATGCTGTCGGAAACGACGCAGGCCATGGGTGTCGCGGACACCGGAGCATTTCTTGAGGCGCTCGCCGATGCGGGATTCTCGGGCAAGGTTGGCACGGTCGGCTACTGCATGGGCGGCGGGCGCGCCATCAATGCCGCCGCGCATTACCCGGAACGTGTCGTGGCGGCTGCAAGCTTCCACGGCGGGAACCTGGCCAACGATGCGTCCGACAGCCCGGCAGCCAATGCGGCGAAGATCAGGGCGCGGGTCTATGTCGGCGTCGCCGGCGTCGACGGCAGTTTTCCGCCCGAGCAGTCGGCCAAGCTGGCGCAGGCGTTCCGCGAGGCGGAGGTCGACCACATCGTTGAAAACTATGCCGGGATGAAGCATGGCTGGTGCGTGCCAGATCATTCCGTCTATGACGAGGGCGGCTCGGAGCGGCACTGGAAGCGGCTGGAGACATTGTTCGGCGAGACGTTGCAAGTCTGACGCTCTTGCCCGCAGGTGCGGATCGACCGCTGCGCGAAAGCCGCGACGGCGGAGCGCCGATCCTCCCACGTTTCACGGGGGAGGGGGACCATGCGAAGCATGGTGGAGGGGGCGACTCCGGCCCGGCGAGACCAGGACACCCGTGCATAGATTTCCCCTATTCTCCCTTAACTCCCTGATCCTGCTTGTACCCCGAACTTTTTCTATCCACCTGTTTCGAGCATGAGCGAAACTGTCGCCGGTCAAATGGAGACGGCGATGGGCAGGAAGACGAAGACGGGGAGGGAGGTGCTGGACGGAATTGTCTCGATGCTCTTCGCGCTCGCCGATCTTGCCGAAGACGCTGCGGGTCGCTCGGCACCCGTCCGGTCTTTCGTCCTCTGGATCCTCTGCCATGCCGACGCCGTCGCCCGCGATTTCGTCGCCGGCTCGGCGTGGAACCCGGCGGGGCGACTCTGGTCGCCCGCCCTGCCGCCGATCCGTTACGGCAGCGATCCCGCCGACGCGATGACCCTTGCCGTCTCGCTGCGCGCGCTGGCGCTCATCGTGTGCAGCATGAGCGCGCAAATGCGCTGCCTCGCCCGCCTTGCGGAGGCTGTTGCATCCGCCTTGGTCAGCGTCCGCGGCGGAGCGCATGGCGAAAACTTCGCAGGCATTACCGACATGGCGTGCTTTCCATCCAAACGCCGCGACTCCTCTTGAGCAGCGGCTCTTGTTCGGCATAGCCTCATTGGGAGGGTGCCGAGACAGCATGATCGCCGAGATATCCAGTCAACTGGCCGAACACGGCCTGATCCTGCGCGGCGGATTCGCCTTCGCGCCGGGCGAGGAGATGCCGGCCGGCGCCGCAGGCGTCCGTGCGGTCCTGCTCGTCGGTCATGGCGGCCCTTCGATCTGGCCGCATTTTCAGCAATGGCGCTCTCGCCAGCCGACCGACATCGCCGACCCGCTGGACACCTGGTCGCGCGAGGCGATCGGCGAGGTGGCTGCGCGCTTCCGCGCCCGCGCGGTTTCACCCTCCGACCGCCCCTGGCTGCCGTTCCAGCAATGGGCGATGCGCGCCGAAGGACTGAAGCCATCGCCGCTCGGGGTCCTGATGGATCCCGAGTTTGGCCCATGGCACGCCTATCGCGGCGCGCTGCTGTTCGACGATCCGGGCGTGGCGCAAGAGCTTCGCGCATTGAATCAGGCCGCTCGCGCGCCGATTCATCTGTGCGACCTATGCGTCGGAAAACCTTGCCGCAAAGCCTGCCCGGTCGATGCGCATGCAGGTGACGAATTCGCTTACCAGACCTGTCTCAACCATGTCCGGTCGCCTGTCGGCGAAACCTGCATGGCCCGCGGCTGCCTCGACCGCAACGCCTGTCCCTATGGCGTGGCCCATCGATACTCGCCCGAGCAGCAGGCCTTTCACATGCGGGCATTCGCCGGAGCTTGACGCGGCAAGGGGCACGCGTCATCGCAAGGCCGGTTCGATCAATGTGGATGGAAAGCGCCTTTGAAAAATGTCGACGTCCTGGTGATCGGCGCTGGCGCGGCCGGCATGCTCTGCGCTGCGGAGGCGGGCAAGCGCGGGCGGTCGGTGCTGGTCGTCGACCACGCCCCGGCGCCCGGCGAGAAGATCCGCATCTCGGGCGGCGGGCGCTGCAACTTCACCAACATTCATGCCAGCCCGAAGCAGTTCATCTCGCAGAACCCGCACTTCTGCATCTCGCCGCTCGCCCGCTACACCCAGCGCGATTTCATCGCCAAGGTCGAGCGGCGCGGCATTGCCTATCACGAGAAGACGCTCGGCCAATTGTTCTGCGACGGCTCGGCGCGGCAGATCATCGACATGCTGGTGGAGGAGATGACGGAGGCGGGCGTGGTGCTGCGGCTCGGCACGTCGGTCAGTGATGTGGCGAAGACCGATGAGGGTTACGTCGTCGATCTCGACGGCGGCGCCGTATTGTGCCGCTCTCTGGTCGTCGCCTGTGGCGGCAAGTCGATCCCGAAAATGGGCGACG
>Ga0209906_100287_pt1 | contig 33054 bp, 28 predicted proteins | sample FECB24metaG_FD_188303 | JGI IMG/M metagenome (GOLD analysis project Ga0209906, IMG submission 188303) | Cyanobacterial communities from the Joint Genome Institute, California, USA from Joint Genome Institute, California, USA - FECB-24 metaG... ... | reverse complement strand
TATACACAAGTACTCGAATTGCATCATAATCCCTCGAATCACCCCACCCTAACCCTCCCCTTGTTAAGGGGAGGGAATAGGATTTCTAATTTCCCCCCTTGATAAGGGGGGATTAAGGGGGGTAATTCCGAGATCCCAAGGGAAATAAGACTTGTGTATACACCGTAGCCTTAAAAAGGGGGGGATCTTAAAAGCCCCCTTTTTAAGGGGGTTGGGGGATCTCTTGTGCGTAAGTCCTAAATTTGTGAACAGGTTGAAGCTTCGCAGAAGTTACATATGGAGCAAAAAGCTGCTTAATTTTAGTTAATTTACACAGAAATGGGTAGCTAAATCTACATTGAATAATCTTTTTCAATATCAAATTACAGCTATTGCTAGAAATCTGTCAGTAAATTATTGGAGGTTTTTATGACTTCTACGAATATCAATTTCATAGAGCAAGCTGTATCAAAATTTCAGAGTTTGAATGTAGACGATCGCCTGACGGTGCTGGCGTTACTTTACAACGAAATTGCTGATGAAGTTCCAGCGATCGCTCTCAATGATATACCAAATGAAAGTACTGGAAGTTTGCTTGCACAAATTCAAAACCTGCCCCAGGCAGAACAGCTAATTGCTTTGCGTCAGTTGGTACACCAAGATGAAGCAGGAGAAACGGCAACTCCCGCGAAAGATTATGCTTCAATGAGCGTTGATTGTAAATTGGCTTTTTGGTATCACTTAGCCAAGAACCTGGGAGCCTCAGTTATCAGCGTACCGACTGACTATATACCGTCTGAAAAAGCAACAGAAGTGTTGGATTTGCTCGAAACACCGAACATCGAGGAATTAGTGAATTTCTTGAAAGGTGTGTTGTAAAACTCTGGGTTAAGAATAGTGAGTGAAAGATTGTTTCATCCACATTTAATTATGTCCTGCACCTGCCCAACGTCCCGCCAGAGAATAAATTCTTAGACTCATAGCGCAAGTTCACTTAAGTGGACTCTAACCCTTGCTCAGTCTTCTAAAGAAGACTTTAGCTATCAGCCTCAGAATTAATTTTGAGGCGATTGTGAGGAGAAATGCAAGTTTTGAGTTTAATTAAATTTGTCAAAAGTATAAAAGAAAAAAAATTTTCCCTACTCCCCACCCGCAATTTTTAACTCAAACCTTATGGTATCTTCTTCCGAACAAACTCAAGACGCAAATCACTTGAAAACGCCGAAAAAAAGTTTAATTCAAAGCTTTGTGCGGTTTCGCAAATTTTTTATTATACTGCTAGCTGTAATTTTTTTGCTTGGCTTTTGGATCTATCAAATTGACATCACCTTGCCAAAAACGCCAAATCTTAACAAGACATATACACCTGATACTCAAGCTACAGCACAAGAACTAGGTTCGTATGATTTGCTGGGTAAAGTTGTTAGTAAAGATGCAGCAGCAAGTTTGCTAGAAACAGAAAAAGGTAAACAGCAACTATCAGCAGATAATGGTGCTGTGGCTATTACTCAAGATTTGATTGAGCTAGGACGTGACGCTTTCTATACAGAAACCTTTGGAAATGAGTTCTTCCTGACAGATGTTACTGGCGTTCTGGACGGGCCGCTGAATATTGGAAACTTGACAAAAGCGATCGCTTCCCTTGGTGGTAAGCATACAACAAATCTGCAAGTCACCTTAGATAGAGATATGACTGTGGGCGATCGCCCCTTCAAAAAAGGCGATATCCTCAATACTGGGTTGGATGTTCCCGCAGGTTCCGTGTTTCCTTTAGGAATTAGCACCCACATCAACCACGGCAAAATTCGTGTTGGTATCACTTGTGCAGCTTGCCATGCTGCTGTTGATAAAGACAGCGGACGCATTTTGGAAGGCGCACCAAATAACGATCTTGATACAGGCTTAATTTTGGCATTAGCCAGTAACTCAGCAGCATGGTTTCGCCAAACAGGTGTCAATCCTCTAACAGTTCGCGGTGAGGGAACTACTTACATCAAAGCCGACAACCAAGAAACACATCTACCAAACGCCCAAGCTTTAGAGAATGCTGTCGATGAGGCGCTATTAACTTGGCCTGCTGGCAACTTTGACTCTACAGGCGATAACAAAAACAATCCATCCCAAAATCCATCTTCCTACACTTTCGCAGCATACCCTTACGGCTGGAGTGGCAATGCCTCAATTGGCTGGTTCCACGGACTAACCACGCTCAATAGCAACGTTCATGGAACAAATTCAGACTTGACAACTGGTGCTGATGCCAGTCAACAGCTACTAGGCATTGATAAAGAGACTTATCTGGGTGTGATTTTGCAAAATTCTGCTAATCTAGCCTTTAGATTACCAGCAGGTGCTAAACCATCAGAATTTCTCCAGAAAATTGATCCCACTCCCGGCACACCTGCTATTAATGAGGTGATTAAAATGCCAGGATTCCCCAAAGGTTCACCTTTTATTCTCGATGGGTTGATGGCAAGTTCACCAGGACAGCCAGTTGCAGCACAACTTAATGGAATGTCGGCATTTCAAAACACTTTAGCACCGCCACCTGTAGAAACGCGAGATTTAGCAACTCTACAACGTGGGGCAGCAATTTTCACGAAAGCAGGGTGTGTGGAATGCCATAGTGGGCGATATTTCACTAATAATCACGTCATAGCAGAAGGGGAAATCAAATCTCAACCTTCACGGGCAAAAGCTCAAGCTGCTTTTGCTCAAAACTTTGTCAAACCGCAGACTTATCCTAGTAGTGTGTCAGTTCCTTTGCCAAAAAATCCTCCGGTGCTGGATGTACCCAAGGATATTACAGCAGAATCAGACTACAAACTTGCTTTTGCTATTGGCAACTCAGGCGGTTACAAAGTGCCTAGCTTAATTGGGCTTCACGTCACTGCACCTTATTTACATGATGGTGGTGTTGCTGCTAGCAAAAAAGCACTGCAAGAGGATACCAATGGTTATAAAGTGGCTCAAATTAACCAGTTGGGTATTGCAGGCACGTTGTTAAATGGCATCTTACCAGATCCAAGTGCCAGCTTGCGATCGCTTGTGGATCGTAACTTGCGTCGGCAAGTAGTTTTAGCTAACCATGCTCAACCCGACTTACAAAAGTCAAATGTAGACGGGAGTGGACATAATTATTGGGTGGATAAACAAGCTGGTTTTACTACTCAAGAGCAAAGTGATTTGATTGAATTTTTGCTTTCATTGGACGATGATCCAGAAGTTGTACCGATACAATCTCGTTAGTAATATGAATTTGTCTCACGCAGAGGAGCCAGCGCGTTGCGGAGGTTCCCTCCGTTGTAGCGACTGGCGTCGCGCAAAGGCGCAGAGAGTAAGAGTTTAGAATATTTGATTTTTGCATTCTGAAACTGTTATTACTTTGTGTCCTTTGCGGTACCCTGCGGGAAGCCGCTCCGCGTCTACATTTTTTCATAACTGATTTGGATCTCTAAGTAAGGATGTGTGATGTTTCCGCTCTGGTTACAAGCAGGTTTTTGGGGATTGGTTGGCGGTTCAGCGCTGCTTTTAGGCTCCGCAGTAGGTTATTATGCCAAGATTCCTCAACGAGCGATCGCCGCAGTTATGGCTTTTGGTGCAGGTGTGCTAATTTCGGCGCTGTCGTTTGAGTTGATGGATGAAGCTTATAAGCGTGGTGGTTTTGACTCAACAGCAATCGGTTTTGTGGGTGGCGCAGCCATCTACACCGCAGCAAACTGGTTTCTAGCTGATCAGGGTGCTAAACATCGCAAGCGTTCAGGTGAACAGCAACCATCTGAAGAAAATCAAGGTGGAAGTGGATTAGCGATGTCTAACGACAAGCCGCTTTGCGTCTACGCAGTCGGCGCATTACTTGATGGCATTCCAGAATCTATTGTTATTGGTGTCAGCATGATTGAGGGAGGAGTTGTCAGTTGGGTAACTGTCGCGGCTGTTTTTCTCTCCAATGTTCCAGAAGGACTTTCTAGTGCTGCTGGTATGAAAAAAGCAGGGCGTTCAACTGCTTACATCTTCGGTGTGTGGGGAGGAATTGCCATCATCTCCGGCATAGCAGCAATTCTAGGCTATGCTTTGTTCAGTCACTTCTCAGCAGAAATCATCGCCGCAACCACTGCTGTAGCAGCAGGTGCTATTTTAGCAATGCTCACAGATACCATGATTCCAGAAGCCTTCGAGCAAGCACATGATTTTGCTGGACTGATAACTGTGCTGGGATTTCTTGCCGCTTTTGCCCTAGCAAACTCTAGAAGAGAGCAGGGGGGCAGGGGAGGCAGTTCTTGAGCAAGGGAGGCAGGGGAGGCAGAGTTTTTATGCTTGTTCACGAGTATCAAAGGCTCATTAATGGAGTTCATAGCTCCATTAATGGAGTTCCAAGCCTCATATCATGTCCGGATAATTAGTTATGATTCCCGCAGTCATTGCACCCCACCCCTTAATCCCCTCCCCTTGCCAAGGGGAGGGGAGACAAAGCGTAGCTTTGGCGGGGTGGGGTTCTTCGGGTTTAATAAGCAATCAAGCGGACATGATATCATTCACGAGTATCAAAGGCTCATTAATGGAGTTCCGAGCCTCATTCACGGAGTTCTGATCTCCATTCACGAGTATCAAAGGCTCATTGTTGCATTCCAAAATATATCTCCTCTGCCCCCCTGCCTCCCCTGCTCAAGAACTGCCCCCTTCTACTATTCCAAAACTGCTTGATAGCGACCTAGAGCGATTAGGGGAAAGTACTGTTGATACATATGATACTTGAGATAAAAATGTCCAGGGAAGCCAGTCCCTGTAAAGTTCGCCTCGTACCAAGTACCATCTGGCTGTTGAGTTGCCAAAAGGTAGCCAATTCCCCGCTCAATGGCGTCAAGCCCTAATTTACCTGTTGTCTCACCCGCTGCTATCAACCCAATTAATGCCCAAGCAGTTTGAGATGCAGTACTATCTCCTTGTCCTTTGAGACTAGGATCGTCATAGCTGCGGCAAGTCTCCCCCCAACCACCATCTGGGTTTTGACATCCCACTAGCCAAGCTGCCCCCCGTTTTATACTGAGTTGATGCCTTTGCGGATTAATTAAGGCCAGTGCTGACAAAACGCTACTAGTGCCGTAGATATAATTTACACCCCAGCGACCAAACCAACAGCCTTCAGTTTCTTGCTCATCCATGAGATAAGTAAGCGCCCGTTCCAGGTTGTGAGTATCAATTGACAAGTCACAAGCACCCAGCATTTCTAAAACCCTAGCGGTAACATCTGCGGTATTTGGGTCAATCATGGCTTTCAAGTCTCCATAGGGAATGGAGTTGAGCCAATCCTGATCATTGTCCAAATCAAAGGCAGCCCAACCGCCTGGTTTACACTGCATAGATGCAATCCAATTTAAACCACGGGCGATCGCAGCCTGCTTGATTTTTTCATCAGGGAGTTTCGCTATATGTAAAGCCATCACCACAACAGCGGAATCGTCTACATCTGGATAAAAGTTATTGTCAAATTCAAACGCCCAAGCTCCTGGTTTTCCCTGGCGATTTTTGACAGCCCAATCTCCGTAGTCCAAAATTTGTTTTTGCAGCAACCACTCTCCAGCCTTCACCACAACTGGATCATCTGGAGCAAAACCAGATTCTATCAGGGCACGCATTACCCAAGCTGTATCCCAGACTGGAGAAATACAAGGCTGAATTCGGTAGGAATCCTCTATTTCCATCGCAAAGTTATCTATTGCTTGCAAACCTCGTTCCACAATGGGGTCGTTCACGTCATAACCGAGACACCGCAAAGCCAGCATTGAATTGAGCATGGCGGGAATAATTCCACCCCAGTCACCTGTAGCTTCTTGTCGCTCTAAAATCCATTTTTCGGCGGCTTTGATGCCTTCTTCCCGAAAGGGTACTAAATTCAGGCTTTCTGCAAACTTGAACCCATCATCAAGGGTAAGGAATAAATCTGTCCAATCGCCACTGCGGGGTAATTCCCAGCGGACTTGCTCAACATCTTCAGTGTATAACTCATCTAGGTTGATAGTTGGGTCGGTGACAAAAACAGGTTTGCGATCGCAGACAATCAGCAGTGGTACAGTACTGGAGCGGGCCCAGCTAGACATCTCGTAAATATTGATGGGGAAAGCTGTGGGCAAAAGCATCACCCAAGGCGGCAGTGAGGGGATGCCGCGCCAGTTGTAGCAGCCAAGTAAGGCTAGGTGCAACTTAGTAAAAATCCGAGTTTTGCTGATACCGCCTCGTTTAAGAATAAAGGCTCGCGCCCGAATCATCGCCGGATCACTTGTCGATACACCTAGCAACTTCAGCGCCATGTAAGCTTCAACCGAAGTGCTCAGCTCTCCACCATCTCCATAGAAAAGCTCCCAGCCCCCATGCTGCCGTTGCTGAGAACGTAGATAGGCTTCAACTTTGTGCAAAGGTCTTGCTTTGTCTGTCCCCCAAATTTTATGCAGGAGAACGACCTCAGCAGTAATAGTGACATTGGATTCTAACTCTGCCCACCAGTATCCGGCGGGATTTTGAATCGAAAGCAGATATTTTTGGCTAGCTGCGATCGCCATTGCGACTTGATTAGCTGTTACCCTGTCTTGTGTTTGCATCAAATACTATTCAACCTCAACAATAGTATGAACACGGCAGTACGGTGTATTGTGTCTGAGTCAGTGAAAATTTGCAAGAGATCATGGCGGCAATTGTATTAGGGTTGATGCTCTTATCCTTGACAATTTGGTTGGGATTATTGAGTTTTTGGGGGCAGTTTTGGCGAACAGACCAACAATTAGAGGTAGAGACGTTGTATACAACGTCTGTACAATCGTTGTATACAACGTCTCTAGAATCGTTACCTGTAGTTTGTGCAGTGATTCCTGCACGTAACGAAGCTGATTTAATTGCAACCACATTGCGATCGCTCCTCCTCCAAGATTATCCTGGTTCTTTGAACGTGTTTTTAGTAGACGATCACAGCACCGACCGGACAGCAAATTTTGCTGAAGGGGTTGCCTACGCCCTAGATAAACCTGAGCAATTGCATATTATTTCTGGCGAATCATTACCTCCCGGTTGGTCTGGTAAACTTTGGGCTATTGAGCAAGGCATCCAGGCTGTAGAGACGTTACATGTAGAGACGTTACATGTAACGTCTCTACAGAAACCCGATTATTTTTTACTCACCGATGCAGATATTGCACATGACGTTAGCAATCTCCGCCGATTGGTTGCCAAAGCTGTGCAGGAAGATTTGGACATGGTTTCGGTGATGGTGCGACTTAGGTGTGAAGGTTTTTGGGAAAAACTTTTAATCCCGGCTTTCGTCTTTTTCTTCCAAAAACTCTATCCCTTCCGCTGGGTTAATAGCCCAAACAATCCAACCGCCGCCGCTGCTGGGGGTTGTATTTTAATTCGCCGAGAAGCTTTAGAACAAATTGGCGGTATTCAAGCCATTCGCCAAACTTTAATCGACGATTGCGCCTTGGCTCGTGCTGTTAAGCAGATTGGCAGACAAAGTAATTCCTCCCCTGCTCCCTCTCCCGGCCGTATCTGGCTGGGATTGAGTACTTTAACTCGCAGCCTGCGTCCATATCCTGACTTAGAGACGATTTGGGATATGGTTGCTCGTACTGCTTATACTCAACTGAATTATTCCCCATTGCTGCTACTGGGAACTTTGTTGGGAATGACGCTGATTTATCTGGTTCCACCTGTGGGTTTAATCTTGGGTGTGATTTTAGGGAATTGGGCGATCGCATTTACGGGTTTATTGGCATGGCTGGTGATGAGCTTGGCTTATTTGCCTACGATTCGCTTTTATAAATGTCCTCTTTGGTTAACATTTTGCTTACCTGCGATCGCTTTTCTCTATACCTTGATGACTTTAGATTCAGCCCTACGTCACTGGCAAGGGCGCGGCGGTGCTTGGAAAGGACGCGTTTATCCCGATTCGTAATTTCTAATTCCAGCGGGTTTTATAGTTGCTGGATGCACAGGGGTGATCTCATTCGCATAGCGGGTAAAGTCCTTGGTGTTAAAAGTCAGGATATGGGTTAGCTGATGAACATGCATTACTGCAACAAGACGGGCATCATGAACATTTACGCCCATTACCCCGTACTCTAAAACTAGTCGTCTCCATTCAGGATAAATCTCAGGCACATCAGGCAGTACAGGAAAAAGCGTTTCTAAACCTTGTAGTTCCACTTCGGCTTCTTGTATAGTTAACCCTAACCCGTTTCTCTCTACTGGGCGGGTAGCACTTCGCCAGAACTCAACTAAGTTTTGGGATGTAATAAAAAGCTCAATTCCTCCACTTCTTAAGATGGAAATTGCATTTACAGTATCCCCATACATGGGATGATGTGGCTCAACGCTTCTCAGCAACAAATTGGTATCTACAAGGTAAGCCACTAAATTTCTTCATTTTCCTCGTATATTCCTGCTCGACTCACAGCATAGTCGGAAAGTAATGGAGTATCTCTTCTGTGGCTGTCTGCCCATTCACGAAATGCCTTTACCCATTCATTCGGGGTGGCGGTTTCATAAAATGGACGTTCAACTTTAGACATTACCAACTGCTCAAGCATCGCATCAAGGTGAAGTTTCACTGTTTCTTCTGATAAATTTGTGATCTGAGCTAACCTTTGGGCAATTTCTTGGATCTCTTGTGTGTGAGAAGACTTAAATTTATGAAGCACTTGAGATTCACTATTTTTACCTATGGGTGTATTGGTGTTCATAAAAATTGAATAAATGAGGTTTGACGATTAACTCTTTGATACTCATCGGCGAGCCTTGTAGCTTCGTGAATGAGCCTTGTAGCTCCATTAATGAGCCTTGTAGCTCCATTAATGAGTCTTTGAACTCCATTAATGAGCCTTGTAGCTCCATTAATGAGTCTTGTAGCTCCGTTAATGAGCCTTGTAGCTCCATTAATGAGTCTTTAAACTCCGTTAATGAGCCTTTAAACTCCGTTAATGAGTCTTTAAACTCCGTTAACAAATTCACGAATTGGAGATTATTCAAGCTTATAGCTAGAAAACAGCAAATTGGTCACTTGCTCTAACACTTTTAGTCCTGTTAACGAACCTCGAATTAGTCGAGTCGCGGCAATAGGTTGTTGAAGCAATGTCATCGCTAGTGCTAACGGCTGAAGGGAACCATCGGGGTTGATTGCTCGTGTGAGGTCAGGGATATCGTGCTGACAGTCGTCGCTGACTACTCGCAGCATTGCCACTGCTACCCCAGATGCATTGAAAAATTCTAAGGCAGTAAATCCTTCCATGTCAACAACATCAGTACCCAACGTTTCACCCAAATGGAGTTTTTCAGCAGCCGACCAAATAACGCGATCGCAACTTAAAGCATTGACTAAAGTTACCTTATTTGATAAGTGAGAATGCAACTGTGCTGTGAAGATGCGATGGCATTCTTGAAGTTTTGCCTGATAAACACAATTCTGATACAGCACAATATCGCCAACTGCGTAGCGCTTGCTCAAGCTGCCACAAATACCCATAACTAGGACTCTGGGTTGTGAATCATTCTGGAAGTGTTTATCCCTTTGCCATTGTTGCAGGTATTTAGCTAAGGGTTTCATCCCAATGGGAATCGCCACCACCGTTGGCGTTGAGCCTGTGATCCGGCTTAAGCCGCGACACACAGCTTTGTACTCCGCTCCCTGTGGCACAAGAATCGTGGAGATGGGCGGTAAATTAGCCATTAATCTAGTATTTGTAATCGTAAATATAGCTGTCACCAAGTAGTTTGTGATAAAAACTGATCATAAAACCCTGACATCAAAAGACTTTCAAGCCTATTCCCCATTCCCCATTCCCTGCTATATATGCAGAGGTAAGATTCTTGCCATTTATTGCGATGCCTACGGCAGGCTACGCCTACGCATTTTGTTCGTCTTGGGCAAAATGCGAACAAACAAATGTCTATATCGCTTCATCCTTTAACATTTTTTAATTTAATAATTAGGCAATCTTGTTGTCTTATACCAATTCACCGAAGTTCTGAGCGTCGGCTTCTGATACTAAGACTTCTCTCCAAAATCAGGCTATAGATGCTTTTCCTGGAAACCCTGATTAAATCTAACTTTCTTAATTACTGTCTTCTCTACGAGACGCCCCGCTGCGTTCGCAAAGCGTAGTCAATTACGAATTACGAATTACGAATTACGAATTACGAATTAGTTTAGTAGTCATTAAACACTCCCAAAAAACAAGTGATTACTGTAGCATGGTAACTGAATTCTTCAAAAATTTGATACGCTATTACTTATAACTGCTGCCATGATCATCAATGCTGGTGAATTGGAATGAGAAATGCAAAAGCTGACAGAATCAAACGGATTTGTCAGGTTTACCTCAACAACCTTAACCAAGGCAAAGTAGAGATTCTGTGTTGGCTTCTATCCCAATACCACAATTTGACACAATATTTTAATGATTTTTTCTGGCAGCTGAAATTTTTCCCTATTTATGGCAAAAAGTACTTTTATCAGAGACTTGAGGCGCTGCGATCGCAACTCCGAATGAAAATATTTCATTCCTTGTGCGTAATTCTCAAGATAGATTTAACGAGGGTCGAGTATTTAGAGGCGGAAGTTCATGGTCTCCGTTTCTGCCAAAAGATGGAACAATGTTTGAATTAACAAAGTTCTAACTAACCATGACTAATAATTGTGTTACCACACGATGATTTTCCCAAATGGTCAAGTCTAATAGCTCAAAATCCGCACGAGAACGCTTCAATATTTCCAAATTGGCAATTGATTTTTCGTGGCTGACGGTGAGTTTTTGGATTGCTGTCACGGTAGCTGGAATTTTGGCTTTCAGTTCCCTCAAGTATGCTTTGTTTCCAGATATTACTTTTCCAGTGGTAGTGGTAAATGCTACAGCCCCGCTGACAACTGCTCTGGATACAGAGGCTAAACTCACCCAACCAATAGAGCAGCGCTTGCGGGGACTGGAAGGACTTGAGGATATCCGCTCATCCTCCTATCCTGGTCAAAGTGCCGTTAGCCTGTCTTTTGTTGTCGGCACGAATCTAGAAACATCCACCCGCAACGTCGAAACTCAGATCAAGCAGTTAACTCTGACTAAGGGATCAACTTACAAAATTATTCCCCTGAACTTGAACGAGTCAGCCGCTATTAGCTATGCCATTGAGAGTCCAACGCGAAATCTCACGGAACTAACTAAGCTGGCGAATGACCAAATTGTGAGTGCGATCGCCAAATTGCCAGGAGTCCTCAAAGTCTCACTATTGGGCGCTCCTAGCGCTCCCCCTGTGCAGCCAACTAATGCTAATGTTCCCCAAGGCGGAGCGACATTAGTAAGGTTTAACGGCAAAGATGCTCTGGCATTTCAAGTAATTAAACGTGGTAATGCTAACACGTTGGAAGTGGTAAGTCGAGTTGAAAAAGAAGTCCAAAGGCTGCGGTCTTCACTGAAGGATGTCACACTCACGTTAGCTGCTACCCAAGCAGAATATATCCGCCACGCCACCCAGTCAACAATAGATGCGCTGATGGAAGCAATCTTGTTGTCTATCATTGTTATTTTTCCTTTTTTGTGGAGTTGGCGAGCTACTTTAATTTCTGCACTGGCGATTCCCACGTCTCTTTTAGCGACGTTTATCGTCATGGCAATTTTCGGCTTCAACTTAGAGACAATCACACTGCTAGCTTTGGCTTTAGTTATCGGTACTGTTATCGATGATGCAATCATTGATGTCGAAAACATCATGCGGCACATCCAAGATGGTGAAAGTCCTCGTCAAGCAGCTTTCTCAGCCACAGAAGAAATAGGCTTAACAGTCATTGCTACTACTGCTACAGCAGTAGCAGTTTTTTTACCCATTGGTTTAATGGGTGGAGTCATTGGACAATTCTTCAAGCCATTCGGGATCACCGTTTCAGCAGCCATGATTGCGTCTACGTTGGTTGCGCGGACTTTATCCCCAGTGCTGGCTATCTATTGGTTGAAACCTGCCGCTTCCAGTTCATCTCGCCGAGAAGGGAACAAATGGGCGGTCTTTACCCAATATTATCGAGACTTGCTGCACTGGTCTTTAAAGCACAGAAGGATAGTTATCGGATTAGCCGCACTCAGTTTAATTGCGGGAATAGCATTGATTCCTTTAATTCCCAAAGGATTTATTCCCAAACTAGATCGCGGCGAGTTCAATATTACTTATACAGCTCCTTTGCCGAATATCCCTGATTTAGCCGCTTTGCAAAGGCAAGCAGCACAAGCAGCACAAGCAGGAATTTCTCCTTCTGCTGCTTCAATAGCTATTCCCAATCCTTTAAATGATTCTCTTGAGGTGGCGAAGAAACTGGAGGCGGTAGTTAGAAAATCTCCGGCTGTGGAAACGGTGTTTACTACTGTGGGTTCTCGTGAGGGTGAGCCAAACAAGGGTACGCTTTATGTGAAGCTGAAAGACGAGCGCAACATCAAAACTGGGGAACTCCAAGACCAATTTCGTTCTTCTTTACCCAAGCTTGCTGGCGTGACTACCAGTGTCGAAGATATTCAGTTTGTCGATACCGGCGGTCAAAAACCTTTGCAAGTATCATTACGGGGTAATGATCTCCAAGCGCTCAGTAAAGCCGCTACAGCAATTAAAGAGCGCCTCCAGAAAATCCCAGGATTTGCTGATGTTACAGTGATCGGTGAAACGAATCAACAAGGCACGGTTTTTCAAATTGAGCGCCTGAACAACCAGCGGGTAGCTTATATCGGTGCTAACCTCGGTCAGAATTTATCTTTGGGTGATGCCACTGATAAAGTGGTAGCTGAAGCTCAGAAAGTATTGCCCTCTGGTGTTTCCTTGGACTTGGGGGGAGATTCGGCCCGCTTGGGTGAGGTTTTTGGCAGTTTCGGCACTACTCTGGCTCTATCGGCGCTGTGCATTGTGGTAGTGCTGATTCTGTTATTCAAAAGCTGGGTAGACCCGGTGGTTATTGGCGTCTCTTTGCCTTTGGCATTAGTGGGGGCAATGCTGGCACTACTTGTTACCAAAAGCGACTTCGGTATGATCTCGCTCATTGGCTTTGTCTTTTTGTTAGGGCTAGCAAATAAAAATGCCATCTTGTTGGTGGATTACATCAATCAGCTACGTAACTCTGGCTTAGACCGTACAGAGGCAATCCTGAAAGCTGGGCCAGTGCGCCTCAGACCAATCATGATGACCACAGCTTCTACTATTTTAGGGATGGTACCGATCGCCTTGGGTTTTGGTGCTGGTTCCGAATTGCGATCGCCTATGGCTGTAGCGATCGCCGGTGGACTAGTAACTTCAACTATCCTCAGTTTGATTGTTGTCCCTGTGGTCTACGCTATTTTAGATGATTGGTTTCCCCGCTTTCAGAAGAAGGGGGGCAGCACTTCGGCTCCGCTCAGTGACCGGGGAGCAGGGGAGCAGGGGAGAAGTTGATGCGAGTATTTGTTACGGGGGGTACGGGTTTTATTGGTGCTCACTTGGTGCGGTTGCTGCTGGAACAGGGATACACGGTTAAAGCGTTGGTACGTTCTAGTAGCAATTTGGACAATTTACGCGGCTTGGATGTGGAAGTTGTTCAAGGCGATCTAAATGACCCGAATCTCTGTAAACAGATGGTGGGTTGCCAATACCTGTTTCATGTCGCAGCCCACTATTCCCTATGGCAAAAAGACCGGGAGCTACTCTATCGTCACAATGTTTTGGGTACGCGTAATGTGCTGGTTGCAGCCCGCCAAGCTGGGATTGAGCGCACCGTTTATACCAGTTCAGTGGCGGCAATTGGGGTGGGTTCATCTGGTCAAATAGTAGATGAAACTCATCAAAGTCCCTTAGATAAGTTGGTTGGTGACTACAAAAAATCTAAGTTTTTGGCTGAACAAGAAGCCATGCAAGCCGCTGCTACAGGTCAGGAAGTAGTTGTAGTCAATCCCAGTAGTCCAATTGGAACATTGGATATTAAACCTACCCCAACAGGTGATATTATTTTGCGATTTTTGCGGCGACAAATGCCCGTATACTTGGATACTGGTCTGAATTTTATTGATGTGCGAGATGTGGCATGGGGACACTTACTAGCTTTGCAACGGGGGAAGTCAGGCGATCGCTATATCTTAGGTTATCAAAACCTGACACTCAAGCAACTGCTAGAAGAACTCGCCGATATTACAGGTATGAGCGCACCCCAACGGACTGTACCTGCTTGGTTACCTCTGAGTGTTGCTTGGATTGATGAAAAGATTCTCGCACCGCTGGGAAAATTACCCTCAGTACCTTTAGACGGCGTTCGCATGGCTAAACAACCGATGTATTACGATGCCTCAAAGGCAGTACGAGAGTTGGGTTTACCTCAGTCTTTGCTGAATGCAGCAATCAAGGATGCTGTGCATTGGTTTGTCTCTAAGGGTTATGTCAAGTAGGGGCGCACAACTGCCCCTACCGTGGTGTTTCTATCTATATAAAGAGGAGCGTTGGTCATAATGGCGATTAATCTACAACAAGCTATGGATATTGGGAAGTATCTTGTTACTCAGCGTTTGAAAGGACGTAAACGCTTCCCCCTAGTATTGATGTTGGAACCACTTTTTCGCTGTAACCTAGCCTGTACTGGTTGTGGTAAAATCCAGCATCCAGTGGAGGTATTAAAGCAAAACCTCACCCCAGAACAGTGCTTTGCTGCTGTAGAAGAGTGCGGCGCACCAGTTGTTTCCATTCCTGGCGGAGAACCTCTATTACATCCCCAGATTGATGAGATTGTCCAGGGATTGGTTGAGCGCAAAAAGTATGTTTACTTATGTACTAATGGTTTGTTGCTAGAAAAGAGCTTACATAAGTTTCAACCCTCGCCTTACCTAACTTTCAGCGTGCATTTAGATGGACTGCGGGAGTTGCACGATCACTATGTTGATCGCAAAGGCGTTTTTGATATTGCTGTTAAAGCCATTCGCGCTGCTAAAGCCAAAGGGTTTCGCGTCGCCACTAACACCACCATCTTTGACGGTGCTGATCCCAAAGCAATGCAGGAGTTCTTTGACTTCCTAGAAACGCTAAATACTGATGGGATGATGATTTCTCCTGGCTACAGTTACGAGTGGGCACCAGATCAAGATCATTTTCTCCAACGCGAACAAACACGCGCCCTCTTTCGAGAAATTCTGGCTCCCCTCAAAACTGGTGAGAAAAACTGGAACTTCAATCACAATCCCCTGTTTCTAGATTTTCTCACTGGTGAGAAGGACTACGAATGTACGCCTTGGGGTAGCCCTAGTTATAGCGTTCTTGGTTGGCAAAAACCTTGTTATCTATTAAACGAAGGTCATTACGCCACCTTCAAGGAATTGCTAGGAGAAACTGATTGGAGTCAATACGGCCGCGCTAGTGGTAATCCTAAGTGTGCTGATTGCATGGTTCACTGCGGCTACGAACCAACAGCAGCGATGGATGCGATGCAACCGCAAAATATGGCGCGTGCTCTTGGCAGTGTCTTTGGCAAGAACTAGTCATGAGGCAGGGGAGCAGAGGAGTGGAGTTTTTATACTGTTCACGAGTATCAAAGACTTGTTAACGGAGTTCAAAGGTGGATTCACGAAGCTCAAAGCTTCATTAACGAGTATCAAAGACTCATTAATGAAGTTCGTAGCCCCGCCTATATCTCTTCTACCCCCTGCTCAATTGGTATCAATTTAACGTGAAACCCTCCCAATGACGTTATATCGAGTCTACTCAATTAGCAATCAAGCCCTCGGAACCCCAAAGAGCCAAAGCTACGCTTTGTCTCCTGAAACGACCATTTCTCGTAGGCTGAAACGACCACTCGGAACCCCAAAGAGCCAAAGCTACGCTTTGTCTCCCCTCCCCTTGGCAAGGGGAGGGGATTAAGGGGTGGGGTGAAACGGCTGGGGGATAAGCTTTTGGGCTAAAGTTGACACCAATGCCCCTGCTCCTCATTACCCTTTGAATACCATCCAACCACCTACCCACAGCCCAGTGTAAAAGCGAATGACATTGCTAAAACCTGCTTGGTGCAGTAGTTCTAAAATTTTCGCTTCTGAGAGTGGATAAACTCCGTTATTGAAGTTTTCTAGGAGTTGCTTCTGTTTATCTACAGGAAGTCCTGTTTCTTGCCAATAGGCGTGAAGTGTAGCAATGATTTTTTCTAATTCAGGACTTCCTTTTGTACCAAAAACATCAATTAAAATAAACAGCGCTGATGTTTTTAAACGTTGAGCAATACCTTTTAAGAAAGCAAGTTTCCCATCTTCATCTGGGATAAAATGCATTACCAAAATGCTAGTGGCGGCATCATAGACCGGATTATTTGGTAAATCTGGAACATATCCTTGAGTTAGTTTAATACGTTGAGATAGCTGATTTTGAGCTATTTTATGCTGTGCGATCGCCAGCATCTTAGCTGAAGGATCAACACCCAAAAGCTGCCACTGAGGATTACTTTGCCCCAAGCGAACTAACTCCATCCCTCCACCAGCACCGACAACTAATAAATTTGCTGTTTCCTGTAAATAGGAGCGCAAACAAGCAAGTACAAAAGTATGCATCACTTCATAACCGGGCAATGCAAGGCGTACCATTTGCTCATATTCATCTGCCGCAATCACTGAATTGGTATCGAAATCGATGATTTGCTGTGACATGCTTTTCTAACTCTATTTAATCTGGAACATTATATTACTCTGCAAATATAGAATTCCTATTTGATTGCGGGAAAAAAACTCAGTACACCTTTATTACTTCTTCCCCATTCCCCATTCCCAATTCCCAATTCCCCATTCCCCATTCCCTAAATTGATATTGAGCGCCTAAACATAGATTAGCAAGTTAGAATTGCAATTAGCGATCGCTTATCTCTAACTGTAAAATTAAATAACTGAAACTCAGTAGTACCAAGCCTGACAGATATAATTCGCTGCTACACAGGCCAAGTCTGCTTAGACGTTTCTCTGCGTAGACTAACAAAACAATAAGTATTTGAAAATCTGCGTAATGTGCTACACCTACCACAAGCACAATAAGCAAGTTTACTTTTAATTAAGTCTTTTTACTTTTAAATACACAATTACTACATATATAAACAATTGTAAGAAGATGTAATATTCCCCAATCAAACAGGAGCCAAGCTTGTGATTGATGAGGTCAAAATAGCTAAAGCAGAAGACTGCCTAGCAGGGAAAAGTTATAACTCAAAGTTTTAAGCTTTGAGGCTCAACGTTCATCCTCAGAAGCTCAAACATCCTATTCTTATTGCTAAAAGTTTTAAAGGCAAATAAATTCAATAATTTTTAAAAGATTTTAAATAAGAGGTCAAAATGAATTTTAGTAAAACGCACAAAGATGTTATCTTAATCGTCGATGACATTCCTGTAAATGTAGAAGTACTGTTTGAGCTTTTAGAGGATTCTGGCTTTAAAGTTTTAGTAGCTGAAAATGGAGAAAGTGCAGTTGAGATAGCAGAATATACCTCACCAGATCTGATTTTGCTAGATATATTAATGCCAGGAATTAACGGTTTTGAAACTTGTCAACGCTTGAAAACCAATCCAGCCACTCAAGATATTCCCGTAATTTTTATGACTGCCCTTTCTGAAAAGGTGGATAGAGTCAAAGGATTGAATCTTGGCGCAGTAGATTACATTACCAAACCCCTAGAACACGATGAGGTTGTAGCTAGGGTAAACATCCATCTGCGGCTGCGAAACCTTACGAAGAAACTCAAAGAGCAAAATGAGCATTTGGAGGCGGAAATCTTTGAGCGCCAGCGGGTAGAGGCGGAATTGCGACATCATTCAGCTGCATTAGCCGAGTGGAACAACCGCTATCAAGCATTAATTCAAGCGAGTGGTCATATTCTCTATGACTGGAACTTGCATACCAACGAGATTAGATATGCTGGCAACCTAGAGCAAATATTGGGTTACACCATACCTGAGGTGTCAGGAGATTTGAACCGTTGGCTAGAGTTGATTCATCCTGAGGATAGAAACCTCTTCAACCAGGAGCTTGAGCGCGTTTTATCCACAAAAGAGCGATTTCATCTTAAATCTCGTGTATGTCGCAAAGATGGCAGTTACATCACAGTTGAAGACAATGGGTATTTCTTTTCAGACTCTACAGGTAAAGTTGTTCGCATGGCTGGCTTTATAATTGATATTAGCGAGCAACAAGCCGCGCTACGCGATCGCCAGCAAGCAGAACAGAAAATCCGCGAACAAGCTGATTTGCTCGACATCACCACAGATGCAATTCTCGTTCAAGATTTGCACAACCAAGTTCAATTATGGAATAAAGGATCTGAACGTCTTTACGGATGGATAGCAGAAGAAGTCGTGGGCAAGAATGCCTATCAAATTCTGTATAAAAAGCAAACCTTCACCCAATTGAAAAACATTCAGGAAAGCATAGCTGAAAATAGTTCCTGGCAAGGTGAATTACATCAAGTTACCAAACAAGGCAAAGAGATTATCGTTGCCAGTCGCTGGACACTAATACACGATAATGAGGGACAACCCAAATCTATTTTGATTGTCAACTCCGACATTACAGAGAAAAAACAACTCGAAGCGCAGTTTCTCCGGGCCCAACGCATGGAAAGTATTGGCACCCTAGCAAGTGGTATCGCCCACGACCTCAACAATACGCTGACACCAATGATGATGACAGTGCAGCTTTTAGAGAAAAAACTCTCTGATGAAAAAAGTCAGCAATGGCTGTCAATCATGGAAACAAATATTAAACGTGCAGCAGATTTAGTCAAACAAGTGCTGTGGTTTTCACGAGGGGCTGAAAGTAACTTTAAAAGTTTACAGGTACATGATTTAATTTCAGAAATTGAAAAAATTCTTAAACAAACATTTTCCAGAGCTATTGAAATTCATATCGATATTCCCAAGCAAAACTGGAATATCTCCGGTGATGCTACTCAGCTGCATCAAGTGCTAATGAACCTCTGCATTAATGCTCGTGATGCCATGCCTAATGGCGGTATCCTAAAGATTTCTGCAAGGACTTTCTGGGTTGACAGCAACTATGCCTGCATAAATCTAGATGCTAAAATGGGTTCCTACGTGATGATTACCGTCACAGATACAGGTACAGGAATTCCTAGAGAAATAATAGATAGAATTTTTGAGCCATTTTTCACAACCAAAGAAGTGGGAAAAGGTACAGGGCTTGGTCTTTCAACAGTACTTGGCATCGTCAAAAGCCACAGCGGTTTTATAAATGTAGTTAGTGAAGTAGGAAAAGGCACAGAATTTCAAGTCTGTTTACCCGTCACACAGACAATTGAAATAGATAATAAATTAACTGGATATCACGAATTACTCGCAGGGCATGGAGAAGTAATTCTCGTTGTTGATGATGAAGATTCAATTCGTGAAATTACTAAAACCTGTTTAGAACAAAATGCTTACAAAGTTTTGGTAGCTTGTGATGGTATGGAAGCGATCGCACTCTATACTAAACATTACCAAGAAATTAGTGCAGTGTTAATTGATATGATGATGCCATCTATGGATGGCCCAACAGCTATTAATATATTGAAAAAAATTAACCCAGGCATCAAGATTATTGGTGTCAGTGGACTAGCATCCAACCATAAAATGATTAAAACTCTTGGTAATAACGTCAAAACCTTTTTGTCCAAGCCCTACACAGCAAATGACTTATTGAGAAATTTACATATGGTTCTTAATACAAAATAGGAGTCAAGGGTAGAGACGCGATTAATCGCGTTTGTACAAGAGTCAAGGGTAGAGACGCGATTAATCGCGTCTGTACAAGGGTCAAGGGTAGAGACGCGATTAATCGCGTCTGTACAAGGGTCAATTATAATTTTTCTTTCCCTGCTCCCCCTGCTCCTTTGCTCCTCCGCCCCCAAGCAAGACAGTAAATAAGAGTGGTAGTATATTTTCATGGCTGCTCTAATCCTCGCTATTGATGAACAAACTATTGGATGAAACGCTGTCAATCAAAATTGCTGAAGACATAAACAGCAGAGCTAGTACCCCGTTTGATAATGCTTACAAAGCAGCATTGGCTACCGAGGGAGCAATATATGTTCAGGGATTTTTAGTTGTTGCTGGCAACCCATACAGACCGATTGAACACAGTTGGATTGAGTTAAGCGATCGCATTGTCGATCCTACACTACCGCAGCTGGACAAAAATCCTCAAGAAGTCTGGTATTTTCCAGCACAAAGCCTGACCGTAAAAAAACTCAAAGCAGTAATCGAAGAATCGAAAGAAGATTACCCAGAAGACGACCCACTGCCAATTTATGGTGACGCACCTTATGAGTATTACGGCGATGTGATGTTGGGTGGTCAAAACTACTTAGCAGCATATCAAGCCGCAGAGGCTAAGTGCAAAGAAATCAACCAACTAAACCCAGAGAGCAACTAACGAGAGTAAATTAAATAATTCCTAATTCCTAATTACGAATTCCTAATTACGAATTACGAATTATTTAATAGGATTTACCATCGCTACCAAAGTATTCTCGATAGCCACAGATTTTGTCTCCACGCACATCAAAGGAAACCGCTACCCGATTTTTGTAAGGCTGTTCAAATAAAGCTCCCTCATCCCGAAACTCAAAGACAGCCGTTGTTTCATTGCTAGTAACACTGTCTAAAGACTTCAGCTTCAACCCTGGATTGAAGGAGTCAGATACGTATTGGAAAAACTCTCTAGCTCGCTCTTTTCCTTCATTCAAACCGTGGAATTTTCCCATTGGGAACCAAAGGGTAAAATCTTCTGTGAGCATATCTAGCAATGCTTCCCACTCCCCTGTGGCCATCCCATGCGTCAGATGCTCAAATGCCTGTTGAGCAACTTTTAAAGTATTTCCTGACTCTTGTGTCATCTTAACTATCCATAATTGGCGAACTATACAGCTTTTCTTAATGCGCTAAAACCTGACAACTACTTTCCCACAATTTTGACCGCTCAGTAGGTATTCCACAGCCGCAGGAATAGATTCTATACCGTTAAACTGAGTAGGGTCAACGGCAATTTTGAGTTTGTTGGTGTAGAACAGGTTTAACAAGCGATCGCGTGCCTCTGCCATATATTCCTTATAATGAGGCATGAGAAAACCGCGAACAGAAGCCGCTTTCCAAAATAGCTGGTGATAAATGCGGGGTTGCGTGACTTGTTCTAAATTCTTCGCATATTCAGAAATGTAGCCAAGCACAACTAAACGTCCTCGCACTGCTAAGTTTGCTACGCAGGTATCAAATACTGCTGTACCCACGCAATCAACAATCAAATTAATCCCATTAGGGTATTCTTGCTTAAGGACTTGATTGAGGTCTTCTGTATGATAATTGATAATGCGATCGCATCCCAATTCCTTTAGTAACTTCGCCTTCGCCTCAGAACTACAAGTACCAATTACGTGATTACCAGCTAGCTTTGCCAGTTGCACCGTAATATGTCCTGTTCCACCTGCTGCTGCTGTTACTAAAACCACTTCATTACTTTTCATCTCCCCGGCTTGTTCCAGTGCAACCAAGGCTGATACACCTGTAGGCATTAAAGTTAATACCTCTGGTGTTGCTTCACGCACCTTCACCGCTAAATCTGCATCTACAAGCTGATATTCACGATAACCGCCTCCACGCGCAGTAGTTACTACAGCATCACCTATTTGAAAATCTTTGACATTATCTCCAACTTTTACCACTTTTCCTACTACTTCCACACCCAAATCAAACGGGGGAGTCAAGTTAATGTAAGGAACTTCACCACGGCAAAGTAAGGTGTCAAAGCCACCATTAATGCCAGCGAATTGGTTTTGAATTAAAAGTTGATTAGCAGCAGGTTTAGGAATAGGAATTTCGACAATTTCAACGGCAGATTTAAAATCTTGGTTAAATTGCTTTGCTATTAACTTTCTGTAGGTTTTTGTATTCATTTACAAATCTTGTTTAACCACAGATCCCCGACTTCTCCAAGAAGTCGGGGATCTTAATTATTAAGCTTATAAAGCTTTCTCCCACTCTAACTGATGAGCTAAACCATACTTGATAAAATCTTCTACCTTAGCTTTATCACTTTTACCAAAAACACCTAAGCTGTAAGGATTATCTTGCATACGTTGTGTAACTTGCTCTTTTTCAAATTGGATCACTTCCTCTCTAGGCTTATCCGGTTTAAAAAAGTCTACAACCAAGACAGTTCTATCATAATTGGTGTAATTATGGGGACAGTGTGGATAGCTATGATCTAAAATCAAAAACTTTCCTTCATGCCAATAAAGCTGTTCATGGCATATTTTCATAGCCACATCCCCCTCTGGCACAATCAATCCTAAATAGCCGCGATTCATATGAGGGTTATCGTTCACATGCAGCTTAATATCCAGACCTGGATGGAATGTTCCAAAATACGCATTTCTGATAATATTATCATCGCTAAAGTTAACTTTTTTTATCACCTTAGCCAAATTGGGGAAATATTTTTCTCTTAATGCAAGCACTTTTTCTGATGCATCATTTGACTCATAATCAGGATATTCTATTTGATGCACTTGAATATATTCTTCAATAAACAAACCTTGAAATAAAATACCAAAAGCACTGTATTTTGCATCACCCTTGGTTTTAATCGTTTTACTTTTAGGGCCCAGAATATCATAAGTTAATTTTAATTCTTCATTAGATGCCTGCTTAATAAAGTATGTAAACTCATCTCTAATCACTTGCCAGTTTTCTTGAAAGCTTTTGAGAAAAGGAAATTTTTTTGGCTCAAGATGATACTCATTAAAAGTTTCCATTGTCTTTTCTCCTGAAGATGATTGAATAAAAAACCGTTACATGGTGATAAGGTTTAGTCTGCGTCTTTATACGATATTGAAATTCGTGATTAAACGAGGGTATTTATCCATCACTAGCTCAAAGACTAGTCCCAGAGTTCTGGATCTGAACTTGTTCAATGGTTGAATGGAATAATATTATCTGTGTTGATATCATCTTTGAGCATTGAAACTTTTGGTTCTATACTCATTTTAGTGTGAGGTCTACTGTGTCTGAAGCTCCCATATTAGATAAAATTATCAAAAATGTGCGGGTAGTTCGTCCCCATCATAATGCTGTCGAACTACTTGATTTAGGAATTAAGGATGGGAAATTCGCTCAGATTGCCCCTAATATTAGCCCAGACAAAGGCAAAGAGATATTTGATGGCAAAAACCTGCTAGGCTTTCCTGGGGTTGTGGATGCTCATATGCACATCGGTATCTACCAACCCCTCGACAAAGATGCTGTGACTGAAACCAAAGCAGCCGCAATGGGAGGCGTAACTACCAGCCTGAATTACATCCGCACAGGGCAGTATTATCTCAACAAAGGCGGCTCTTATAAAGATTTTTTCCCAGAAGTATTGGCGTTATCCGCAGGTAATTTTTTTGTAGATTACAGCTATCACGTCGCACCTATAGCCAGCCAGCATATTGACGAAATACCTCTACTGTTCGAGGAACATGGTGTATCTTCGTTTAAAATCTTCATGTTTTATGGCGGTTATGGGTTGCATGGTTTGTCAGACCAGCAAAACCTCTTTTTGATGATTAATAAAGAGGAACGCTACGACTTCGCCCATTTTGAATTCATTATGCGCGGTTTAACTCGCTTGATAGCAGAACATCCAGAAGCGCGAGATACTATCAGCTTGAGTTTGCACTGTGAGGTTGCAGAAATTCTCAATGCTTATACCAAAATAGTTGAAAACGATTCCAGTCTCAGCGGACTGCACGCTTACAGTGCAGCGCGTCCTCCTCATTCGGAAGGATTAGCAATTTGCATTGCTTCCTATTTGGCGCATGAGACTAACTGTATAAATATCAATTTGTTGCACCTAAGTTCGCGTAAGGCAATGGAAGCAGCTTTAACTATGCAAACTGCTTTTCCCCATATCAATTTTCGGCGAGAAGTTACCGTCGGACATTTGCTATTAGATGTTGATACCCCCACAGGTGCTTGGGCAAAAGTCAACCCTCCTATTCGTCCTCGTGCCGATGTGGAATACTTATGGCAAGCAGTACTTAACCATCAAGTAGATTGGATAGTTAGCGACCATGCTTGCTGTTCTGCTGAACAAAAAAGAAGTGCTAAAGACCCGAATAATATTTGGTTAGCGAAATCTGGTTTTGGCGGTACAGAATATTTACTTTCTGGTGTATTGAGTGAAGGTAGTAAGCGGGGAATGTCCTACAACCACATGGCTAAGTTGCTATCTTGGAATCCATCGCGGCGCTTTGGTTTGTTAACAAAAGGCGATATTGCCATTGGTTATGATGCAGACTTGGTGCTGGTAGACCCCAATGAAAGCTTTGTGGTACGTGCGGCTGAGTCGGAGTCACAACAAGGTTATACGCCGTTTGAAGGAATGGAGTTAACTGGACGAGTCAAAACTACCTTTTTGCGCGGGAGGAGAATTTACGATCAAGGACAGATACTCGGTGTTCCTAGTGGACTTTATTTAAACCGCAGATGAAAGTAGCATGTATTCATAACTACGGTGGCGCGACTGCTGTACAAATAGATGAGGTAGAAGTTTTGCAACCCGGCCCTGGTGAAGTCAGGATTCGGGTAGGTGCTGCTGGAATTAACAATTCTGACTTACAGACAACCTATGGAACCTATCGAGGATATGGTTATCAGGGACTACCCCACATCCTGGGTCAGGAGGCTGCTGGCGAGGTTGATGCTGTGGGATTGGGAGTCAAGGAATTGCTGCCCGGAATGCGTGTTGTTGGACATGTGAGGGGTGCCTTTGCGGAAATGGCAATTGGCCTTGCAACCGAATTGCTACCTCTTGCCGATGAAGTGTCATTTGCAGTAGCAGCCAGCTTACCGATCGCCTATTTGACTGCTGGGATGGCACTGATCCACAAAGCCAATGTCCAGCATGGAGAGTGGGTTTTGGTACATCCAGGTAGTGGCGGCGTTGGCACCGCAGCAGTTCAACTTGCTCAGTTGCTAGGAGGGCGAGTTATTGCTACCGCGGGTAATGGGGCAAAAGTACAGCGATTACTAGAGTTAGGTGCATTACAGGGGATTGATTATAGCATTCAAGATGTAGCTTCCGAGGTAGGTCGAATTACCGACAACTTAGGGGTACAGGCGGCACTCGATGGTGCAGGAAAAGTAACCTTTGCCCATTGTCTGGAAGCGATCGCCAATAATGGTCGGATTGTCAGCTATGGCACTACGACTGGTATGGATGCTGCCCTGCCTATTGGGAAACTGCTGGGGCGCAATGCCACAATTTACGGCATCGCTCTCTGGTATAACAATGATTATCAGTCAAGTTTGCGGACACTTCGAGATTTGGTTATTCCAGCAGTTGCTCAGGGCAAGTTACAGCCAACAATTGATGAGATAGTTGGTCTAGATGGGGTGTCTGGGGCACTGATCAGAATGGAAAACCGAGATTTGATGGGGAAAATTATTGTGGTTCCGTAATATTAAATCTCAATAGACATCTCCGATAATGAATGTAGAGACGCGAAATTTCGCGTCTCTACAAGGGTTTCAGGTTACGCATATTTAATTTATGGAGATGTCTAATATAAACTCCAGTAATGTAAAGAGTATAAAAAATGAGCCAACGTATCAAGAGAGCATTTTTAGACACAGAGGATGGACAAATTCTTTACCGTATAGGTGGAGAAGGTGAACCCATACTTTTACTGCACATGACTCCCCGCAGTAGTGATGAATTTCGAGAATTGATGCCTATTTTGGCTGCCAAAAAATTAGTAATTGCAATGGATTTAATGGGGTTAGGTGATTCTGACAAGCCCCCTAGAGTTTATTCAGTTGCAGACTATGCGAAAACGGCGATCGCACTTTTGGACGAATTAGGCATAAAAAAGACGAGCATTTTCGGTAGCCTTACAGGGGGTTATATCGCAGGAGAAGTTGCGGCAGCCTATCCAAATCGTGTTGACAAACTTATTCTTTGCAATGTAGTTGGATTTGACGAAGAGGAAAGAGACAAGGTTTTCAAGAGTTATTCTCAAGGGTTTCAAATAAAAGAAGATGGCTCTCACCTGATGGAAAGATGGTTAGCTCGTGTCAGTTACGTCGGCACAGGGGAGTTAAATCACCGTTGTGTTTTAGATGATTTGAAAACTTTTAACTCTCCTGTATATCCCGGTATAGCTGTGGCAAACTACTGTCTTTCTGCCCAAGAAAGATTTCGTTTAATTAAGTGCCCTACTTTGATTTTGTCAGGGGAAAAGGGGTTAGAACCATTAGAAAAAGTTGGTTTAGCCAAAGCTGAGAATCAACTTTGGCTTAAGGAAGTAATTCCTCATAGTCAAAGGGTTGAACTCGAAGGCGGAACCCTTTGGATGATCAATCAAATGCCGGAAGAAGTATTAAAAGTAGTTACTGATTTTCTGGGGCAGTAACTACTTGTGCAAAATTAATTAGGCATTTTTGTATAGAGGGAGACCAGGAAAAAATATAATTACTTAGTAAATATACAAATAAATTTGTCTACCTACTTAGGAGGAAGACTAATGAATACTCAACTACCACTTATCATCGAGTGTCGCTCCAACGATTCAGATTACCGCAAGGATAATCCCAATTGCCCATACGGCCCACAGGAGATAATCCAAGAAGCTGTTCGTGCTTGGGAAGCAGGAGCCTCCATTTTTCATTGGCACGGACGTGACCCAGTTAATGGTGAGTGGATTAGTGACGTTGAAGTCTATCTTGAAGCTATTCAAGGAATTCGCGAAAAGACTGATCTGATTATCAATCCTACACTGAACTACGTTACCAAACAAAGCCAAGTCAGCGATCGCGTCAAGCACATATTAGCGGCGAAAAATGATCCAGCGCTGGGAATTGATATGGTGCCTTTAGAGTTTGGTTCGCTGAATATAGACTTTTGGAACCCACAGACAAAGCAATTTCAAACATCCGACCAAGTACACATTAGTTCTCGCGCTTACATGCAGGAGGTGTTGAAAATACTAAAAGAAAACAACATCTTTGTAAGTACAGTTTGTTGGGATGTGGGACAAATTCGGACTGCACGTTGCTTTCAAGAAATGGGACTTCTGTCACGGAATACTTTTTGGGAGTTCGTCTTCACAGGAGAAATTATGCCAAGTGGCATTTTGCCAACACTCCCCAATTTACAGGCGGTAGTAGATTCTATTCCCGCAGGCGATCAATGGTTGGTGATGTGCTGGAATGGAGACGTGATGCATTTGGCAGCCTGGGCAATTACAATGGGAGGTCACGTCGGCATTGGACTGGGAGACGATCCCTATATCCGCTTCGGTCAGCCGCATAATGGCGAGTTAGTGGAAAAGGTTGCGAAGATGGCGCATACACTCGGTCGCGAAGTTGCGACGCCAGCGCAGACCCGCGAGATTCTGAAAATGCTGCCGCGAGCTTCCCTTCAACAAGAGCTACACGCAACTGCTAACTAAAGCGGTGGGATTGGTGTAGTAGCAAATTTTGGTAATGAATTGGGATCTAGAATATAGGGTGGGCAATGCTCACCCTACAGGAAAATGTAACGGGAGCATCCCAAATGTGCAAAATGCCCCTCAGACTGGAAGTCTGGGGCTACACAAACGAAGTCCGCCTTCGCGGACTAATACATATAAATAGCCTGCTTTCGGCAGGCTTTGTTCATGTAGCCGCGACTTCTAGTCGTTTGGCATTTATTTGTGCAAAATTGGGATGCTCCCAATGTAACTGCGATCGCTCAATAAGAATGAAACAAAAGATTAAGCGAGCTTTTTTAGACACAGAAGATGGACAGATTCTTTATCGAATCGGCGGCGAGGGTGAACCTCTGCTGTTGCTGCACATGAATCCCCGCAGTAGTGATGAATATCGCGAGTTGATGCCCCTCTTTGCTAAGAATAGACAGGTAATAGCAATGGATTTGATGGGCTTTGGTGACTCTGACAAGCCACCCAGAATGTATACAATTGCCGACTACGCGAAAAGTGCGATCGCACTTTTGGATGAATTAGGTATAGAAAAAACGAGCATTCTGGGAAACCATACAGGTGCTTTTGTGGCCGGAGAAATAGCCGCAACTTATAGCGATCGCATTGAAAAACTGATCTTAGGTAACGTAGCTGGTTTCGGTGAAGGAGGACAAGCAGAGCTATTCAGAAGATTTGAGGAAGGTTTTAAAATCAAAGAAGATGGCTCTCATTTCATGGAAAGATGGTTAGCCCGTTCTCGATACGTAGGCTCTGCCGAATTAAATCACCGTTGGGTTTTAGACGATTTAAAATGTTTTGGTCATCCTTTGTATGCAGTTTGGGCTGTAGGCAATTACTGTCTAGATGCACCAGAAAGATTTCGTTCGATCAAGTGTCCAACTCTGATTATCTGGGGAATGGATGATGTCAAAGAATTTGAAAAATTGAGTTTAGCAAAAGCTGGCGATCGCTATTTTCTTTCTCAAGCAATTCCTCATGGCAAAGTAGTTGAATTTGCACAAGGAACAATTTGCATGATGAATCAGATATCTGAAGAAGTATCGAATATAGTAATCGACTTTCTGAACAATTCAGAATAGTTCAGCCTCTAATTTTCCAAGATTGCTGTACACTTAATCTCTACGATTAGTCCTGGTGTAGATAAAGCAGTTATACCAACCCCCGTCCAAGTAGGGAATTTATTAGTGAAATAGCGGTCTTTTACTTGGATAAACAGGGGCAGATGTGGAATAGTAAACTGTTGTTCTGAAGTATTAGACGGCTGAACTTGCAAATTGCCGAGATTCACACCTGTAACATGATAAGTAATCATCTCTACCACATCGTCAAAAGTGGCTTCTGCTGCTGAAAGTACCTTTTTGACATTCTCGAAAGTCTGGACAAATTGGGCTTCCGTTCCCTCTACTACCTGTAAATTTTCATCGCGTCCCACCTGCCCTGAGATATATAATGTATTCCCTATCTTAATGCCAGGGCAGTAGTGAAACTTTTCGTATAAGATTTCCATCCCTTTGGGAATAATGACTTCGCGAGTATTGCCCATCGCTTATATTGTTTATATTCTCTAGTTGGTGATTATAAATTGTTCAGCCCCTACTATATAGCGGTTATCAGTTGAGTGCAATACAGACCTAACCCCCAGCCCCTTCCCTTGTAGGGAAGGGGAGTAAGATTCAAAGCCTCTCTCCTTTTAGGAGAGAGGTTTGGAGAGAGGTCAAACTGTATTGCATCCAAACGAGAACCGCTATAATGTAAGGCTCTCTTTATCTGTTTGTTCATAGCACCCTGATAACTTTTTGATTTACGCGAGTCTTGATTTAATTTCCTCTGCCAAATTTTCCAGTGATACTTCTACTTGCTCACCCGATTTCAAATCTTTGAGAGATGATTTTTGTGCTGCTGCTTCCTCGGAACCAATAATTACGCAGAATTGAATTCCTTGTTTATCAGCTAGTTGGAATTGTTTACCCAATCCTTTTTTATCAAAACTAGTTACAACATTAATTCCAGCTTGACGCAGATTTTGTGAAACTTTTAAATAAGTGGGCATTAAATCTTCTTGCATATTCACAACCATTACCTGGGCTGGTGTGGCAGCTAATGCACTAAGAATACCAGCTTTCAGCAAGCGACTAATTAAGCGAGTTAAGCCGATAGAGATGCCCACACCAGGCATTTTTTCGCCTAAAAATGTCCCGACTAATTCTTCATATCTGCCGCCAGAGCAAATACTACCTAAAGCCTCATGTCCTATTAGCGTAGTTTCATAAACTGTGCCGGTATAATAATCAAGACCTCGTGCGATCGCTAAATCGATACAAAAACGATTTTCTGCAACTCCGAGATTGCGAACGCCTGTAATCACTGTTTCTATTTCAGCAACTCCGAGGCTGAATTGGTCTGATTCTGGGAGATTTTGAGCGAGGTGTTTGAGCTTGTCTAATACCTCGTCAACTGTACCGTCAATTTTAATAAAATCAATTATTTTTTGAGTTTGCTCTGCTGATATATCTTCTTTTTCTAACTCTTGTTTTACCTTACTTTCCCCGATTTTTTCTAAGTTATCAATGATGCCAATACAGGATTTGATTTTGCTCTCTGCAATTCCTACTGATTTAAAGAAACCTGTAAGAATTTTACGGTTGTTGATGCGGATGAGAAAATCACCGATATTAACTGCTTCAAATATTTCAGTTATAATTGCAGGCATTTGAGCATCATAAAGTAAGCTGAGTTCACGACGCGCAACTACATCAATATCACACTGACGGAACTGACGAAAACGCCCATCTTTCGCCCTTTCTCCACGGAAAACAATATCCATTTGGTAGCGGGCAAAGGGAAAGGTCAATTCATTTAGGTGACGGGCAATATAAGCAGCTAGAGGAACTGTTTGGTCAAACTTTAAAGCTCTTGCTTCCGAACCAGTTTCGCCCGATTTATCCTTCTCTGCTTGGCGATTTGGTGGCAAGATGGGATCAATACCATAGATGATATTGTCACCTTGATTGCCTTTAGCTTGCAGCACTTCTAAACGTTCTACTGCGGGTGTTTCAATGGGTGTAAAGCCATAGCTTTCAAAAACTTTACGGATGGTATCTAACAAATATAATTCCAGACGTTTTTCGCTAGGAAGAAATTCGGGGAAACCGCTAGGGGTGGAGAAGTTTATTTTGTCGCCTTTTGCCATGCGCGTGCTTTGTAGAGTTGAAATTTAAGAATTTATATATAGCGGTTCTCACTTGAGTGAGGTACAGAAAGAAGTAATTAACCACAGTGTATTAGATGTAGGTTGGGTTGAGCAACGCGAAACCCAACATCGATAAGGGTGTTGGGTTTCCTTTCGTCAACCCAACCTACATTTTTTTTGCAACTAAACGTTAATTGTTGGGTTTCGTTCCTCAACCCAACCTACTAGCTACTAGCTGGTTTAAGATTCAGCAATTATCTTTGAGCGTATAAATTACTATCTTAGTCGTTCTTCTTGAATCAGGGTGCGTTGAAAGATTTGATTATTCTTAAACCAATGCCATGTGCGAGCACGACTATTATTGTCAGGACTAATGTAAATCATTTCATACAAGTTAAGTTCGGGGTTTGTTTTATAAGAAAACCACAAAATCACAATGGAATCATCTGCTTCCCAGGCTTTCCCGGAAATGCGCTCGGTGTCAAACCAGAGCTTTTTGTCTTTATAAGTTCCAGGAAATTGATGTTCTTCCTTTTTGCCATCAGACCATTTATAACGGTTGATTTGGTAGTAGGGATGAGGGCTGTTTTCGGGAAATTGACAGGTTAAGTGAGACTCATAGCTGTCGAGAATTTTTCCTGCTGTATCAATCAATGTATAGGTACCTACCCAATCTCCTTCATGACGGGTAAGCACGGGCATTCCTTCTCGAATATTAGACATGACAATTCACCTTTTATTGTTCTAACATTTGGAAGAATCGGGTAAAGTAATCAGGGAACGTCTTCGCTGTACAACCGGGGTCTTTAATTACAATTCCTGGAATCTTCAAGCCAGTAACAGCAAAGGCCATCGCCATGCGATGATCGTGATAGGTTTCAATTGCTGCGGGGGTAATTGGGCCAGGCTCAATCTTCAGTCCATCTGCAAATTCTTCAACTTTGATTCCTAGGCGACGCAACTCGGTAACAACGGCGTGAATGCGGTCGGTTTCTTTATATCGAATATGTTCCACATTGCGGATGGTAACAGGTGAGGTGGCAAAAGGCGCGATCGCTCCTAATGTTTGCACCAAATCTGATATATCATTCATGTCAATATCGATACCCTGCAATTGCTCTGGCCCTGTCACTTGGGTATAATCATCAGAATCATCAATCTGGCAACCCATCTGTTCTAAGACATTCAGCCAAAGAATATCACCCTGACAGGATTGTTTGGTCAAATGCTTAACCCGCACCCGTCCACCCGTGACAGCTGCTGTGGCAAAAAAGTAAGAGGCATTCGACGCATCGGGTTCTATTGTATAGTGTCGAGCTTGGTAACGCTGACCTGCTTTAATCTGAAATTGATTCTCACCAATCTGAATCACCTCCACGCCAAAATCTGCCATTAGGCGAGAGGTCATTTTGACGTAAGACTGAGAAACCAATGTACCCTCAACCTCAATAATTGTGTCTTGTTGAGCGTAAGGCGCAATCATCAGTAATGCCGAAAGCTGCTGACTTGTTTGGTTGGCTTTCAGGCGAAAATTTCCCCCAGAAAACTGCCCACCATAGATGGTGTAGGGCATAAACCCCGGATTTCCTTCAAAGTTAACAGTTATTCCGCTCGTTTGCAGCACGTTTAGCAAGTCGCCCATCGGTCGTTCTCGCATCCGGGGAACGCCGTCTAGGCGATATTCGCCGTTACCTAGCGCAACTAAGGCCGAGATAAACCTTGCTGCTGTGCCTGCTAAACCCACAAATAAATCTGCCTGCTTCGCTGGAATTTCACCTCCCCTTCCTGCAACCTGAATCTGAGCCAGATTAGGATTTAAAGTAATGGGAATGCCCAATTGCTCTAAACATTTGGCAAAATAATCGCTGTCGTCACTAAATAAAGCATTTTCTAAAATCGAGTCACCTTGCGCCAAAGCAGCAACGAGTAATGCCCGATTGGTAATACTTTTAGAACCAGGAATCTCTACCGTGGAATCTACTGGGCGATTCAGAGCCGGGATTGCAATGGTATCCACTTTAAACCTCTATGTAGGTGGTCAGCTACAACTTAATTATGTTCCCATATCCTGAATGCTGGTTGATCAGTAACATTGTAGGTCGATGCAATTGAGTTGTAATATGATGTGCGTTTAATTGCTCATCATAAAAGCACCCCCCCCGCAAGCGAGGCTACGGTGTACACACAAGTACTCGAATTGCATCATAATCCCTCGAATCACCCCACCCTAACCCTCCCCTTATTAAGGCTACCGTGTATACACAAGTACTCGAATTGCATCATAATCCCTCGAATCACCCCACCCTAACCCTCCCCTTATTAAGGGGAGGGAATAGGATTTCTAATTTCCCCCCTTGATAAGGGGGGATTAAGG
>Ga0209906_100281_pt1 | contig 34188 bp, 31 predicted proteins | sample FECB24metaG_FD_188303 | JGI IMG/M metagenome (GOLD analysis project Ga0209906, IMG submission 188303) | Cyanobacterial communities from the Joint Genome Institute, California, USA from Joint Genome Institute, California, USA - FECB-24 metaG... ... | reverse complement strand
CTTCGCGTCTCCTACTATCGCTTCCTTGGTGACCGCTTCGCTGTCCCAGGGGCGTCGAGCATCCCCAGTCTGCCCAGCCTCGTCAGGCTCGCTGCTGCCTAACGCCCGGCAATCTGCCCCGGTTACCAATAAGGTCACATTAAGATCACAACGCTGTGATCTTATCGGACAGGCACCGACACCCATCACGACCGGCTCAAATAACCAAATAGGCGTTAAATGTCAAGCCGGCGATCCGAACACCGCTCGGCGGACGGCGCGGGCGACGAGATCGGCGGCAATGGTGCCGATCTCGGCAATGGCGACCGTATCGGACGTGCCTGAAACGGCTGTCGACATGACGAACAGCGTGTCGCCGTCGAAGGGTGTGTGAATGGGGCGGATAGCGCGGGCCAGGCCGTCATGGGCCATCATCGCGACGCGGCGCGCCTGGACGCGGGTCAGCGGGGCATCGGTGGCGATGACGCCGATGCAGGTGGCGTAATCGGTGCGTTCGCGGCGCAGCTTGGGCATCGGCACCGGTCCTTCGGGGGGCGCACCTTCATAAACCTCCCCGAAGCTGTTGACCGCAACCAGCGCGCCGATGCGATAGCCGCCGCAGACAACGCCCCCGACGCTGCCGATTCCGCCGCGGCGGCTGCCGGCGCGGGCACCGAAGCCGGCGCCGACGGGCCCCGATACATCGTCCCGGCCGAGCGCTGCATGCGCCTCGCGCGCCAGGCGCCGATACGGCGGTGTCATGCCCCAGTTCTTGTCCCCCCCATTGCCGAGATCGAACAGGATCGCCGCCGGCACCACCGGGACGCGCGGCGCCCCGGCCCCGACATCGAGCCCGATCCCGGCGGCCGACAGGCACAAAACCAGCTCGTCCGCTGCCGCCAGCCCGAACACCGACCCGCCCGCCAGCACCAGGCCATGCACCCGCTCGACAAGCGTTGTCGGCTCAAGCGCATCGGTTTCGCGGGTGCCCGGCCCGCCGCCGCGAACATCGACGGCCATCACCACCGGCGCCGCCGGAACGATGACCGTTACCCCGGTCTGTGCCGCGCTGTCGGCGGCGTGGCCGACCCGGATGCCGCCAACGCCTGTGAACCTGTCATCCATCTTCATGCGTATAGCAGTGACGCCCTGCCGCCTTGCAACGTTTCGGCTTCGCAGGCACCAAGGCACACGGGGGATGGGAGAGAATTTTTGGCCATAGCGCATATCAATCGCATCGGCACTGCCGTCCCGCCCAATGACGTGCACGAAGCGTTCGTGCGCTTTGTCGGCGGCATGATCGAGGACCGCCGGGGCGCCGCGATCTTCAAGCGCATGGTCGGCCGCGCCGGCATCGACCATCGCTTTTCCTATTTCGTTCCCGAAACCGATCCCGATGGTTTCACCGCCGATGCCGAAGGCTTTTACCGCCCGGGGGCTTTCCCATCGACCGGGGTGCGCATGGCGCGTTTCGAAAAGACCGCGCCGATGATCGCCGGGGCGGCGCTCGATGCGCTTGGCCTTGACGGCGAACGCGAGCGGATCACCCACCTTGTCGTCGCCTCCTGCACCGGCTTTGTCGCCCCGGGGGTCGACCAGCTCATCGTCAAGGCCGCCGGGCTCAACCCCGGTGTCGAGCGGACCGTCGTGGGCTTCATGGGCTGCTATGCCGCCGTCAACTCGCTGCGGCTGGCGCATCATTTCGTCCGGTCGGACCCGGCGGCGCGGGTGCTGGTCGTCAATCTGGAACTGTGCACCCTGCATTTCCAGGAAACCGGCGAGATCGACCGGCTGTTGTCGATGCTGTTGTTCGGCGATGGCTGTTCGGCGGCGCTGGTCACCGCCGATGAAACCGGCCTTGCGCTGCAGGATTTCCGCGCGACGACGATCGACGATTCGGCCGATGCGATTACCTGGCGGGTGGGGGACCAGGGGTTCGACATGCATCTGTCGGGCGAAGTGCCCGGCAAGATCCAGCGCGCCCTGAAATTCGAGACCGAGCGCAACGATGGCGACGGGCTGCTGCGCGGCACCCGTCCCGAAGATTATGGCATCTGGGCGGTGCACGCCGGCGGCCGGACCATCCTCGATGCGGTGGAAACCGGTTTCGGCCTCGCGCCCGAGGCGCTGCACTGGTCGCGCGGCGTGCTGAAGGATTTCGGCAACATGTCGTCGGCAACGCTGATGTTCGTGCTGCAACGGGTGCTGGGGCAAGTGGGCCAGTCGGTCGATCGCGATGCCAAGGGCTTTGCAGTGGCATTCGGGCCGGGGCTGGCGGCGGAAAGCTTTCGCTTCAGCGCCGTCTGATGGCGACGCTGGCCCTTGCGCCCGCCGGCGTCGATTTTTCGGCGCGTGCCACTGCCCCCGAGCTGATGGATGCCGATGACCTGGCGCCCGACATCTATGCGGCGTTGATCGCCGATCTGGCGCGCGTCAATGGCATCACGCTGGCGCGGCCGCCGACACTGGCCTGGCTGGCGCGGGCGACGCGCGGGCAGGACAGTTTCAGCCTGGTCGATGTCGGCTTCGGGCATGGTGACATGCTGCGGGCGATCGCCGGCTGGGCGAAGGCGCAGGGCAAGGCGGCGCGGCTGGTTGGGGTCGATCTCAACCCGCGCTCGGCGCCGGTGGCAGCGGCGGCAACCGATCCGGCGATGGGAATCGACTATCGCACCGGCGATGCAGCCGCGCTGGATTTCCAACCCGATTTCATCGTGTCGTCGCTGGTCGCGCATCACATGGCCGACGCCGAACTGGTCGGCTTCATGCGCTGGATGGAAGCGACGGCACAGCGCGGCTGGTTCATCAACGACCTGCACCGGCACTGGCTGGCCTGGGCCGGCTTTCGCGCGCTGGCGACGCTGCTGCGCTGGCACCCGATCGTCCGCCACGATGGCGCGCTTTCGGTGCGGCGGGCGTTCGTGCGGGCCGATTGGGAGCGGCTGACGAAAGCGGCCGGTGTGGCGCCGGAGGTTCGCTGGCATGTGCCGTTTCGTTGGGGTGTGGGGCGGGTGAAGTGAGGCAGGATTGCCTCCGGCGGCCGGGGCCAAGGGCCCCGGACCCCGCTTGTCGGGTTGGTCCTCTGATGGGGTCCGGGGCCGCCGGCCCCGGCTGCCGGAGGCGCTTCGTCTGATGCAACGTCCAGTAATCATTGGCGGTGGCCTTGCCGGCGGCGCGGCTGCGGCGCGGCTGGCGGTGCTGGGGGCGCGGCCGTTGCTGCTCGAGCGCGAGAGCGCGGCGCATGACAAGATCTGCGGGGAGTTCCTGTCGGTCGAGGCGGCGGCGCATCTGGCGGCGCTGGGGTTCGATATCGCGCGGCTCGGCGGGGCGCCGATCGGCCATGTGCGGCTTCATGCCGGGCGCCGGCAGGCCGAGGCGCGGCTGCCGTTTCGGGCGACCGGATTGACGCGACGGGCGCTCGACTGGGCGCTGCTCGATCATGCCGAAGCGCTTGGCGCCGAGGTGCGGCGCGGGACAAGCGTGCGGCACCTTGCCGATGGGGCGGCGGTGGTGGCCGATGGGCAGATCGACGGACAGTTGCTGCTGGCGACGGGCAAGCACGAGCTGCGCGGGCAGGGCCGCGATGCGACGGGGACGATCGACGATCTGATCGGCTTCAAGCAATTCTATCGCGCCACGCCGGCGCTTTCGGCAGCGCTGGCGGGGACGGTGGCGGTGACGGCCTTCGAGGGTGGCTATGCCGGGCTGCAATGTGTCGAAGGCGGTCGGCTCAACCTGTGCCTGGTCGTCAACCGGGCGCGGTTTCGGGCTTTGGGCGGCACCTGGCCGGCGCTGTTCGACGCGCTGCTGCGCGAGCCGGGGCTGGCGCTGCTCGGCGATGCCGAGGCGCTGCTGGCCAAGCCGCTGACGATTTCGGCGGTTCCCTATGGTTATCTGGCGCGCCCCCGCAGCGATGACCGCGTGTACCGGCTCGGCGACCAGGCGGCGGTCATCCCGAGCTTTTGCGGCGATGGCATGGCAATGGCGCTGCATGGCGGGCGGATGGCAGCGGACATGGCCGCGGCCGGAGCGCCGGCGGCGCTGTTCCAGGCGCGGCTGCATGGCGATGTGGCGCGCCAGGTACGGCTGGCGACGCGCCTGCAACGGCTGGCGACAAGCCCGCTTGGGCGGTTCGCGCTTGTTGCCGGGCTGGGGGCGGCGCCGGCAGTGCTGGCGGCGCTGGCGAAATGGACAAGGGTGGCGCCGGAAGCGGTGGCAGAGACGGCCTCCGGCGGCTGGGGCCGGGGGCCCCAGACCCCTATCGATGGGCTGGTCGCGCCGTCGTTGGAGCATTGATCGAAAGGGGTCTGGGGCCGCCGGCCCCAGCCGCCGGAGGCATTGCCTAAACCCCCGCAGCACGGTCTAACGACCCGACTTTCGCGGAGATCGAGATGCGCCTGTTCCTGGCCCTGCTGGCCCCACTGGCCCTTGCCGCCCCGGCGCAGGCGGCGACGGAGCGTGTCGGCAGTCTCGATGGCGTGGCGATCATCGACAGGCTCGATGCGGCTGCGGTGAAGGCGGGGACGACCGAGCGATTCTGGTTCCGCGCCGGGGACAGCGCGCTGGCGCAGCCCTGGCTGGTGCCGGTGATTGTCGTCAGGGGCGCCCGGCCGGGGCCGAGGCTGTTGCTGACGGCGGGGATTCACGGCGATGAACTGAATGGCATCGATGTCATCCACCGCCTGGCGTCGATCGAACCGGCGACGCTGGCGGGGACGCTGGTGATGGTGCCGGGGTTGAACACGCCGGGCCTGCTGCAATCGACGCGGGAGTGGACGCCCGATTTCTCGCGGGCCGCGCCCAACCTCAACCGCGTCATGCCGGGCAGCGATGGCGGCCGCGGCGTCGATGATTATGCCGGGCGGCTGTGGAGCCGGCTGCTGCGCCCCAATGCCGATGCGGCGGTCGATCTGCACACCCAGTCGCGCGGCACGGCCTATCCCATGTATGTCTTCGCCTCCACGCCGCGGACCCGGGTGATGGCCGAGCTGGTGGCGCCCGACATCATCAAGCTCGATCCGGGCGAAAAGGGCACGGTGGAGAATGAGCTGACCAACGATGGCGTGCCGGCGATCACGCTGGAGCTGGGCCGGGCGGAGGTGTTCGATACCGCGCTGATCGGGCGCGGGGTGGCGGGAATCGTCAATCTGATGCGCGAAATGAAGATGCTCGATGGGCCGGTGGTGGCGAAATCGGCGATCACCTTCACCGGCAACAGGCAAACGGTGGTGCGCAGCCCGCGTGCGGGCTTTGCCGTGCTGGCGGCGCCGCTGAACAGCGATGTGGCAAAGGGCGACGAGCTGGCGATCCTCAGCGATGGTCTGGGACGGGTGACGGATCGCATCACGGCGCCGGTGGCAGGGCGGATCGCGACGATCTTCACCGATCCGCGGCGGGGGCGCGGCGACATGATCGTGCGGATCATCACCGACGATCCGGACCCCAAATGCGCCATGGGTTGTTGAAAAGCACAGCGCAATGCTGTAGCGCGCGGTGATGACAGGGTGCGGAACCGACCCTGTCATTCGTGCCGGATTAGCTTAGCGGTAGAGCAGCGGTTTTGTAAACCGAAGGTCGGGGGTTCAATCCCCTCATCCGGCACCATTGTTGCAAGCTCGCCTGTTTTTGTCCGGCGAATTGTCCGATTTCGGACCCGCGATGCCCCGAAAAGCGGGCATTATACCAAAGTCCAATGCAGGGCCGCGGAACGCAGCCGGCAGGGTGGATAGGCGACTGAAAAGCACCGAATTACAGGCATTTGGTTACCGCCCGGCACCATGAGCAGCCTTCGCGGCCACGCGCTGTCGCGGCGCCCTCCGTTATTCCCCCTATAGCCGAACCACCCCTTGCAGGTGCATTTGGCACCACGGCAAGACTGCCGAACAACGGGGCGACGTGATGCAATTTACGATGGTGCGAGCGGGCGGCTATTTCATTGCCATGCTCGCGGCGCTGGTGGCGGCCGCCATGGCCGTGGATTCCAGCTTTGCGTTTCACATGGCGCTTTTTGCCGGCTCGGCGTTGATCGCTGCCGTGGTCACGCTGCGCACCGCCGATTTTGCCGGCACCCGGCAGGTCGATACGTCGCGCTACGACGACGAGGTGATCCGCTGGGGCGTGATCGCAACGACCTTCTGGGGTGTCGTCGGGCTGCTCGTCGGGCTGACGATCGCTTCGCAGTTGGCCTTTCCGCTGCTCAACCTCGATATCGAATACACCAGTTTCGGTCGGTTGCGGCCGTTGCATACCTCGGCGGTGATCTTTGCCTTTGGTGGCAACGCGCTCATCGCCACCAGCTTCTATGTCGTGCAACGCACCTGCCGCGCCCGCCTCGCCTTCCCTTATCTCGCCCGCTTCGTGTTCTGGGGCTATCAGCTGTTCATCGTGCTGGCTGCGACCGGCTATATCCTGGGTGTCACCGCAGCGCGCGAATATGCCGAGCCCGAATGGTATGTCGATATCTGGCTCACCATCGTCTGGGTCAGCTACCTGGCAGTATTCGTCGGCACCATCGCGCGCCGCAAAGAACCGCATATCTACGTGGCGAACTGGTTCTACCTGGCGTTCATCATCACCGTTGCGATGCTCCACCTTGTCAACAACATGGCGGTGCCGGTCAGCTTTTTCGGATCCAAATCCTATTCGGCCTTCGCCGGGGTGCAGGATGCGCTGACGCAATGGTGGTACGGCCATAACGCCGTGGGCTTCTTCCTCACTGCCGGCTTTCTGGCGATGATGTATTACTTCGTGCCGAAACAGGCGGAGCGGCCGGTCTATTCCTACCGGCTGTCGATCATGCACTTCTGGTCGCTGATCTTCCTCTATATCTGGGCCGGCCCGCACCATCTTCACTATACCGCCATGCCCGATTGGGCCGGCACCCTGGGCATGGTATTCTCGATCATGCTGTGGATGCCCAGCTGGGGCGGCATGATCAACGGCCTGATGACGCTCAACGGCGCCTGGGACAAGATCCGCACCGATCCGATCATCCGCATGATGGTGATGGCGCTGGCCTTCTACGGCATGAGCACCTTCGAAGGCCCGATGATGTCGATCAAATCGGTCAATTCGCTGAGCCATTACACCGACTGGACGATCGGCCATGTCCATTCCGGGGCGCTCGGCTGGAACGGCATGATCACCTTTGCCTGCATGTACTACATGGCGCCGCGGCTGTGGAATCGCGAGCGGCTGTACAGCCTGCGGCTGATCAACTGGCACTTCTGGTTGGCGACGATCGGTATCGTTCTCTACACCGCCTCGATGTGGGTAGCGGGCATCACGCAAGGGCTGATGTGGCGCGAATATGGTGCCGACGGCTATCTGGTGAACAGCTTCATCGAAACCGTTGAAGCGCTCCACCCGATGTATCTCATGCGCGCCACCGGCGGCCTGTTCTACCTCGGCGGTGCGATCGTGTTCGCCTACAACATCGCCATGACGATTGCCGGCCGCATTCGCGTCGAACGGCCGATGACCGAAACCCCCTACAACGCCGCCGCGGACCGCCCGCTGCTCGCGCAACCTGCCGAATAGGGATCACAGCATGGCACCCCCCAACGCCCCCGAAACCCCGGACAGCGGCTTTTCCCACCGGACCATCGAACGCAACATCACGCTGCTGGCGGCGCTGTCGTTCATTGTCGTCGCCATCGGCGGCATCGTCGAGATCGCGCCGTTGTTCTGGATCGATACGACGGTCGAGAAGGTGGAGGGCATGCGGCCTTACACCCCGCTCGAGCAGGCGGGCCGCAATATCTATATTCGCGAAGGCTGCTACACCTGCCACAGCCAGATGATCCGCCCGTTCCGTGACGAGGCCGAACGCTATGGCCATTACAGTCTGGCGGCCGAAAGCATGTATGATCACCCGTTCCAATGGGGATCGAAGCGTACCGGGCCCGATCTTGCCCGCGTCGGCAAACGCTATTCCGATGAATGGCATGTCCAGCATCTGAAGAACCCGCGCAGCGTCACCCCGCAATCGATCATGCCGGGCTATGCCTTTCTGGCGACACGGCCGCTCGATGCCGGCGACATGCGGGCGCATCTGAAGGCGCTGTCACGCGTCGGCGTGCCCTACACCGACGCCGCCATTGCCGCTGCCAATGACGATCTGGCGGCACAGGCCAATCCCGACGCCGATACGACCGCGTTGCTGGCGCGTTACCCCAAGACCCAGGTGCGCGATTTCGACGGCAAACCGGGCGAACTGACCGAAATGGACGCGCTGGTGGCCTATCTGCAGATGCTTGGCACGCTGGTCGATTTCAACGCCGCCGCCGCGCAGGAGCAGGCGCAGTGACCCCCACCGAAACCTATGACCAGTTGCGCCATTTCGCCGACAGCTGGGGTCTGATCATGCTCGGGCTGATCTTCCTGTCGCTGGTCGGCTGGACGTTCCGCAGGGGCGCCAAGGCCGACATGGACCGGGCGGCGGGCAGCATCTTCAAGGACGACGATCATGGCGCGTAAACGCATCGACGAGCCGACCGGTACGCAGACTGTTGGCCATGAATGGGATGGCATCGAAGAACTTGATACGCCGCTGCCGCGCTGGTGGCTGATCAGCTTCATCCTCTGTATCATTTTCGCCTTTGGCTATGTGATTTTCTATCCGGCGATCCCGCTGGCCAATTCGGCGACGCCGGGCACGCTGGGCTGGTCAAGCCGCGGCGATCTGAAAGCCGAAATCGCTGCCGATACCGCCCGCCGCGCGCCTATTTTCAAGGCGATTGCCGCAACGCCGGTTGAACAGCTGCCGGACAATCCGGCGCTGCTCGCCCAGGCTGTCGAAGGTGGCCGTGCCGCCTTCAAGGTGCATTGCGTCCAATGCCATGGTGCTGGCGCCGCTGGTGGCGCGGGCTACCCCAATCTCAACGACGATGACTGGCTGTGGGGCGGCGATCTGCAATCCATCGAAACGACGCTCATCCATGGCATCCGCAACCCTGACTATGATGAAACCCGCTTTTCGCAGATGCCGGCGTTTGGCGAAATCCTCGACAAGCGCCAGATTGCCCAGGTCATTGCGCATGTTCGCAGCCTGTCGGGCCTGGAAAAGCCCAATGCCGCCGGCGCCCAGATCTTTGCCGAGAATTGCGTTGCCTGCCATGGCGAGAACGGCAAGGGCAATCGCGAACTGGGTGCGCCGAATCTGACGGACAATATCTGGCTTTATGGCAGCGACCAGAAGGCGTTGCGCCAGACCATCGGCTATGCCCGCAACGGCGTGATGCCGCGCTGGAACGAACGGCTCAGCCCGGTGACCATCAAGATGCTCGCCGCTTATGTCCATTCGCTTGGCGGCGGCGAGGCAACACCGGCTCCCGCCGCTCCCGAAGTCGCCAGCAGGCCGTCGGCCCCCGAAAAGACGGCAGATGTCAGCGCTTGATCTCATCAGCCCGGACAGCCCGCTCTACGAGAAACGCAAGGGTGTCTATCCCAAGGCAGTCAACGGCTTTTATCGCAAGCTGAAATGGGCGATCATGGCGTTCACGCTGACCGTTTATTACGTCACGCCGTGGTTGCGCTGGGATCGTGGTGCCTATGCCCCCGATCAGGCCGTGCTCGTCGATCTCGCCAATCGCCGCTTCTACATGTTCTCGATCGAAATCTGGCCGCAGGAATTCTATTACGTCGCCGGAATGCTGATCATGGCCGGCATCGGGCTGTTTCTCGTCACGTCGGCGGTGGGGCGTGCCTGGTGCGGTTATGCCTGCCCGCAGACGGTGTGGACCGATATGTACGTCCATGTCGAACGTTTCATCGATGGTGATCGCAATGCCCAGATCCGGCTGGCCAATGCCCCGATGTCGGCCGCCAAGCTTGGCAAGCGCGCCACCAAATATGCCATCTGGCTGGTCATCGCGGTCGCCACTGGCGGGGCGTGGATCTTCTATTTTGCCGATGCCCCGACGTTGCTGCGGGATTTTGTCACCGGCGAGGCTGCATCGGTCGCCTATGCAACCGTGGGCATTCTGACCGCAACCACCTTCGTCTTTGGCGGGTTCATGCGCGAACAGGTGTGCATCTACATGTGCCCCTGGCCGCGCATCCAGACGGCGATGCTCGATGAAAAATCGCTGATCGTCACGTACAAGGACTGGCGCGGCGAACCGCGCACCCAGGGCCTCAAGAAAGCCGCAGCGCTGGAAGCGGATTTCCCGGTGGAAAGCATCGGCGCCGCCATGGCCACCGGCAGCGCCGCAACCCGCACCGGCGATTGCATCGACTGCAATCAGTGTGTTGCCGTCTGCCCGACCGGCATTGATATCCGCGAGGGGCCGCAACTGGGCTGCATCACCTGCGCGCTGTGCATCGATGCCTGTGACAAGGTGATGGCCCAGATCGGCCGGCCGCGCGGGCTGATCGATTATGCCACGCTCGATGATGCCGTCGTCGAAAAGGCCGGCGGCACGGCCAACGCGGCGCTCAAGACCCTGCTGCGCCCGCGCACGATGATCTATTTCACCCTGTGGGCCGGGATCGGCGTCGCGATGCTGTTCAGTCTTGGCCAGCGCACGCGCCTCGATGTCAGTGCCGAACCGGACCGCAATCCGCGCTATGTCCAACTGTCGGACGGCAGCATCCGCAACGCCTACACCGTCAAGCTGCGCAACATGGAAACGCGGCCGCGCAGTGTCGATCTGATGATCGAAGGCCTGCCCGATGCGGTGCTATGGACCGACGTCGGCAGCCGCGACACCGCCGGGCGCCGCCTGCGCGTTGCCATGGCCCCGGATGCCGCCACCCAGCTGCGGGTGTTCGTCGCAGCCCCGGCGGCAGGCGATGAGCACACGCCCTTCGGCCTTGTTGCCAAGCCCACCGATGGCGTGCCCGGCAGCCGCGAAGCCCGACCTGCGCAGGACCAGCTGTCCTTCGAGCGGCCGGAGCGCCGTGTCGATGACCAGGAGGATGACAGATGAGCCAGGGTTTCACCGGGCGCCACATGCTGGCCGTGATGGTCGGCTTCTTCGGGCTGATCATTGCCGTCAACCTCACCATGGCGCGCCTCGCCAGCGACACCTTTGGCGGCACCATCGTCGCCAACAGCTATGTCGCCAGCCAGAAATTCAATGGCTGGCTGCAGGCAGCGCGCGATCAGGAGGCCCTTGGCTGGCAAAGCCGACTGGCGCTTGATGGCAATCGCCATGTCGTGCTGACCATGGACGGTCCGGGCTTTGTCGCCAGCGGCAGCGCGCATCACCCGCTGGGTCGCGCGCCCGATGTGCTGCTGGCCCTGGCCAGCGATGGCAAGGGTCGGCTGGTCAGTGCGGAGTCACTGCCAAGCGGCCGCTGGCAGGTGCGCTTGACCGTCAGCCGCGATGGCAAGGCCATGAAGATGGCCGAGACGCTGCAATGAATGCCCCTGCTGCCGCCGGAATCGCGACGCCGCTGCCCGAAACATTGTTTTCGGTGCCGGGGATGCGCTGCGCCGGTTGCATCTCCAAACTGGAGAACGGCCTTGCCGGGGTACCGGGAATCGCCGCGGCACGGGTCAACTTCACCGCCAAGCGCGTCACTGTCACCCATCTGGCCGAATTGACGGCGCCGGACCTGACGGCCGCCTTTGCCGGACTGGGATTCGAGGCCCAGCCGCTCGGCGCCGGGCTCGTCGCGCCAACCGGTGACGGCGCGCAACTGCTGCGCTACATGGGTGTCGCCGGCTTTGCCGCGATGAACGTCATGCTGCTGTCGGTGTCGGTATGGTCCGGCGCCGAAGGTGCGACGCGCGACATGTTCCACTGGCTGTCGGCGGTGATCGCGATGCCGGCGATTGCCTATGCGGGGCAGCCGTTCTTCCGTTCGGCCTGGACGGCCTTGCGCCACAAGCGGACAAACATGGACGTGCCGATTTCGGTCGGCGTCCTGCTGGCGACGGCGCTGAGCCTTTATGAGACCATCATCGGCGGGCCGCACGCCTATTTCGACAGTGCGGTCATGCTGCTGTTCTTCCTGCTGACTGGCCGCTGGCTCGATGCCGTGATGCGCGACCGGGCACGCGATGGCGTGACGGCGCTGCTGCGCAACACCGCCGCCGGCGCGCTGGTGAGGGAGGCCGATGGCGGCACCTGCTGGATGGCGGCGACCGATCTTCGCCCCGGCATGGTCATGGTCGTCGCCGCCGGCGAACGCCTGGCTGCCGATGGCGAGATCATCACCGGGCGCAGCCATATCGACCTGTCGCTGCTGACCGGCGAAAGCCTGCCGGTGCTGGCGCTGCCTGGCGACCAGGCGCTCGCGGGCACGATCAATATCGATGGCCCGCTGACCGTGCGCATCACCGCTGCGGGCGCGGAAACCGGCATCGCCGACATTGCGCGGCTGATGGAAAGCGCCGGCCAGTCGCGATCGACCTATGTGCGGATCGCCGATCGGGCGGCACGCCTTTATGCGCCGGCTGTCCATACGCTGGCGCTGGCCAGCTTCATCGGCTGGATGATCGCCGGGGCCGGCTGGCACGATGCCCTGCTGATTGCCGCGGCGGTGCTCATCATCACCTGCCCCTGTGCGCTCGGGCTGGCGGTGCCGGCGGCGCAGATCGTCGCGTCGGGGGCGCTGCTGCGTGCCGGGGTGCTGGTCAAGGACGGCTCGGCACTCGAACGCCTTGCCGAAGCCGACAGCGTGGTTTTCGACAAGACGGGGACGCTCACCCTCGGGCGCCCGCAGCCGCTTGGGCTCGAAAGCTTGTCGCCACTGCAGAAATCACTGGCGCTGGCGCTGGCCGAAACCAGCCGCCACCCGCTCAGCTCGGCATTGCGCCGCGCCCTGGCGGCCGACGGCGTGACGCCGGCTGCGGTCAGCGGTCTGGAGGAACGCCCCGGACAGGGCGTGTTCGGGGCGTGGCAGGGCCGGACGGTGAGCCTTGGCCGCGCCGATGACGCCGGCGAGGCCATGGCCTGCGCGTTGCACATTGGCGACGCAGCACCGGCAATCATCGAATTTCTCGATCCGCTGCGGCCCGATTGCGCCACGACGATCGCCGATCTGGGGCGGCTCGGCCTGCCGGGGTCGATCCTGTCGGGGGATCGTGTGGCGGCGGTCATGCCGGTGGCGCGCGAACTCGGCCTTGGCGCCCGCGCCGGGCTTTCACCACAGGACAAGCTTGTTGTCATCGAAGCGCTCGCCAGCGATGGCGGCCGGGTGCTGATGGTCGGGGACGGGCTCAACGACGGCCCGGCGCTGGCTGCCGGCCATGTTGCCATGGCGCCGGCATCGGCGAGCGATGCGAGCCAGAATGCCGCCGATGCGGTTTTTCTGGGCGACAGCCTGGCGCCGGTTGCCACTGCCGTCCGCGTGGCGCGCGCCACATCGGCCATTGTCCGGCAGAATTTCGCTGCCGCCATCCTTTACAATGTCATCGCCGTGCCACTCGCCATTGCCGGGCAGGTAACGCCATTGCTTGCGGCGTTGGCGATGTCGGGGTCGTCGATCATTGTCGTGGCCAATGCACTGCGGCTTCGCAGCGCAGCGAAAGGTGTTTCATGAACGGTCTTGCAATCCTGATCCCGGTGGCGCTCTCGCTGGGCCTGGCGGGGCTGGCAGTGTTTTTCTGGTCGCTGCGCAATCGCCAGTATGACGATCTCGATGGCGCGGCGCTGCGCATCCTCGACGAGGACGATGTGCCCCTGGCGGAACGCCAGATAACGAGTCTTGCGGAACGCCAGACAATGGGTCTTGCGGAACGCCAGATAACGAGTCTGGCGGGGCCAAACGATGCGCGATAGCGCCTGTGCTTTCCTGCCGGCGCTGTTCGCCGCGGTCATGCTCGCCGGCGGCTCGGCGGCGGCGCTGCCGATGCGGGCGACGTTGTGCACTGGCGGCATCGCCGAATCGCCCGGCAAGGCGCCGGCTGCGGGGTGCGACCTTGCTTGCCATGCCGGTTGCGAGCGCCGCCGCCGTTCATGATCCCGGGGGCAGGTTCATCCGGGCGGTGAAGGCGATGCGCAACGCCTCGGACAGGCTGTTGACTTCGAGCTTGTGCATCAGATTGGCGCGATGGATTTCGACCGTGCGCGGGCTGATCCCGAGTTCATAGGCGACGACCTTGTTGGACTGGCCGTTGACCAGGCCTTCGAGGACATCGCGTTCGCGCGGCGTGAGCCCATTGAGCCGCGTTTGCGCCGTCGCCGCGAGTGAATCGCGCATTTCGCGGCCCTGGTTGTGGCGGTGCGCCTGCTCGATGGCGGCGAGGAGCACGGCCATTTCGAAAGGCTTTTCAACGAAATCGACCGCGCCCGCCTTCATCGCACGCACAGCCACGCCAATATCGCCATGGCCGGTAATGATGATCACCGGCAGCAGCAGGCCCGATTCGCGCATCTGCTGCTGGACGGCGAGGCCATCCATGCCGCCGAGGCGAACGTCGAGGAGCACGCAGCCGGGCGCCAGCCCCGGGGCGGCCTTCAGAAACGCCTCCCCCGATTCGAAGCTTTCGACCGTCAGCCCTTCGGTCTTCAGCATGAAGCCGATCGAGCGGCGGACGGCGGCTTCGTCATCGACGATGTAGACGCGTTGTTCAGCCATCGTCGTCCTCGAGATCATCGGCACGCGCCAGCGTGAAGTGAAACGCCGCCCCGCCGATATCGGCGGGTTCGGCCCAGATGCGGCCGCCATGGGCTTCGACGATCGTCCGGCTGATCGACAGGCCCAGCCCCATGCCCTGCGCCTTGCTGGTGTGGAAGGGTTCGAACAGGTGCGGGCGAACATCGGCGGAAAGGCCGGGGCCGCTGTCGGCGACAATCACCGTGACAGCGCCATCCTCGTCGGCAAGGCTGCGGATATCGATCCGCCGGCGCCGGCTGCGTTGCATCGCCTCGACGGCGTTGCGGATGAGGTTGATCAGCACCTGCTGAATCTGGATGCGATCGACCAGCACCTTGTCGGCATCGGCGTCGAGGCGGATATCGACATCGATCGCGGCTGAGCCGGTGCCGGTCAGCGCCAGGGCGCTCGCTTCGACCACCAGCTTGCGCAGGCTCTCGACATGCTTTTCGCTGTCGCCGCGCGAAATGAAATCGCGCAGCCGGCGGACGATCTGCCCGGCGCGGATCGCCTGCCCGGCGGCTTCATCAAGCGCTTCACGGACCATCGCCAGCGTGTCGGCATCGGGCCGATCGAGGAGAGACCGGGCCCCTTCCATGTAATTGGCGATCGCGGTCAGCGGCTGGTTGAGCTCGTGCGCCAGCGCCGAGGCCAGCGAACCCATCGCGCTGATCCGCGAGATCTGGCTGAGCTCCATCTGCAGATCGTTGAGCCGGCGCTCGGTGGCATGGCGCTCGGTCAGGTCGCGGATGAAGCCGGTGAACACCCGGCCCTGGGGCGTGTCGGCATCGGCAATCGACAATTCGATGGGAAAATGGCTGCCGTCGCGCCGCTGCGCCGTTGTCACCCGCCCGATGCCGATGATGCGGGCAACCCCGGTTTCGAGATAGCGCGACATGTAGCGATCGTGCGCGTCGCGATCGGGCTGGGGCATCAGCATCTTGACATTGCGCCCGGCGACATCGGGTTCGGCATAGCCGAACATCCGCTGGGCTGCGGCGCTGAACGACAGGATCACGCCACCGGCATCGATGACGATCATCGCATCGGGGACAGTGGCTAGGATGGAGCGCTGATAGGCGGCGCTGCGGTCGAAACCCGACGTCGCGGGCGCTTCGGGCACGGCAGGGCGGAACGGACACACGCCTTTACTTAGGTCAGGAAGCGCCCGCTATTCAATGCGCAAGCAGCAGTGGCACCGGCGATGCCGACAGTAATTCCCGGGTGACACCGCCCAGCACTGTCTCGCGCAGCCGGCTATGGCCATAGGCACCCATGACGAGGAAGCGCGCGCCGAGTTCGGCGACGGCGTGCAGCAGCGCCGCCGATATGCGCCGGCCCTTCGATGGCCATTCGTGCAGCTCGCAGGCGATGCCATGGCGGGCCAGATAGGCAGCGGCATCGCCGGCGGGGACGCCCCGTTGTGTTGCCGGGCGATCGTCATCGACATCGACGACATGGATGCGTCTGGCTTGTTTCATCAGCGGTGCCACAAGCCGCATGGCGTGGGCGGCTTCGGCCGAGCCGTTCCAGGCGAGGACCACGTCGCCATCGGCCTGCAAGTTGTTGCACCCGCCCGGCACGACAAGGACCGGCGCGCTGGCATGAACAAGCAGGTCGCCGATGCTGTTGAGCGACAGGTCGGCATGATGGTCCGACGGCTGGCTGACGATGACGACATCGGCCAATCGGCTCTGGGCGATCAACGCTTCGGCGGCGGCGCCTTCGAAGCATCGCCAGTCCCAGGCGACACCGGCGGCTGCCAGCCTGGCTTCGATGGCATGCCGGACGCGCTTGTCCTGATCGTGGATGGTGTCGATCATCGCCACCATGCCCGACAGGCCGGCGAAGGGATCGACGACGAGCGGCTCGATGCCCGCTGCCTGGATGCAGTTTATATGACCCTTTTCGAGCCGGGCGATGTCGATGGCGACCTGCAGCCGCCCGGCCTGCCCGTCATCATCATGGATATGCAGCATGATGGTCCGCACGCAGCCTCGCTCCCCACACGGCGCCGCTCGCGCCGAATGATCCGTTCTGACGCCGATGAACGGCGCCGTCATTACGGATAAGTACGGAGTGCGTGCGGGTTGTGGGCGCTGGTCAGCCGATCTGGCCGTACTGCGTGACCATGCAATAGAGCATCGGGAAGCTGAGGACGAAGTTGGTGCGGCTGAACAGCATGGCTTTCTTCGCAGCCGCTGCCTTTTCGTCGGCGGTGCCATCGACCATGCCCAAGGCGATCTTCTGGGCGGGCCAGATGAACATCCAGACATTGGCTGCCATGATGATGCCGAGCCACATGCCGAGGCCGATCAGCCGGTAACCGTCCTGGAACGACAGGGCCTGGACGATGTAGAGCTGCGGTGGGGCACCGGCGATGGCCAGGCCGAGCAGCATCGTTGCAAGCGCGGACCAGCGGAACCAGAACAATGCTTCCGGGGCGATATATTTGGAAACCGCCGGCTTCAGTTCGGCCGGCACCTTGGGCATGGTCGGGATCTGCACGAAGTTGAAATAGTAGAGCAGGCCGATCCACAGGATGCCGGCGAGCACATGGGCGAAACGCAGGAACCAGCTGGCCCAGTTGCCGTCGATGGCGCCGCCGTGAAACACCACCACGACGAGCAGCATCAGCACGCCGCCAAGCAGCAGCGCCCGGTTGAAGTTGCCCAATATATTGACCATGTCGCTCGTGACCCCCGAAATGCAGCTAGCCCGCTATAGGCGAGGAAATCGGTCTTGTTAAGCCGCCGTCGCGGGCAACGGCGCGGCTGCGCCAGCATGGCGCATCATTAGTCGATTGGACTCGAGGAAGGGCCTCCGGCGGCCGGGGCCGGCGGCCCCGGACCCTGTTCGATTTCCATGCCTGTGTCATTGCCTAGAGGCGCGCGTTCCGGGTGATCGCTGCTGCGGCCGCGATGACTGCAGCGTCTTCGACAAAGCCCGTCGGCGTCTGCCCGAACGAACCCATCGAGGCCATGCGCAGACGCCAGCCCGGATAGGATGCGATCATGGCCGTGATACCGGCGACGCCTGCGCCGAGCAGCCGCTGCCGGTGCGGCACCAGCGCGCTGCCGGCGATCGCCGACGTCAGGAAGCGCGCGGCAAGGCCGATCGGCACGATCCGGTCGGGCGCCGTCTTCTGCTTGTCGCCCGCCATTTCGGCAATCGCGAACGCCAGTGCGCCGGCCGCCACCACCGGATGCCCGAGCAGCGCCGGTGCGCCGTTGCCGGCGGGCAGTTCGCCGCGCGCGGCAGCAATCGAGACACTGGCAAGCGGCGTCAGCGCGCGCTGACCACCGACAAGACCGATCAGGAACGAAGCAAGCATTCCGGTGCCCTTGCGAATCGTTGCAAAGGGCTGAAACGCTTGGGGGTGGCGACCGTTGCGGTTGCCCTGGGCCTTGTCGGCTTAACCCTTGCCCATCAGCGACAGCACTTCCTTGCGGCTGCGGTCGTCCTCGCGGAAAACGCCCATCATGCGGCTGGTCGTCATCGTCACCCCCGATGTCATCACGCCGCGCGCCGACATGCAGGCATGGGTGGCTTCGATGACGACGGCGACACCGACCGGATCAAGGTGCATCTGGATGCAATCGGCGACTTCGGCGGTCAGCCGTTCCTGGACCTGAAGGCGCTTGGCAAAGCCCTGGAGCACCCGCGCCAGCTTGGAAATGCCGACGACGCGCTTCCTCGGCAGATAGGCGATGTGCGCCTTGCCGATAATCGGCGCCATATGGTGCTCGCAGTGCGACTGGAAGGGAATGTCGCGCAGGATGACGATTTCGTCATAGCCGCCGACTTCGCCGAAGGTCTTCGACAGATGGACGCCTGGGTCTTCCTGATAACCACGGAAATATTCGCGATAGGCGCGCGTCACCCGCCCCGGCGTTTCGAGCAGGCCCTCGCGATCGGGATCGTCGCCGGCCCAGCGGATCAGCGTGCGGACGGCATCCTCGGCTTCGGCGGCGGGAATTGGTTCGACCTGCGGCGCCGGACGGCCGTTGTCGTCATCATCGTCCATTGCGTGGCGTCCCCAAATCACTCTTTGCGGCCCAACTGGGCACGGAAGCGCTGTTTCGCAACCGTGCAGATGTCGCAGCTGGCGTTACCGGTGCTCAGTCGCGCTTGGCGCGGCTGGCCTTCTTGCGCTCGTGCGGATCGAGGTGAATCTTGCGCAAGCGGATGAAATTGGGCGTCACTTCGACAAGTTCGTCCTCGTCGATATAGGCGATCGCCTGTTCCAGCGTCAGCCGCTTGGGCGGTGCAAGCTGCAGCGCATCGTCCTTGCCGCTGGCGCGGAAGTTGGTCAGCGCCTTGGACTTGAGCGGGTTGACCTCAAGGTCCTCGTCGCGGGCATTCTCGCCGATGACCATGCCCTGGTACACGGCTTCGCCGGGCTCGATCATCAAGGTGCCGCGCGGCTGGAGATAACCGAGCGCATAACCGACGGCCTCGCCGGTTTCGGTCGAAATCAGCACACCATTGCCGCGCCCTGAGATGCTGCCCTTGTAAGGGCCGTATTTTTCGAACAACCGGTTCATGATGCCGGTGCCGCGGGTGTCGGACAGGAACTCGCCATGATAGCCGATGAGGCCACGTGCCGGCGCCGAAAAGGTGAGGCGGGTCTTGCCGCCGCCCGACGGGCGCATGTCGGTCATCTCGGCCTTGCGGCCGGCCATCTTCTCGACAACGGTGCCCGAATATTGCTCGTCGACGTCGATGACGACGGTTTCATAAGGCTCGGTGCGCTTGCCGGCATCATCGGTGCCATAGATGACGCGCGGGCGCGAAATCGACAGCTCGAAGCCTTCGCGGCGCATCGTCTCGATCAGCACGCCCAATTGCAGTTCGCCGCGGCCGGCGACTTCAAAGGCATCCTTCGATGCACTTTCGGTCACCTTGACGGCAACATTGCCTTCGGCTTCGCGCTGCAGGCGGTCGGAGATCATCCGGCTCGTCACCTTGGAGCCGTCGCGGCCGGCATAGGGCGAATCATTGACGGCAAAGGTCATGCTCAGCGTCGGCGGGTCGATCGGCTGGGCGTGGAGGGGCTCGGTAACGCTGATGTCGGCGATGGTATCGGCGACGGTTGCCTTGCTGAAACCGGCGAGCGCGATGATGTCACCGGCCTTGGCTTCGTCGACAGGCACGCGCTCGAGACCGCGGAAAGCGAAGATCTTGGAGGCGCGGCCTTCCTCGACGACCTTGCCGTCGGGGTTGAGCGCGCGGATCTGGGTGTTGAGGCGCAGCGTGCCCGACAGGATGCGGCCGGTGAGGATGCGGCCGACGAAATTGTCGCGGTCGAGCAGCGACACCAGCATCTTGAATTCACCATCGACGTCGGCAGCCGGCGGCGGCACATGCGCGACAATGGTTTCGAACAGCGGCGTCAGGTCGCCGGACCGGACTTCGCTGTCACGCCCGGCATAGCCATTGCGGCCCGAGGCGAAGATGACCGGGAAATCGAGCTGCTCGTCATTGGCTTCGAGCGTGACGAACAGATCGAAGACTTCGTCGAGGACTTCTTGCGCGCGGGCATCGGGGCGATCGATCTTGTTGACGACGACGATCGGGCGCAGACCGAGCGCCAAAGCCTTGCCGGTGACGAACTTGGTCTGCGGCATCGGGCCTTCGGCGGCATCGACGAGCAGCACGACGCCATCGACCATCGACAGGATTCGCTCGACCTCGCCACCGAAATCGGCGTGGCCCGGGGTGTCGACGATGTTGATGTGGGTGGTGTCGCCCTTTGCCTTGTCGGTCCATTCGATGGACGTGCACTTGGCCAGGATGGTGATGCCGCGTTCTTTTTCCAGATCGTTCGAATCCATGGCGCGTTCGGCGATGCGCTGGTTGTCGCGGAAGGTGCCGGACTGGCGGAAGAGCTGGTCGACGAGGGTTGTCTTGCCGTGATCGACGTGCGCGATGATCGCGATGTTGCGCAAAGGCATTGAGGACGTTCCTGGTTGGGCAAAACGGATTTGCGGGCGGGTTCGGGCAAAGCTGGGCGCTGTGCGCAAAGCCGGGCGTTCCGGCTGGCCATAGCGGCTTTGACGCGCCGCAACAAGAAGCTGCTGGATGGCCGCGTTGCCTGCCGCAAAGCGCCGCCACTCACCGCAGCCCGGCATTGACAGGCTGCGGCCCCGGCGGCATCGCTCCCCACCCAGGCTCATCGCGGCAGATGCCCGTCGACGTTTCGGTCGGGCAGCGCCCGCACAACAAGGATTACCCTTCGTGGAAGCGATCGAACCCGGCAGCCAGCGGACGGGCGCGATGCTGGCGACGGCGCGCGAATCTGCCGGCATCGACCTGAACGATCTGGCGCGCGACACCCGCATTCCGCTGCGCCATCTGAAGGCGATCGAGGCCGACAGCCATGCCAGCCTGCCGGCGCTGCCCTATACGATCGGTTTCGTGAAAAGCTATGCGCGGGCCGTCGGGCTCGATGCCGACGCCGTGGCGTCGCAATTCCGCAGCGAAACCTCCAAGACCGCGCATGTGCCGAGCGTGCCGAGCCTTGAGCCGCTCGATGAGCGGCGGTTGCCGTCACGCGGGCTGGTCGGCGCCAGCCTGGCCGTTGTCGTCCTGATCATTGCCGGGCTGTCGGCCTGGGGTGCCGGGATGTTCGATCCGGCAGCGCCTGCACCCGAACTGGCGGCGGTCGCGCCGGAAGACGAGACTGTTCTGCCCGAAGCGGCACCGGCGGGGGATGTCGGGGTGGCCGCAGCGGTTGACCCGGCCGTCGATCCAACCGCTGCCCCAGCCGCTGCCCCGCCCGCTTCTCCACCTGTTGCCGGTGCGCCGGGCGCCATTGCGCCGGCGGCGTTGGGTCCGGTCGTGCTGACGGCGACCGAGGATGTGTGGATCAAGATCTATGACAAGGCGACACGCCAGAGTGCCAAGATCGGCATCTTGAAGGCAGGCGAGAGCTTTTCGGTGCCGGCCGAGCCGCCGGGGCTGCAATTGTGGACTGGCAAGGCCGGGGCGCTGGCGGTGACGGTCAACGGCAGGCCAATTCCGCCGCTCGGTGGCCCGGTGCAGACGGTGCGTGATGTCAGCCTGTCGGCAGCCGATCTGCTGGCCCGCGCTGCGCCGGCGGCGCCTGTCGCCCAACCCGGGGTTTGATGATGCGTTTCAGAATTGCGTTGCTCATCGCCGTGCTGGCGGCGCCGCCGCTTGCGGCGCAAGACACCGATGGCCGGATCGACAAGCGCATCGGCAAGCTCGAATCCGAAATGCGCGCCGTGCAGCGCAAGGTTTTTCCTGGCGCCGATCCGCGCTTTTTCGAGCCCGAGATCACCGCCCCGGTCGCGCCTTCGCCGGCAGCCGGCACCCCGGCCTCGGCACCGCTGACCGACCTTGTCGACCGCGTCGGTGCGCTCGAACGCCAGCTGCGCACCTTGACCGGCCAGGTCGAGGCAGCGGAGTTCAAGCTGCGCGGGCTCGAGGAGGCCCAGACACGGCAGCGCGCCGATATCGAATTTCGCTTGAGCGCCCTTGAGGCGCGTTTTCCCGCAACAGCGGCGCCCGACGCGGCACCGGCAGCCACATCGGTAGCGACACCGGCACCGACTCCGGCAGCCACTGGCGAGACACCGGCACCGCCGAAGCCGGCAGCGCCCAAGCCTGTAGCCAAGCCGGCCACGGCCGATGCGGCCTGGCGGCTGGCCTATGCCAATGTCACAGCCAAGGACTGGCCCGCGGCCGAAGCAGCGATGACGGCCTATATCGCCGACTGGCCCAAGTCGACCCGCCAGCCACAGGCGCAATATTGGCTGGGGCGCAGCCATGCGGCGCGGGACCAGCATGCCGAGGCGGCACGGGCCTTTCTGAAGGTCTATGAGAGTGCGCCGCGCAGCGCCCAGGCGCCCGACAGTCTTGCCGGGCTGGCAGCAGCGATGGTCGGGCTGAAGAAGCCCAAGGATGCCTGCCGCGTGCTCGGCGAACTCGACAGCGTCTATGGCGAGAAGCTGACCGCCGACCAGAAGGCCGATGCCGACGCCACCCGCAAGCGCGCCAGATGCGCCTGAGTTGAACGGCTTGGCGGCGGCGCCCGATCTGGCGGCGCTGCTGACGGCGCTGAAAGTGCCGCTGACAGGCGACACGCGGCTGGCAGTGGCGGTTTCGGGCGGGCCGGACAGCCTTGCCTTGCTGTGGCTCGCGGCACAGGCCTTTCCCGGGCGGGTGGCAGCGCTCACGGTCGATCACCGGCTGCGGGTCGAAGCGGCCGATGAAGCCGCTGGCGTTGCGGTGCGGTGCGCATCGCTGGGGATTCCGCATGCGACCCTGCATTGGGACGGCGTCAAGCCGGGGGCCAATCTGCAGGCGGCGGCGCGGGCGGCACGCTATGCATTGATGGGCGAATGGTGCGCGCGCGCGGGGGTGGCGCTGCTGCTGACAGCGCATCACGCCGATGATCAGGCCGAAACGCTGCTGATGCGGCTGCAGCGCGGCAGTGGCAGCGGTGGACTGTCCGGCATTCGCGCCATGCGGATGCTCTTGCCGGGGGTCGTGCTGGCGCGGCCATTGCTCGGCGTGCGCCGTGCCGAGCTGGCGCAGATCGTGGCAGCGGCGGGCTGGACGGCTGTCGAAGATCCCGCCAACGCCGATCGCCGCTATGACCGCACCGCCGTTCGCGCCATGCTGGCGGCACATCCGGCGCTCGATGTGCCGGGCCTGGCGGCGACGGCGGCGCACCTGGCCGAGGCCGAGGCCGCGCTGCAATGGGCGGCGGATCGCGCCTGGGCAGGGGCCGCGCGGATCGAAGGCGGCACGATCGCGCTCGATGTCGATGATCTGCCCGATGCACTTGTACGGCGGCTGGTGCTGCGGGCCATTGCCACGCTTGTGCCGGGTGCGACTCCACGCGGGCCGGCCGTTGCAGCGCTGCAGCAGCGGCTGGTGGCGGGGGAGACGGCGACACTCGCCGGGATCAAGGCGCGTGGTGGGCGAATCTGGCGGTTCAGCGCCGCGCCGCAGCGCCGTAAAAGCAGCTGAAAGTCGCTCGGATGCCCATCAAACGAGGCAGAATCGCACAGGCCGATTGCAAGCCGGCGCAAGACGCCTATCTTGATGGCTTAACAACTCGCAGGAAGCCGCGTTCATGGCCGACAACAACAAGAAGCCACCCGCACCGTGGATGAAGAATCTCGGACTTTGGTTCGTGATCCTTCTTGGCCTGGTTGTCGTCGTCAACCTGATGCAGGGAACGTCGAAATCTGGCGGCACCGGCAACACCATGGCCTATTCGGACTTCCTCACCAAGGTCGATGAGGGCGGTATCCGCTCGGCCGAGATCCGCGGCGCCGAGATCGTCGGCAAGACATCGGGCGACGAGGAGTTCCGCACCTACAACCCCGGTGATTCCCAGCTCATCCAGCGGCTTCGCGCCAAGAACGTCCGCTTCGATGCCAAGCCCGAGGAGAGCCGCTCGCTGCTGGCGCAGCTGTTCTTCAACATGCTGCCCTTCATCCTGATGATCGGCATCTGGATCTTCGTGATGCGCCAGATGCAGAATGGTGCCGGTCGTGGCGCGATGGGGTTCGGCAAGTCGCGCGCCAAATTGCTGGTCGCCAAGGAAGGCCGCGTGACATTCGATGATGTCGCCGGCATCGATGAAGCCCGCGAAGAACTGCAGGAAATCGTCGACTTCCTGAAGGATCCGGGTCGTTTCCATCGCCTCGGCGGCAAGATTCCCAAGGGCGCGCTGCTCGTTGGCCCCCCGGGCACCGGCAAGACGCTGCTGGCGCGTGCCATCGCTGGTGAAGCCAATGTGCCTTTCTTCAACATCTCGGGCTCGGATTTCGTCGAAATGTTCGTCGGCGTCGGTGCCAGCCGTGTCCGCGACATGTTCGAACAGGGCAAGAAGGCCGCGCCGTGCATCATCTTCATCGATGAAATCGACGCCGTCGGCCGTTCGCGTGGCGCCGGCCTTGGCGGCGGCAATGACGAGCGCGAGCAAACGCTCAACCAGCTGCTCGTCGAGATGGACGGTTTCGACGCCAATGAAGGCATCATCATCGTCGCTGCCACCAACCGGCCCGACGTTCTCGATCCGGCGCTGTTGCGTCCGGGCCGGTTCGATCGCCAGGTCGTCGTCGGTCGTCCCGATATCGAAGGCCGCGAGAAGATTCTCGCCGTCCACATGAAGAAGGTGCCGCTGGCCCCCGACGTTAACGCCCGTACCATTGCGCGCGGTACGCCCGGTTTCTCGGGTGCCGACCTCGCCAACCTCGTCAACGAAGCCGCACTTCTGGCGGCCCGCCGTGCCAAGCGGCTGGTGTCGATGCGCGATTTCGAGGACGCCAAGGACAAGGTGTTGATGGGCGTCGAACGCAAGTCGATGGTCATGACCGAAGACGAGAAGAAGATGACTGCCTATCACGAGGCCGGCCACGCCGTTGTCTCGATGCATGAAGCGGCTTCGGATCCGATCCACAAGGCGACGATCATCCCGCGCGGCCGTGCACTCGGTATGGTCATGCGGCTGCCGGAGCGTGACCAGTACAGCTATCATCGCGACAAGATGTACGCCAACCTGGCGGTGTCGATGGGCGGCCGTGTCGCCGAGGAAATCATCTTCGGCCATGACAAGGTTTCATCGGGCGCCTCGTCGGACATCAGCTATGCGACCGATCTTGCGAAGTCGATGGTCACGCAATGGGGGATGAGCGAAAAGCTCGGTCCGTTGAAGTACGCCGACAATCAGGAAGAAGTCTTTCTTGGTCATAGCGTCTCCAAGACCCAGAACATCAGCGAGCAGACCGCACAGCTGATCGATGCCGAAGTCCGCGAGATCGTCACGCATGGCTACACCCGTGCCAAGCAGGTGCTGACCGACAATATCGACCAGCTCCACAATCTGGCGGCGGCGCTGCTTGAACTGGAAACCCTGACCGGTGACGAGATCAAGAAGGTGATGGCCGGCGAAGCGATCGAGCGTGGCACCGGCAACGGCACGACCGTCACACGGCCTTCCGCCGGGGTTTCGGCGATCCCCAAGTCGGGCCGCCGCGGTGGCTTCGGGGAACCGGCACCGCAGGTCTGATTGCCAGCCTGAACAACCAGAGCAATGAAGGGCCGTCCGGCAACGGGCGGCCCTTTTGATGTCGGGCAGTTAATTTGCCAATCAAGTGACGAAAGAATAAACTCGGCTCCGTAACCATCCAGGGGGCTGATGATGGCGACACGCGCACAACCGCAACCGAACCGGGTCACAAGCAACGAGGGCTTTTTCCTCGGCGCGGCTGTCGCCATGGCACTTGTCGTTGCTGCCGGCTTTTCGCTGAATGTCGCGATGGGCCGGTCGAGTTTTTCGGCGCCACCGCTCGTCCATGCCCATGCGCTGGTGTTCATGAGCTGGGTCGGCATCTATGTGATGCAGAATCTGTTGGTGGCACGCGGCAACATCGCGATGCACCGGCGGCTCGGCTGGTTCGCCGCCGGGTGGACGCTGCTGATGCTGGTCACCGGCTGTGCGGTGACGCTGGCGCTAGTCGAAGGCGGCCGGGTGCCGTTTTTCTTCCGGCCACAGCATTTCCTGATCTTCGATCCGATGACTCTCGTCTTTTTCCTGGGCCTGACGATCGCGGCCATCCGGATGCGCCACGAAACCCAATGGCATCGCCGCCTGCATTTCGTCGCCATGTCGATGATGCTCGGGCCGGCCTTCGGGCGCCTGCTGCCGGTGCCGCTGCTGATTCCCTATGCCTTTGAAGCGACTTTTGCAGCGACGATGCTGTTCCCCATCGCCGGCATCATCGCCGATGTGCGGCGGACGGGCCGCGTCCATCCGGCCTGGGGCTGGGGCTTTGGCGCCATGATCGCCTGCATGGCAGCCATACTGGGTGTGACCTACAGTCCGCTGGGCAATTCAATCTATGCGGCGGTCACGGCCGGAACCCCCGGCGCCGCGGTGCCCGGCCTGGCGTTCGGGGCCTTGCCGCCTGGACTGTAGGGCCGACTGCATGGGCATGGCGCCTGCGCCGGCGCGCCAAATCGAATGGGGTCCGGGGCCGCCGGCCCCGGCCGCCGGAGGCTGTCTCGTTTCAACCAAAGTGCCAACGAGTCGAGGCGCTCAGCCCATCGGGTAGAGGATTTCCTTCGTCACCGCGTCGCAGGCTTTCATCACTTCGTCCGACAGGACCAGATCGCCCGCGGCGAAGATGTCGTGCAGCTGGTCTTCGTGGGTGGCACCGACGATCGTCGAGGCGACGAAATCATGCTGCTTGCTCCAGGCTGTCGCCATCGTGACCGGGGCGATTCCGGCCTTTTCGGCGATAGCGATGAAGCGCCGGGTCGATTCGAGAGTCCTGGCGTTGACGAAGCGTTTGGCCATGACCGCCTGGCGGCCACCGAGTTCGAGATAGCGGGAAAAGCGCGCGCCCTCGGGGCGGGCGCCGTCATTGTATTTGCCCGAAAGCGTGCCGCCACCAAGCGGCGAATAGGGCAGCAGGCTGACGCCCTCCTGCCGGCAGACCTGTGCCAGCGCGTCTTCGAAACGGCGGTTGTTGAGGCTGAAATTGTTCTGGATGGTCTCGTAACGTGCCAGCCCCTCGCGCTCGGCGGCGGCAAGGCTTTTCATCAGCCCCCAGGCGGTTTCGTTGCTGCAACCGATGACACGCACCTTGCCGGCCTGGACGAGATCGTCGAGCGCCCGCATGGCGTCCTCGTAACGGGCGCCATGGTCGGGCCAATGGGTCTGGTAAAGGTCGATATAGTCGGTGCCGAGGCGCGTCAGGCTGGCCTCGATGGCGCGGACGATGTTGTGGCGGTCGAGCGCCGTCATCCCGGCGCGCTGCGATGATTTCAGCCAGCCATGGCTGGGCCCCGACACCTTGGTGGCGATGATCAGCGCATCGCGCCGCCGGGTCTTGAGCCAGCGGCCGACGATTTCCTCGGTGACGCCTGCCCATTCGGGCTTGGGCGGCACGGGGTAGTTTTCGGCGGTATCGAAGAAATTGATTCCGGCATCGACCGAGGCATCGAGAATGCGGAATGCCGTGGCTTCATCGGCCTGCGACCCGAAGGTCATCGTCCCCATGCAGATGGCGGAGACATAGATCGGGCTCTTGCCGAGGCGGCGGGTTTGCATGACGATCCCCAAAGCAACTGGATGTATTTTCGTTACGTGCCTAGCGCTTTGGCGGCAGTGCCGACAAGTCTCGGTTCGCGTTGGCGCCGGCGGGCGGCCTCATAGCGGGTAGAGCATCGCGACATTGCAGCGGGCATATTTCCGGCCGTACCGCTGCATGATGGCATCGCTGTGCCGGAAGCCAAGCTTTTCATAGAGATGGATTGCAGCAGCGGATTTGCTGTTGGTGAGGAGGTAAAGTGTGCGCAGCCGGTCTTCGGCGTGCATGGCGCGGGCCCGGTCGATCACCCCGGCAAGCAGGAACTCGCCGGCCTTGCGCCCGCGGGCGGCCGCCAGCACGCCCATCTTGGTCAGCTCGAACGCCCCGTCGCCCGATGGCATCAGCGCACAGGCCCCGACAATGCCGAGCCCGGCGGCGCGCACGAACAGGATGTCGCCGCCGGCATCGATGATCCGCGCCCGTGGATTGCCGAGGACGTCGCGATCGGTGGCTTCGAGGCTGTACATGGCCTCGATCCATTCGCCGTTGATGCGGGCAAAGGCGTCGGCGAGATCGTCGCTGAACGGCACGATCTCGAGCGCCGGCGTGCAGTCCATGGCCGGAGAGTCACTCGTCATGCAGCACAGGCTCGGTGCGCAATGCCGGGCTGGTCGAGCAGAAGACGAACAGGCCGATAAGAGCAACGCCGCCGAGGAAATAGGGCAGGGTCGGCATGAACTGATAGAGCCCGATGCCGATGGCGGGCGCCAGGACGAAGCATGAACCGTTGACCGACGTCACGGCCCCCGCCACGCCGCCCTGTTCGGCGCGCCCGACGGCAAGGCTGGCGCCGGCGGTAAAGCCGGGCCGGGCAAAGCCATAGCCCATCGACGACAGCGCGAATGCCAGCACCAGGGTGTAGAAATCGGGCGCCAGGGCAATGCCGATGGTCCCGATGGCAGCGATGAGCGTCCCCCAGCGCATCAGCCCTGGCGGCGCCATGCGGAACAGCGGGATCAGCCCCCATTGCACCAGCAACGTGGCGCCGGCGCCGGCCATGAAGACAATGGCGATCTGCTGCTGCGCCGCCATTGCCGAACCGCCCAGCTTGTCGATGACGAGAAAGCCCAGCGCCTGGCCGGTGGCAGCCTGGATGGAGCCCGATGCGAAACCGAAGATCATGAACGGCAGGATGCGCGGATCGCGCCACGACAGCCGCGGCGTTCGCCCGGCAGCCGCGGCCTGCAGGCTGCCGCCAGTGGCGCCGCCGCCGACATTGGGCTCGCTGGCCGGCGCGCCGTGCGGCAAGCCTCTCGCGGCGGCGGCATCGGTGCCGGCCGGACGCGGAAAATGCGTCGGATCATCGTCGGGCAGCCAGTGCCGGACCGCGACGAACACCCCGACCGCGATGATGGCGAAGGCGAACAGCGGACCCGCCAGCCCGACAGCGCCGATGATGAACAGCGGCGCCACCGCCGGCCCCAATATGGTGCCGAGACCGAAGGCCGACGACAGGCTGGCCAGGGCATTGGTGCGCTGCGCTTCGGATGTGCGCGCCGCCACATAGGCCTGGGCCGCCGGATTCGATGCCGATCCGAAGATGCCGAACAGCGACCGCAAGCCCGCGAACAGTGCGAAGGTGGCGATCGGCACAAGCAGGCCCTGAAGGCCGGCATAGATGACGATGCCGCAACCCAGCATCGAGACGCCGAAACCGATGACGCCGACTTCCATCAGCCGGCGCCGGCCGCGAATGTCGGACTGGCGGGCCCAATAGGGGGCGGTGAAAGTCCACAGCAGCGCCGAAAAGGAAAAGATGACCGCTACCAGCATGTCGGGAATGCGGATGACGCGGGCGATGGCGGGCAGCACCGTCTGCAGCGCGGTATTGCCGGCGGCAACCGTGAGCAGGACGGCGAACAGCACTGCGAATTCGCTGCGAGGCATCGCCGACAATGGCGCGGAGGACCGGGCAAAACGCATGGCTGCTGCATGGGGGAGCGCGCGCCGCTTGCCAAGTGTCGAGATAGGCAGGGGGCGTTTGGCCTCCGCGCGCACCGCCGGGCAGCGCCAAACTATTTCTACTGCACATCAAATCTGGGTGCATGGTCGACGTTGCGTGGCGGCCCGGCTAGATATGAGCACGACTCCAAAAGGGTGGTTATGCGGGCGGGTCTTTTTCTATCGATGATGCTCGGCCTTGCGGCGTGCGGGGACAGGCAGGATGGCGCGCCACCGCCGCCGGGGCCGCCGACGGTCACTGTCGCTGCGCCGCTGATGAAGCCGATCGTCGATTGGGACGATTATGTCGGCCGATTCGAAGCCCGCCAGCAGGTCGAGGTGCGGCCGCGTGTGTCGGGCCAGGTCGCGCGGCTGGCATTTCGCGATGGCCAGTTCGTCCGCAGTGGCGATCTGCTGTTCGTCATCGATCCGCGCCCGTTCGAAGCCGCACTGGCGCAGGCGAAGGCCGAATCGCAGCGCGCGCGCGCGACGGCCGATCTGGCGCGCGCCACTTTCACGCGGACCGAAGGGCTGCTGGCCCAGAATGCCGTCAGCCGCGAGGAGTTCGACACTGCCAGGGCGACGCTCGGCCAGGCCGATGCAGCGCTGGCGGCGGCCGAAGCGACCGTGCAGGCACGTGCCCTCGATGTCGGCTTCACCCGTGTCACGGCGCCGATTGCCGGCCGCATGTCGGACCGCCGGGTCGATGTCGGTGCTTTCGTCACCGCCGGCACGACGCCGATGACGACGATCGTCACGCTCGATCCCATTCATTTCGTCTTCACCGGCTCCGAAGCCGTCTATCTCAAATATCAGCGCGCCAACCAGGCCGGCACCCGGCCGTCGTCGCGCGTGTCGCCCAACCCTGTCGAAATCCGGCTGTCGGATGAAAGTGATTTCCGCTGGCGTGGGCGGATGGATTTTGTCGACAATGTCATCGATGGTTCGGGAACGATCCGCGGCCGCGCCGTGGTGCGCAATCCCGATGGCTTCCTGACGCCGGGGCTGTTCGGGCGCATGCGTCTGATCGGGTCGGGTGCCTATCGCGGCATGCTGATTCCCGAGGATGCCGTTGTCACCGACCAGACGCGCAAGACGGCGCTGGTCGTCGGTCCGGACAACAGCGTTTCGGCGCGGGTCGTGGAACTGGGGCCGATGGTCGATGGCTTGCGCATCGTCCGGTCGGGGCTGAAGCCCGATGATCGCATCATCATCGAAGGTGTCCAGCGCGCCCGGCCCGGCACCAAGGTAACGCCCAAGCCCGGCACGATCGTGGCGCCGGCCCCCGGCACCGGCCCGGCCGTCCCGGCGCTGGTCGAGCCGGCCGCATCGTCGGCGACGGTCGCGTCCTGACGGCATGAATTTCTCGCGTTTCTTCATCGACCGGCCGATCTTTGCCAGCGTCATCGCGATCCTGATCGTGCTGGTCGGCATTGTCGCCTATCCGACGCTGCCGGTGGCGCAATATCCCGAAATCGCGCCACCGACGATCACCATCACGGCCAGCTATCCGGGGGCTTCGGCCGAAGTTCTCGCCGAAACCGTGGCGGCGCCGCTCGAACAGGAAATCAACGGCGTCGAGGACATGATCTACATGACCTCGTCGTCGACAGGCGACGGCCGGGTGACCCTCAACATCGTCTTCAAGCTCGGCACCGATCTCAACGCGGCCCAGGTGCTTGTGCAGAACCGCGTTGCGTCGGCCGAACCGCGCCTGCCCGATACGGTGCGCCAGCTTGGTGTCACGACGCGCAAGAACTCGCCCGACCTGCTGCTCGTCGTCTTCATGAGTTCGCCCGACCAGAGCCTCGATGTCGATTATGTGTCGAACTATGCCACGCTGCAGTTGCGCGACCGGCTGGCGCGTCTCGACGGTGTCGGCGGCATCAATGTCTTCGGGGTGCGCGACTATGCCATGCGCATCTGGATCGACCCGGAAAAGGCCGCAGCGCGGGGGTTGAACGCCGACGAGATCGTGGCGGCGCTGCGCGGCCAGAATGTCCAGGTTGCAGCCGGCAGCGTCGGCGCGCCGCCTTTCGACCGCGGTGGTTCGGGGTTTCAGCTCAATGTCCAGGCCCAGGGCCGGCTGACGACGCCCGAACAGTTCGCTGCGGTCGTCATCCGCGCCACCGGCAACGACATCATCCGGGTCAGCGACGTGGCGCGTGTCGAGGTCGGCGCGCAGGATTACGGCACCAATGCCTATGTCAACGGGCGGCCGGGGGTCGGCCTCGGCATCACCCAGCGGCCGGGCTCCAACGCGCTCGCCACCGCCGATGCGATCATCGCGACGATGGAGGAAGCCAAGCAGGATTTCCCCGCCGGGTTGACCTATGAAATTCCGTACAACCCCACCAACTATGTGCGTGCGTCCATCGAAAGCGTTCAGGAAACGCTTTTCGAGGCAGTCGTTCTCGTCGTTCTGGTCGTCCTGATCTTCCTGCAGAGCTGGCGCGCGGCGATCATCCCGGTGCTGGCGATCCCGGTATCACTTATCGGCACTTTCGCGGTGATGGCCGCCTTCGGCTACAGCCTCAACAACCTGTCGCTGTTCGGCCTGGTGCTCGCCATCGGCATCGTCGTCGATGATGCGATTGTGGTCGTCGAGAATGTCGAGCGCGAATTGAAGCTTGGCTACAGCCCGCGCGAAGCCGCCTATCGGACGATGGAGGAAGTCGGCGGCGCCTTGATCGCCATCGCCCTGACCCTGTGCGCGGTGTTCGTGCCGACGGCGTTCATCAGCGGCATTTCGGGGCAATTCTACAAGCAGTTCGCGTTGACCATCTCGGCCGCGACGCTGATTTCGTGCCTGGTTTCGCTCACCCTGTCGCCGGCGCTGTCGGCGCTGCTGCTCAAGCCCCACGACCCCCATGATCAACCCACCGGCTGGCGCCGATACCCGCAGGCCGCCGCCGATGGCTTCAACCGCGGGTTCGACTGGCTGGCAACCCGCTATGGCCGGATCACGGCGCGCGCGGTGCGGTCGATCATGATCGTGCTGGTCGTCTATGCCGGGCTGCTGGCGCTGGCGGCATGGCGTTTCGTGGCAACACCGGTTGGCTTCATCCCGGCGCAGGACCAGGGCTATCTGATCGCGGTTGTCCAGATGCCGCCGGGGTCGTCGCTCGAACGCACCGATGCGGTGATGCAAAGGGCGATCAAGACGGCGCTGGGAACCGAGGGCATCAGGCTCGCCACGGCCTTTGCCGGGCTCGATGGCACAAGCTTCACCAATGCCCCCAATGCCGGCACGCTGTTCATGCAGATGGACGCTTTTGACCTGCGCCGCGAGCATGGCCAGACGGGCGACTCGATTCTGGGTGATCTGCGGCAGCGCATGGGCGGCATTCCGGGCGCCAACATCCTGGTCATTGCGCCACCGCCGGTTCGCGGCATCGGCACTGGCGGCGGCTTCAAGATGATGGTGCAGGACCGGTCGGGGAAAGGCTATCCGGCGCTTGAGCAGGCAACCTTCGGGATGATGATGGCTGCCAACCAGACCGAAGGGCTGACCAGCGTCTTCACCCTGTTCAACACCGGCACGCCGCGGGTGTTCGCCGATATCGATCGCGACAAGGCGCAACTCCTGGGGGTCAACCCGACACAGGTGTTCTCTACCCTGCAGATCTATCTCGGGTCATCGTACATCAACGATATCAACCTGTTCGGCCGCACGTACCGCGTTACCGCCCAGGCCGATGCGCCCTATCGAAACGATCCGACCGACATCGCGAGTCTCAGGGTCCGCTCGGAATCGGGGCAGATGGTGCCGCTGGGGTCGGTGGCGACGATGCGCGATGCTAGCGGCCCCTATCGCGTCGTCCGCCACAATCTTTTCCCCGCGGCCGAGCTGCAGGGCGACCGGATTCCGGGCTTCTCGTCGGGCCAGGCGCTGGGAACGATGGAAGGCCTTGCCGACAAGCTGTTGCCCGCGGGCTTCAGCTATGAATGGACCGAGCTGGCCTATCAGGAGAAAACCCAAGGCAACACCGCTGCGGCGGTGTTCGTCCTTGCCGTGGTGTTCGTCTTCCTGCTGCTCGCGGCGCAATATGAATCGCTGCTGCTGCCGCTGGCGGTGATCATGATCGTGCCGATGTGCCTGCTCGCGGCGATCCTGGGGATCAACCTGCGCGGTTTCGACAATAATATCCTCACCCAGATCGGGCTTGTGGTGCTCGTCGGGCTGGCGGCGAAAAACGCCATCCTGATCGTCGAATTCGCCAAACAGGCCGAAGACCGTGGTGCCGATCGCCTTGCGGCGGCGGTAGAAGCGGCGCGGACCCGGCTGCGGCCGATCCTGATGACCAGCTTTGCCTTCATCCTTGGTGTCGTGCCGCTGGTCATCGCCTCGGGTCCCGGCGCTGAAATGCGCCAGGCGCTCGGCACGGCGGTGTTCTTCGGGATGATCGGCGTCACCATTTTCGGGCTCCTGTTCACGCCGGTGTTCTACGTCATCGCCAGCTGGGCGGCGCAAAAGGCGGCGCGAGTTCGTTCCCGCAATCGCGTGGCGCCGGCCGAATGATGCGCAGGTTTTGCCTCCGGCGGCTGGGGCCCGCGGCCCCAGACCCCAATCGATTTG
>Ga0209906_100280_pt1 | contig 34455 bp, 26 predicted proteins | sample FECB24metaG_FD_188303 | JGI IMG/M metagenome (GOLD analysis project Ga0209906, IMG submission 188303) | Cyanobacterial communities from the Joint Genome Institute, California, USA from Joint Genome Institute, California, USA - FECB-24 metaG... ... | reverse complement strand
CGCACAGGCTTCGACGCCCTCAGACAATGGATCGTTCACAAACCCGATATCGCTGCCCGAACATGGAGCCGAATCTGGAGACGACGAACAAACCCAGACAACCGAACCATCAGAGTCGTGTAGTGTGCGATCCGCCTGAGTTTGCACACCAAGCGATTGAAACCATGGGGTTATTCTCAGGATGAAAATGGGATCAATCAGGTACCCCCGCATCCGGGGATCAGTCGATGCGCGAAATCTATCCACGTCCTCGGGCGGGAACTGCGTACTTCCCCCCCAGGTGGAGAAGGTGGGGCGCGCGCGATTTGCGCGCTGTGCAATGAAGAGTGTGGCGCGGCGACGAAGCGCGTCTCCTTCTCCCCTTGTGGGAGAAGGTGCCCCACAGGGGCGCATGAGGGGTGTTGCGAGGAATGGGAGGGTGCGGAAGGGGTGCTGACAGCGCATGGTCTGCGAGGTCGCGATCCTTCCAGCACCCCTCATCCGACTTCGCTTCGCTCAGCCACCTTCTCCCGCAGGGGGAGAAGGTAGGGGCGCGCGTTCTTCTGTCGTCGCGGCGGTTGCTGTCGATGCGGGACGGCGGAGCGCGTCTCCTTCTCCCCTTGCGGGAGAAGGTGCCCCGAAGGGGCGGATGAGGGGTGTTGCGAGGAATGGAAGGGTGCAAGGGAAGCGCTGGTTTTGCAGCGTATTGTTTCTTCCAGCACCCCTCATCCGTCTCTGCCTTCGGCAGATCCACCTTCTCCGCAAGGGGAGAAGGTGGCCAGCCCCCTATTTCCGACGGGGAGGCTCGCTTTTCGTGTCACCGTATCCGGGCTTCGGTACGCGTTCCACGGTGGTTGTATTCGGCCGTCGCTCAGCTTCTCTTACGGGGATGAACTGTCCCGTTTTCGAGCTTCGTCCGATATCGAAGGTCTTACGCTCATTGCTAGCCATCGGAATCTCCCTTTGGGCTAAATGCCGCAGCTACCTCGACTTCGAAACCAGATTGACCTTATGCTGTCCCTGCTAGAGGAGGGGTCTTCTGATCTCTTCGCCCCGCGTGAGCTTCGGCCTCTTCGCGGTATCCGAGGCCGATCCGATGGATCGGCCTCGGAATCTAACTCAATCACTTCTCTTTCCACCCCGCGAGGAATGTCGCGATTTCTGGCGTCAAAACGCGTTTCTCCTTGATGGCCAATTCTTCTAGTCGGATTTCCGCAGCTTTTCTGCTGACGGAGAAAAAGTCGACCAACTCTGACGGAGTCCGGAAGTCACGAACGAGCCACTCAGGCATTAGGAATGCTGCAGCGAACGCGTTCGCCTGCCATTCCGCGCTGGCGTATCGTGGCAGTTCCTTCATGCGTGAATAACGAGAAGGCACGCGGTCTAATGGGACGGCCGATTCATGTTGTACTAGATGTCCAAGTTCGTGTGCTGCCGTCCATCGGCCGCGGCCTCCTGAGCGGCATGCGTCCAAATAGGTGCTTTCAGCCAGCACAATCCTGGGAGGATCGAACTCAGTATAGCCCTCCGCTCCCCTCATAACCGCGTCCTCTTTGACAATGAGAGCGAAGTGGCCAAACAGCTTCGGAAGCTCGTTTTCAAGGAGAGCCAACATGTCGGGCGATTGACACTGCATTGGCACGCCAAGTGCCTGCCGCCATGCAGCCGCCGTCAACTCAATGTCCACACGGCTTTTTGCCGGCACGCAGTAGTCATGACTCATTTATCGTCTCCACTTAAGGATTGATCGAGCTTCCGTATTGCATCAGGCGACATCTTGTTGATTGTTCTAAATAATCTCCGGGCCAACGCAGCTCGCTCTTTGTCAATAGGTACAAAGCGAATTACATTTGAACGAGCGTCAGCAAGCAGTTGAAGGTGCTTTCGAGTTACATTGTCCAACTTAAGCCAGTCACCGAATTTTCGGACATAGTCTTCTGGTGGCTGTTTTTCTCCAGTCTCAACGGCAGAAATAAACGACGGAGAGCAAGCAAATTCCTCCGCCTGATCGATCATTCTTTTCTTCGTACTGGTGCGAATCTCTCGACATGCTGATCCGAATGCTGTGAGATTTTGATTGGCCATATTTTTCTCCCGCCTTTTTCACCTCCAGGTGAAACTCCTGGTTAAACAAAAGCCCAGCCGAAGCTGGGCTTGAGTAATCCTCAGCTACACCCGCTCGTCGCCCCGCACGTATCGCACTTCTCGCAGGTACCGTTCCTCACCATCGTGAAGTTCTGGCACTCCGAGCACGAGTTGCCCGTATAACCCTGCATCAGCGATTTCACCCGGCGGTCGTTGGCGACCGCCTTGGCGTCCTGCTTGGCGGTGGAGGCGTCGGCGTGGGCTTTGTCGGTGAAGAGCGACGGCGCGCCGAGTTCGGTGGGGTCGAGGGACGCTTCTTCCTCGGCGGCTTCCTCGGCCAGTTCCCGGGCCTTTTCCTCGTAGTCGCGCTTGTAGGCATAGGCCTCCTCGCGGGCTTCGGAGGTGAGCGGCTTCAGGGCCGTGACGGTGGCGCTCATGGTGCGCAGGGTGGAGCCGCCGCTGTTGCCCGCCGTTGGGGCCATGCGGGCCGGGGCGTTTTCCGAGCCGCCAAAGCCCTTCGGGTCGCCGCCCATCTTGCCCGAGACGATCTTGAGCGGCGCGCCGCGGGTCAGGCCCTTGGAAACGGCTTCGGCCTTGCCTTCGGTGATGCCGCGGCCAAGCGACGTGTTGGAGAAATCCGACATGTCGACATGCGCGAGGTCGTGGCGCGAGAGGTAGGAGACGGCGAGTTCGCGGAAGACGTAGTCGAGGATCGACGTCGCGTTCTTGATCGCGTCATTGCCCTGGACCATGCCGGCCGGTTCGAACTTGGTGAACGTGAAGGCCTCGACATATTCGTCGAGCGGCACGCCGTATTGCAGGCCGAGCGAGATCGAGATGGCGAAATTGTTCATCATCGCGCGGAAGGCGGCGCCCTCCTTGTGCATGTCGATGAAGATTTCGCCGAGACGCCCGTCGTCGAACTCGCCGGTGCGCAGATAGACCTTGTGGCCGCCAACGACGGCCTTCTGGGTGTAGCCCTTGCGGCGGTTCGGCAGCTTTTCACGCTCGCGGTAGAGCCGCTCGATGACACGCTCGACGACTCGTTCGGTGATCTGCACGGCCTTCGCGGCGGCGGGCGCGGCGATCAGAGCCTCCAGCGCATCGTCGTCCTCGTCGTCCTCGTCGGAAATCAGCGAGGAATTCAGCGGCTGGGAGAGCTTCGAGCCGTCGCGGTAGAGCGCGTTGGCCTTCAGCGCCAGCTTCCAGGACAGCATGTAGGCGTTCTTGCAGTCGTCGACCGTCGCCTCGTTCGGCATGTTGATGGTCTTGGAGATGGCGCCCGAAATGAACGGCTGGGCGGCCGCCATCATGCGGATGTGGCTCTCGACCGAGAGATAGCGCTTGCCAATCTTGCCGCAGGGATTGGCGCAGTCGAAGACGGGCAGGTGTTCGTTCTTCAGGAAGGGCGCGCCCTCGAGCGTCATCGCGCCGCAGACGTGGATGTTGGCGGCCTCGATGTCTTTTCGCGAGAAGCCCATGGCGGGCAGCATCTCGAAGGAGAAATCGTTCAGCTGTTCGTCGGTGAAGCCAAAGGTCTGCTTCACCCAGTCGGCGCCGAGCGTCCACTGGTTGAAGACGAACTTGATGTCGAAGGCCTGGCCGAGAGCGGCGTTGACCGCGGCGATCTTCTCGTCGGTGAAGCCCTTGGCCTTCAGCGAGCCGGGATTGATGCCGGGGGCCTGGTTGAGATTGCCGTGGCCGACGGCGTAGGCGTCGATCTCGGCGATCTGGGACTCGGAGTAGCCAAGCGTGCGCAGCGCCTCGGGAACGGCCGCGTTGATGATCTTGAAATAGCCGCCGCCGGCGAGCTTCTTGAACTTGACCAGCGCGAAATCGGGCTCGATGCCGGTGGTGTCGCAATCCATGACGAGGCCGATCGTGCCGGTGGGCGCGATGACGGTGGCCTGGGCGTTGCGGTAGCCGTGCTCCTCGCCGAGCTCGATAGCGCGGTCCCAGGCGGCGCGGGCATGCGTCACGAGCGCCGCCTGCTTGAGGTCGGAGGCGACGAGCGGCACCGGATGCACCGACAGCTTCTCGTAGCCGTCGCGTTCGCCATAGGCCGCGCGGCGGTGGTTGCGCATGACGCGCAGCATGTTGGACGCGTTGCGGTCATAGTCGGGGAAGGCGCCGAGTTCGCCGGCCATTTCGGCCGAGGTGGCGTAGGCGACGCCGGTCATGATCGCGGTGAGGCTGCCGGCAATCGCGCGGCCCTCGTCGCTGTCATAGGGAATGCCGGACGTCATCAGCAGGCCGCCGATATTGGCGTAGCCGAGGCCGAGCGTGCGGTATTCGTAGGAAAGCTTGGCGATCTCCTTCGACGGGAACTGCGCCATCATGACCGAGATCTCGAGCACCATCGTCCACAGGCGCACGGTGTGCTCGTAGGCCGCGATGTCGATGTCGCCGCCGTGCTGGCGGTAGGGCAGCAGGTTGATCGAGGCGAGGTTGCAGGCGGTGTCGTCGAGGAACATGTATTCCGAGCACGGGTTGGACGCCCGGATCGCGCCGGCCGAGGCGCAGGTGTGCCAGTCGTTCATCGTCGTGTTGTAGTGGAGGCCCGGATCGGCCGACGCCCAGGCGGCGTAGCCGATCTTCTCCCACAGTTCGCGGGCGGGCAGGGTCTTCATGACCTTGCCGTCCTTGCGGGCGGTGAGGCTCCACGGGCCGTCAGCCTCGACGGCTTTCAGGAAGTCGTCCTTCAGCGAGACCGAATTGTTGGAGTTCTGGCCGGATACGGTGAGATAGGCTTCCGAGTCCCAGTCGGTGTCGTAGGTCTTGAAGTCGATGGACGTATAGCCCTGGCGCGCGAACTGGATGACGCGCTGGACGTAGTTCTCCGGCACGCCGTCCTTCTTGGCGTCCTTGACGGCGCGCTTGAGGGCAGGGTTCTTGTTCGGGTCATAGCAGTCGCCGTCCGGGCCGTCGCAATTGACGCAGGCCTTCATGACGGCGGACATGTGCTTCTTGACGATTTTCGAGCCGGTGACGAGCGACGCGACCTTCTGCTCCTCCTTCACCTTCCAGTCGATGTAGTCCTCGACGTCGGGATGGTCGATGTCGACCACGACCATTTTAGCCGCGCGGCGGGTGGTGCCGCCGGACTTGATGGCGCCGGCGGCGCGGTCGCCGATCTTCAGGAAGGACATCAGGCCCGACGAGCGGCCGCCGCCGGACAGCTTTTCGCCTTCGCCGCGCAGCAGCGAGAAGTTGGAGCCGGTGCCTGAGCCGTATTTGAACAGGCGCGCCTCGCGGACCCACAGGTCCATGATGCCGCCTTCGTTGACGAGATCGTCAGCGACGCCCTGGATGAAGCAGGCATGCGGCTGCGGATGCTCGTAGGACGACTTCGAGCGGGTCAGCTTGCCGGTGAAGGGGTCGACATAGAAATGGCCCTGGCCGGGGCCGTCGATGCCATAAGCCCAGTGCAGGCCGGTGTTGAACCATTGCGGCGAGTTCGGTGCGACGCGCTGGGTGGCCAGCATGTAGGCGAGCTCGTCCTTGAACGTGCGGGCGTCTTCTTCCGAGTCGAAATACTTGCCCTTCCAGCCCCAATAGGTCCAAGTGCCGGCGAGCCGGTCGAAGACCTGGCGGGCGTCGGTTTCGGAGCCATAGCGCTCCTTCTCGGGCAGCTTGGCGAGTTCGGCTTCATCCGCGACGGAGCGCCAGAGGAACGAGGGGACGTCGTTCTCTTCGACCTTCTTCAGGCGCGCGGGCACGCCGGCCTTGCGAAAGTACTTCTGGGCGAGGATGTCGCTGGCGACCTGGGAGAACTGCGACGGCACGTCGATATTATCGAGCCGGAAGACGACCGAGCCGTCCGGGTTCTTGATCTCGGACAGCGTCTTGCGGAATTCGATCTCCGCGTAAGCTGTCGATTCCTGCCCCTTTGGCCCTGCCTTGGTGAAACGCCGTTCGATCCGCATCGTCTTGTCCCTTCAGTCCCAAATATAGCGTCTGTCCACAGGAATCCCTCGTAAAGATTCCGCGACCTCGCGCCGTCCGCATCCGCCGGGACCGCATGGTTCCCAGCGCCTTTCCGCACGTCCCGCCACACTGCCGTCGACCGCCTCTGAACGGGCAGATTTCGAGCTTGCGGCACGGGCCTTGCGGCTCGTCCCCGACACCTTCCGGATGATTCTCGGCTTGCGAGCGTCATCCTGTATCTGGTGTCGACTATCCCCTGCAAACACTAAATATAGTATTAACAACCTCTTTACGCGACCCAAATCATTCTCCCGAATGCCCCTCGCAAAGCACAAAAATCCACACGCAAGCGAACCGCCGCAATGCGGCGCCGGTTGGTCGGAACTCATGGAAATCGGGGAAGAACTGGCGAGGTTTGTGGCCACCGCCGCGCCCATAACAGGAGCGCATGACCGATATGAAACGACTCGGACGGCAGCGTCAACGATTCGTTTGTACGAGTTTTATGACCACAACATCTTGTGGTGGACGGGTGTGAATAATGGGGACGGAGAGGGGCCGGGGGCTCCGATCCGAGAAGAGTTCTTGCATTCCTGGAAAGGCGGGCCCGCGCGCTACCAGACCAGGCCGATCAGGTGGAAAGCGGCAATCGCGAGGATGGCGGAGGCTGGCACGGTCGTAACCCATGCGGCGACGATGGTGCGGACATGGGCGCGGCGGACGAGATTGCGGCGGGTGATCTCGTCGCGTGACACCGGCTGGAGCGGGTCGCTGTCGAGATCGGCTTCATCCGCAAGGACCTTCGCCGCGACAAGCCCGGCGGCTTCGCGCTCGGCTCGCCGCCTGGTCATCTTGCGCTCCAGATAGGCGCGGCGGCGGGTCGAATTGGCGGTGTACCATTCGCGGAAGAAGCCGACTCCGAAAACCGCGCCGACCGCGATGTGCGTCGAACTGACGGGCAGGCCGAGGCCCGACGCGAAGATGACGGTCAGGGCGGCAGAGAGGGCGACGCAGAAGGCGCGCATCGGGTTGAGTTTGGTGATCTGCTCGCCGACCATCTTGATGAGCTTGGGGCCAAACAGGAGCAGGCCGATCGAAATGCCGGCGGCGCCGATGAGCATGACCCAAAGCGGAATGCCGACTTCCGACGAGACGCCGCCGGACTGCGCTGTCGCGACTATTGCCGCCAGCGGGCCAACCGCATTGGCGACGTCGTTGGCGCCATGGGCGAAGGAGAGCAGCGCGGCGGAGATAACCAGCGGGAGGCGGAAGAGTTTGCGCAGCGACTGGTTGCGGTTCTCCATGCCAACCGCCTGCCAGGCGACGAAACGGTGCGAGATCACCCAGAAGACTGCAGTCGACCCCACCGCCAGAGTCAGGAGCGTTGCTCGATTGAAGTAGATGAGATGACCGAGACCCTTGGTGGACAGGTAGGTGGTGAAGGTGCCCGCCATGATGCCAATCAGGATCGGCACCCAGCGCCTTGCGGCGGCGATCTTGTCGTCCTGGTAGATGATGACGGACTTGATGAAGAACAGGAAGACGGCTGCGATCACGCCGCCGGCGAGCGGCGATATAACCCAACTTGCGGCGATCGCCGCCATCACCGACCAGTCGACCGAGCCGAAACCCGCCGCTGCGATGCCGGCGCCAAGAACGCCGCCGACGACCGAATGCGTGGTCGATACCGGCGCGCCGATCCAGGTCGCCAGATTGATCCACAGCGCCGATGAAATCAGCGCACCCAGCATCAGCCGGATGAAGGCGTTGGAGTCTGCGACCTGCGAGGGGTCGATGATGCCCTTGGAAATCGTGTCGACGACATCGCCGCCCGCGATCAGCGCGCCGGCGGTCTCAAAAATCGCCGCGAGTACCAGCGCGCTGCCCAGTGTGAGCGCGCGTGCGCCAACGGCCGCGCTGACATTGTTTGCGACGTCGTTGGCGCCGATGTTGAGCGCCATGTAGCCGCCGACGGCCGCTGCCGCCACGATGACCACCGCGCCCGGCTCGCCCGAGACGTAGATCGAGGCAATGACCGCGACCATCGCGATGAAGAGCAGCGACAGGCCGGGTCCGACCAAGCCGCGCGAGATGACGCCTGCTGCCTCCTCGACGGAGACGATCTTTTCCAGATCCTTGTCGAGCGTCTGTTTCCTGGCCTGTTCAGCCGACACTGTCATCGCATGACCGATTGAGTTGACTGCCCGACATGGGCAAGTGAGGCACCACGCCGCTTACGGAGCGGGACCCTGCTCTGCAAGCACCGATGCCAATAGCCTGACTTCAGGCTGCGAATTTCCGTGGATTAACCCCGAAGCCGGCGATCAGTTCACCAAGATCCGGTTCTGAAACAAGTTTCGCCGCGTCGGACGAGCGGAACCAGCGCCGCTTTCGCTTCTTCATCTCGGGCCATTTGTCGGCGACGGCGTCAACTTCGAGCGGGAAGACGTGGACCTCGCAGCGCCATTCCGTGCCGGAGGGGAGGGCCTTGTCGTAATAGAAGCGGCCGACTTCCTGGGATGCCACGCCGCCGCGCAGGCCGGCCTCTTCAGCCGCCTCGCGCGCTGCCGCGTCGCACAGCCTCTCGGACCCTTCCGGCCAGCCTTTGGGCAGCACCCAGCGACCAGTGCCGCGGCTGGTGACCAGCATGATTTCCACACCTTCCGATGTCAGCCGCCACGGCAAGGCCGCGACCTGGACCCGACAAGGCATGCCTCCGAAGAACCGGCGGACGCGGTCGAGAAGCAGCTTGCGGGTTGCGTGAGACAGAAGCATTACAGGTGCAGAGACTCGCTTTCTTGTTTGCCAGCTTACGAAATATAGTGTTAATTTGCTGATAATAAAGTGCAAAACGTGCGCGAAGCTGGATTTCTTTTGAGTCTGGTCGTCAGCCGCGATGATCCTCGGCGATCGGCTTCTGATATGTGAAGCCCATGTCCCAGGGGAAGTAGATCCAGGTGTCCTGGCTGACCTCGGTGACATAGGTATCGACCATCGGACGGCCTTTTGGCTTGGCGTAGACGGCGGCAAAGTGCGCCTTGGGCATCATGGCGCGGACGACGGCGGCGGTTTTTCCCGTGTCGGTCAGGTCGTCGATGATCAGGACGCTCTCGCCGTCGTTTTCGAGCAGGTGGGGCGTAACCTCCTTGAGGACGGATAGTTCCCCTTGCGAGGTGTAATCGTGATACGAGGCGACCGAAACCGTCTCGATGACGCGGATGCCGAGTTCGCGCGAGATGATGGCCGCGGGCACGAGGCCGCCGCGGGTGATGCAGACGATCGCCTTCCACTGGCCGCTGTTGATGCCGGCAAGCCGCCAGGCCAGCGCACGCGCGTCGCGGTGGAACTGGTCCCACGAGACGGGGAAGGCCTTTTCGGGCAGGGACATGGGCGCACTCCGCGTTACAGGGTCTTGAGAGGGAATGCACCCGGGACTAGCCGGGAAAGCCGTGGATCTGCAAGGGGTGGGATATCGCAACCCCCAGGAAACTGGGCTGGCCCGACGCTCAGGCGATGCAGGCGGCGGCGCGGGACCGTAGGAAGTCGCGCTCGCGTTCGTTGCGTGTAAGGGAGGCCGCCCGCTCGAACGCGACGCGGGCTTCGGCCTTGCGCCCAGCGCGCAACAGGAAGTCGCCGCGCGCAGCGGGGAGCGGGGCGTAGTTGCGCAGTGCCGGCTCGTTCTCGATCAGGTCAAGCAGTGCGAGGCCAGCCTCCGGGCCATGGGCCATGCAATAGGCGACGGCGCGGTTGAGATCGACGACCGGCGAGGGCATGACCTCGCGCAAATTGTCGTAGAGACCGGCGATGTGCTTCCAGTCGGTGTCCTCCGCCTTGCGGGCCCGGGCGTGGCAGGCGGCGAGCGCGGCCTGCAGCGCGTAGGGGCCGTTGGCGCCGCCGAGCGCTCCGGCGCGGTCGAGGGCGGCCAGGCCGCGGCGGATCAGGAGTTGATCCCAGCGGGCGCGGTTCTGTTCCGTCAGCAGGATCGGCGAACCGTCGGGCGCGGCGCGGGCGGCGAGGCGCGAGGCCTGGATTTCCATCAGCGCCAGCAGGCCGAACACTTCGGGCTCGTCCGGCGCTATGCCGGCGAGGATGCGGCCGAGGCGCTGCGCCTCAGTGCACAGCGCCGGGCGGATCAGGTCTTCTCCGGCGGTGGCGGCATAGCCTTCGTTGAAGATCAGATAGATGACCTCCAAGACCGAGACGAGGCGCGCCTCGCGTTCTGTGCCGCGTGGGATTTCGAACGCGATAACTGCCTTACTGAGCGTCTTCTTTGCGCGGACGATGCGCTGCGCAATGGTGGGTTCGCTGGTGAGAAAGGCGCGGGCGATCTCTTCGGTCGACAGGCCGCCGATTAGGCGGAGCGTCAGCGCCGCGCGGGCGTCGCGCGACAGCAGAGGGTGGCAGGCGGTGAACATCAGGCCCAGCAGTTCGTCGCCGATCTCGTCGTCCATCGCGCCTTCGATCCGGGCGGCGGAATCATCCACCTCCGACAGGCCGTGGCCGATTTCGGCGTGCTTGCGCTCCAGCATTTTTGCGCGGCGGAAACCGTCTATGGCGCGCCGCTTGGCGGTGGCCATCAGCCACGCGCCGGGTTTTTCGGGGACGCCGGATTTCGGCCATTCGGCGAGTGCGGCGACCAGCGCGTCTTGGGCAAGTTCCTCGGCGCGGTCAACTTCGCGGACCATGCGGGCGAGGCCCGCGATCAGGCGGGCGCGCTCGATCCTGAACACGGTCTCGATTGCCTGGTGGGTTTCGCTCGCCGCCATCGGTCCCGCTTAAAGCAGGAACCGATGGTCCGGCAAGCGCGCCGGCGGAAGCGTCAACCGGGAGGCCGTCAGTTCCTGGCGGTCTTTGCGCGCAAGCGCTCTTCCTGCTCTTTCAGCTCCGGCGTCAGCGCGTCGCCGAAATCCGACATTTCGTAGAACGGGCGGATTTCGATCTCGCTCGGCCCGAACATCGGGTTGGGGCAGCGCTTCACCCACTCGACCGCCTCGGCCATGTCCTTGACCTGCCAGATCCAGTAGCCGGCGACGAGTTCGCGGGTTTCTGCGAAAGGCCCGTCGATGACCGTGCGGTTCGGGCCGTCGAAAGCGACGCGCTTGCCCTTGGCGGACGGCTGCAGCCCGTCGCCGTCCATGACCACGCCGGCATTGACCAGTTCCTCGTTGAATTTCATCATCGCCTCGAACAGTTCGGTCGGGGGCATGACGCCTGCTTCGCTGTCTTCCGTCGCCTTCACGAGAACCATCACGCGCATTGTTCTTCTCCTATGTTGGGGAAGCCTCATTGTCTTCCTGCCCACTCGACGAACGGGGAACGCAGGAATCGACAGGCCGTGCGCTTTTTTCCAACTTTTTTCGCCGCACCAATGACCTATCAGGTCGCGATCCCGGCCAGCATCGCCTCGATCTCACCCTTGGCTTTTGCCAGGCTGGCGGCGGAACGCGAGCGCACGACCAGTTCGGTCCAGAACTTGCCGTCGAGATATTTTGGATAGGAGCCGATGATCGTATCCGGGTTGGCCTTCTGGATGTCGCCCAGCGGGCCGCCGATCGTGCCTTCGCCGAAGGGGCAGTGGACGGTTTCGGACATCATCACCACGCCGCCCTTCAGCGTCGGCACGACATTGTCGAGCATCGCCTGGAAAATCGCCGGGACGCCGGCCATGACATGGACATTGCCGATGCGGAAGCCGGGCGCCAGCGAGACCGGATTGTCGATATGGTCGGCGCCGACGGGCATGCGCGCCATGCGCATGCGGGCTTCGGTGTAGGGAATGCCACGCGCGGCGTAGCTCTCCTCCAGCATGCGATAGGCCTTTGGATCGTAGTCGCAAGCGACCCCGAATGCCTTGGCGATGGAATCAGCGGTGATGTCGTCATGCGTCGGGCCGATGCCTCCCGTGGTGAAGACATAGGTGAATTTTTCCCGCAGCGCGTTGACCGCGGCGACGATCTCGTCCTCCTCGTCGGGGACGACGCGGACTTCCTTCAGGTCGATGCCGATGGCGGTCATGATGTCGGCGAGGTGGCCGATATTCTTGTCCTTGGTGCGGCCCGAGAGGATCTCGTCCCCGATCACCATCATGGCGGCAGTCACGATTTCGCTCAAAGCGGTGTCCTCTCTGGGTGGAAGTTGTGACCTAGCGCCGATGGCCGCATCCGGCAATGGGCCTCTAACGGTGAACGAACTGTGCCGTCATCCGTTGTTTCAAATACATCAGACGGGCGCTACGTGTTGGCCGACTGCTCCAGCCGATGGCGTGGGGACATCCCAAGAGATTCAAAAAGGTAAGACAGATGGCGAAGATTCTTGTTCTCTACTACTCGAGCTGGGGCCACATGGAAGCGATGGCGAAGGCCGCTGCCGAGGGTGCGCGCGAAACTGGCGCGACGGTGACGATCAAGCGTGCGCCCGAACTGGTGCCGGAAGCGGTCGCCAAGGCGGCCTATTACAAGCTCGACCAGGAAGCCGCGATCGCCGATCCGCTCGAACTCGCCGATTACGACGGCATCATCCTCGGCATCTCGACCCGCTATGGCGCGATGTCGGCGCAGATGAAGAACCTGCTCGACCAGACCGGTCCGCTCTGGGCCAAGGGCGCGCTGGTCAACAAGGTCGCGACCGTGATGGCATCGACCGCAACCCAGCATGGCGGCGCCGAAATGTCGATCGTGCAGGCGCAGTGGTCGCTGCAGCACCACGGCATGATCATCGTGCCGCTGTCCTATGCCTACCTGGGCCAGTCGGGCAACGACGTCGTGCGCGGCGGCTCGCCTTACGGCATGACGACGACGTCCGACACGGACGGTTCGCGCCAGCCCTCGGCGCAGGAACTGGAAGGCGCGAAGTTCCAGGGCAAGCGGATGGCCGAGATCACGATCAAGCTGCACGGCTGATCGGGAAGACATGATGGCGCGCGGGCGGCTTCGGCCGCCCGTTTGCGTTTCGACGCTATTTCGCAACTGCGAGAGATGATCTAGCCTGATGCGATCCATCCGCGGAGTGCATGTCCTTGCTGTCGATCTTTGCCTGGCTCGTCGTTTTTATCCTCATCGCGGCACTCGCCGTCACCGGCTATTTCGTCTGGACGACGCAGACGATCGCCAGGCGCGCGGAGCGGCTGGTGCCGGCGCGGGGACAATTCGTCGAGATCGACGGCAATCGCATCCATTATGTCGATGAAGGCGAGGGGAGGCCGATCGTGTTCGTGCACGGGCTGGGCGGCACTCTGCACCATTTCCGGCACCCGCTGTTCGGCGGCAAGTTGCCGGGTTACCACCTGATCGCGCTCGACCGGCCAGGCGCCGGCTATTCGACGCGGGCGGCGAATGCGACGGGACGCCTGCCGGAACAGGCGGCGCTGATTGCCAAGTTCATCGACCGGCTTGGGTTGGAGAAGCCGCTGGTGGTCGGCCATTCGCTGGGCGGCATGATCACGCTGACGCTGGCGCTGAACCATCCAAAGGCGATCTCGGGCATTGTGCTGCTGGCGGCGCTGACCCGGCACCGCGACGGCGTTCCGCCGGAGCTGGCGCCGATCTATATCCTCTCGAAGCTGAAGCGCTGGCTGATGGCGCAGACGGTGGCGATTCCCGCTGCGCTGAAATTCGCGCCGCAGACGCTGGCCTATGTGTTCGGCCCGCAGGACGCGCCGGAGAACTACATGACCGAGGGCGGCGGCGAACTGGGGCTGAGGCCGGACCATTTCTACAACATGGTCGAGGATCTGGTTTCGGTCGCCGACGACATGCCGGCCCTGCAGACGCGGTTCGGCGAGATCGACATGCCAGCCGGCATGGCCTTCGGCAATGCCGACCGGGTGCTGAACTACCAGGCGAATGGCGACGAGTTTCGGAACCGGATCAAGGGGCTGGACTTCGATATGCTCGATGGCGTCGGCCACCATCCGCAATATGCCGCGACCGATCGGGTCGTGGCGCTGATCAGGCGGGTGGCCGAGCGCGCATTCGGCGCTTGATGGCGAGGTCCCCGTTTGCGACATCCTCCGATCCGGACGCGGCTTCGGCCGAGGCGCGTGCACGTCCCCCAGTGATTTCCCCGTCTGCCCGCGATGGCCCCACAGGCGGCGCGCGGCACCATTCGTCCATAGGCCGCAGCCGCCAGGGCGTTACATCTTCCCAAAGGGAAATAATCGCGTAAGTTGCTGCCCGGGGGAAGGATCCGGAGAAAGCAATGAAATCCGTAAGAACATTTCTTCTCGCCGGTTTGGCCGCGATGAGTTGGGTCATGCCAGCGATGGCACAAACATCTGCATCTGGCCCGTCGGCGCCTGCGGCGGCGACGGCGATGAGTCAGGCGCCAATCCTGACCGCCAGCCAACGGACCACAATTGCCAGGGATCTGATCGCCAAATGGCAGTCCGCAGCCGCCAAGCGACCTGGGGGCGACGGACCGCGGTGGGCTCGAATACTTGCCAAAGCGGTCGGGACGGCTGATGCGGCGAACGTCCTCAAAGCCACAACAGTTAGGTCGGTCGAAGAGCTACACGACGCGCTGATCGGAGCAGATCCCGAAGTCGCGCAGCCGCAACCATCGACGGCGACCATCGGCAATGGAACCGTCTCGCCGCAGTTCCTCGGAAGCACTACGGCCGATCTGGTCTATACGCCGCTGCCGAATGGACGCTGCCGGATAGCTGACTCTCGCGTTATCAATTCGCCCCTTGTAGGCACCAGAAGTTTGTCTATCGAAGAAATGGCAAACTACACCTCGCAAGGTGGCAATGGCACCTATTCAAGCGGCCCCGGCTCGGCCAACTGCGGGATCAACTATTTGACAACAGCCTATGCTGTCAGCGTAACGCTCCTATCGCCTGGTGGGGCGGGAGGGTTCAAGGTCTTCCAGTACGGCCAACCCTATCAAACCGGCAGCTCGGTGTGGATGAATGCGGGAACCTCGGGAGCCAGCGCTGACCTCATTGTTCGCAATTGCCGGGCATGTTCGGCCGAACTCGGCATCTATTCCGCCGCCAGCGTTCACTACATCATCGACGTGATCGGTTACTACATGCCCCCGCAGGCGACGGCGCTGGGGTGTTTGTCAACCGCGGAGAACTCTACGTCACTTGCAGCAGGCGACGTCGGCCACGTCGACGCGCCTTACTGTCCGTCCGGCTATGCGGAAACTGCCACGCAGTGCCGGGCAGGCACTTGGAATGCAACCTTTTCCCTCTTCACGAGCGGAAGGTGCGCCGCCCTGAATGGTAACCCTACGCTTGCAGCGGCGATTTATGCTTCACGCAGATGCTGCAGAGTGCCTGGACGGTGAGGTTTGCCCAACGCTGAAAGAATCCGTCCCTGGCGGAGACGCCGGAGACGCGGGCAGCGCTGCCCGTTCGGCCATGAGGGCTTAGGCGGACGCTGCGAGGCCATGCAGGGCGCTTTGAGCGGCCGGGAGGTCGATCTTTCGGCACACCCATGCGTCAGCGCTGATCGAAAGTGGGCTCGACGTGGTGAAAGTCAGTCGCCGGCGCGGCCATACATCGCCGGTCATGACTCTGTCGAGTTACGCTCACTTGTTCAAGCAATCGGAAGACGGTGCAGAGGACGCGATGGAAATGGCCATGAGAACGGGCGCGGAGCGATCAACATACCTCCCGCGGCCGATCCAGTGCCAATTCATACTTTCCAGCCGCCGTCAGAACGCGTAAGCGGCTGCAATTGCCAAGTGCGGGCGTGGCGGAACTGGTAGACGCAAGGGACTTAAAATCCCTCAGCTACGGCTATGCGGGTTCGATCCCCGCCGCCCGCACCACAATCGATCTCACGCCAGTTCGCTTCGCTCACGGCTCCGATGGGGCGGCCTGACCGGCCGACGGGCGGTCGCCCTTGCGAACCCTGCGGGTTCGTCAGGCGTTATTCATGCTTCAGCCTCACCCATGCCGGCGCGTGGTCGCTGGCGCTTTCCTGTCCGCGCACGTCGCGGTCCACACCGGCCTCGGCCAGTCGTGGCGCGAGATTGGGCGTGAGCAGGAGGTGGTCGAGGCGGAGGCCTTTGCCTTGGGGCCAGCGGTTTCGCTTGTAGTCCCAGAAACTGTAAATACGCTCGTCCGGGTGTTTGGCGCGGATCGCGTCTGTCCAGCTGCGGCCGAGAAGCTTTCGGAAGGCGGCGCGGCTTTCGGGCTGGATGAGCGCGTCGTCGTCCCAGGATTTGGTCGGGTAGATGTCGATGTCGGTCGGCGCGACGTTGAAGTCGCCCGCCAGCACCACCGGCGCGCCTGTCTTGCGCAGAGCGGTCGCGTGGCGCTGCAGCCGCGCCAGCCACTCCAGCTTGTAGTCGAATTTCGGGCCGGGCTGCGGGTTGCCGTTTGGCGCATAGATCGAGGTGACGATGACGCCGTTGACCGCGGCCTCGATGTAGCGGCTCTGCGTGTCTGACGGGTCGCCGGGCAGGCTGTCGCGGGTCAGCACCGGCTCGCGGCCGCGGGCGAGGATGGCGACGCCGTTCCAGGTCTTCTGGCCGCGCCAGACAGCGTCATAGCCGGCGGCGCGAATGGCTTCGATCGGGAAATCCGCCTGCGAGGCCTTCAGTTCCTGCAGGGCGACGACGTCCGGCTTTCGCCGCTTCAGCCAGTCCAAGAGGTTGGGCAGGCGGCGGTTGATGTTGTTGATGTTGAAGGTGGCGATCAGCACAAGGGCGAAACACGCCTAAGACGCAAGTGTTCCACCGGTACGTAGTCAGCATTCGGCCCGCGGAACCTTTTTTCGAGATGTCCGCTTATTCTGGCATCAGCGCCCTCGAACCGCAAAGAAGAAAGGATATTCACATGAACTCTCCGTTCCGCGCACAGGAAGGCACGATTATCGAACGCTCTGAAGACGTTGCTTACGTCCACGCTCCATCCTTGCCACATGCCGCAGAACCCGCCATGCGCCGCGAGGGCATCAGCTATGGCGAGGCCCTGCGCTCGATAGGCCCGAAATATGCGCCCCACAACGCCAATGCACCGATCCTCGGAGGATTGGATATCGCCGGTCTCATCGCGGCAACAGTGATCACGCTCGGACCGTTGGCCGCCTACTCGTTTGGGTTCGGTGCATAGACCACTTCACGGTCCGGCGCTTCGACATCAAATGTGCCAACGCCCGCAATCCGCGCCAGCGCCGGCCAGGCGGAAACTGCAAGGTTGATCCAGTTCAGGCGCTTGCCGATGCGGCCGGGCGATTCGTCGGTTTTGTCGATCGCGCCGGATGGCCAGAGCGAGAAATCCTCCCAGGGCCGATCGAGATAGGCGACGAAGACGCGAAAGGCGCCGAGGTATAGTTCGACCTTGACCCAGTGTGACGGATCGGCCGACAGGACGACCCGTCCCTCGACCTCGGCCCCTGAGTCGGGATGGCGAGCGACGAAGGGGGTGGCGTGGAATGAGCCTTCTCGCCCGGCTGCCTTTGGGTAGATCTGCCAGCCGCCAGCCGCCTGCCAGAGCGGCTCGGATGCGATGGCTCTTGCAAAATCCTTCGCATAGTAGGCCGAGGCGAGCGCGGGATCGTCACCCTCGGGATTGTCGACGAATTCGAACTGGAACTTGCCCTTGATACGGAACTGCGGTTCGTCGGAGCCCATGCGGAACCAGCCGCCATGGTCGTAAAAAGGGGGCCAGGCGGGCGGCGTGTCGCTCATTCGTCCTCGACGAAAACCTCTTCGCGCTTCTTGCGAACCGCGGGCAACAGCACGACGATCAGCACCAGTGCCGCTGCGACCAGGAGTCCGGCGCTGATGGGGCGCGTGATGAAGGTGGAGAAGTCGCCGCGCGACAGGATCATGGCCCGGCGCAGGTTTTCCTCCAGGAGCGGCCCCAGCACGAAGCCGAGGAGAAGCGGCGCGGGTTCACAGCGCAGCTTCATCAAGAGGTAGCCGACGAAGCCGAAGAAGGCGACCGAGTAGAGGTCGTAAATGTTGGAATTCACGCTGTAGATGCCTATCGCGCAGAAGCCCATGATGATCGGGAAGAGCACGAAATAGGGAACAGTCAGCAGCTTCACCCACAGCCCGACCAGCGGCAGATTCAGGACGATCAGCATCAGGTTGCCGATCCACATCGAGGCGATGATGCCCCAGAACAGCGCAGGCTGTTCGGTGGCGACGTTGGGGCCGGGTACGATGCCCTGGATGATCATCGCGCCGATCATCAGCGCCATGACCGGGTTGGCGGGGATGCCGAGGGTCAAGAGCGGGATGAACGAGGTCTGCGCGCCGGCATTGTTGGCGGACTCGGGGCCGGCAACGCCCTCGATCGCGCCCTTGCCGAACTCTTCAGGATGTTTGGAGACGCGCTTTTCCAGCGTGTAGGAGGCGAATGACGCGAGGATCGCGCCGCCGCCCGGCAACACGCCAAGCGCCGATCCGAGCACGGTGCCGCGCAGGATGGGAGCCATCATGCGCCGCCAGTCCTCGCGGGACGGCCAGAGGTTCGTGACCTTCTTCACCATCACCGAACGCTCGTGTTCGTTCTCCAGGTTGCGCAGGATTTCGGCAATGCCGAAGACGCCGACCGCGACCGCGACGAAGTTCAGTCCATCGGAATATTCGCGGATGCCGAGGTTGAAGCGTGGCGTGCCGGAATAGATGTCGGTGCCGACGAGGCCGAGCAGCAGACCGAGCACAACCATCGCCAGCGCCTTGACGATCGAGCCCGAAGCGAGGGCGATCGAGGAGATCAGGCCCAGCACCATCAAGGAGAAATATTCGGCCGCGCCGAACTTCAGCGCGATGCCGGTCAGCGGCGGGGCGAGAAGCGCGACCAGGAAAGTCGAGACAGTCCCCGCAAAGAAAGAGCCGATGGCGGCGGTTGCGAGCGCGGCGCCGGCACGGCCCTTGAGAGCCATCTGGTAGCCGTCGATAGCGGTCACCGCCGAGGAGGATTCGCCCGGCAGATTGATCAGGATGGCGGTGGTGGAGCCGCCATACTGCGCACCGTAGTAGATGCCGGCCAGCATGATCAGGGCCGAAGTCGGGTCGCCGATCTGGAAGGTGATCGGCAGCAGCATGGCGATGGTTGCGGTAGGGCCGATGCCGGGCAGAACGCCGATCAAGGTGCCCAGGAGCACGCCCATGAAGCAGAAGCCGAGATTCTGAATCGTCGAGGCGGTGGCAAAGCCAAGCGAGAGATTGTCGAACAGGTCCATCTTCTGCGACTCCTCAGGGCTGGCCGAGCCACGGGCCGAACAGGCGGAACGGCAGGCCGAGTCCGTAGATGAAGACGACCGTGGTGAACGCGGTCATCAGAGCGGCGAGGATCAGCGCGGTCGGGATGCGCATTTTCGTCGAGGCAAAGGACGCCAGCAGTGTCGCAAGGAAGATGGAGGGCACGAAGCCGAGGCCCTTCAAGGTCAGCGCGAAAAGCACCGGCGCGGGCAGGATGAAGGCCATGCCCCTGAGTGCAAAAGCGCCGATCGGCTCGCCCTCGACCTGGATGGCCTGGAAGGCGATCACCAGACCCAGGAGAATGAGAATTGCCGCAAGAACCAGCGGAAAGAAGCCCGGGCCCATCCGAAACGGCGTTCCCAGTTCCATGCCGAGCGAGCCGACACCGAAATAGAGACCGAAGGCTATGAATAGCGCTCCGCAAAGCGCGTTGGCGCGGTCGATGACCATGCGTTTCCCCCCATCCAAGGGTTTTTGCCATCCTGCCGGGTTCCCCACCGGCGGCGGTCTTTGGGGAGCGCGGCGGACCGCGCTCCCGTCCGGGCGTATCGGTTCAGTCGGCGTACTGGCCGGCGGCCTCGATAACCGGCTTCCAGCGCGCGATTTCGCTTTCGAGCTTGGCCTTCAGTGCGGCGGGCGTGGCGTCTGCATCGGACGACGGCACGGTCCCCAGCTCGGCGAAGCGGGCAACGAGGTTTTCGTCCTTGAGCGCCACCTGGAGCGACTTCGACAGGCGGTCAACGACGTCAGCCGGCGTACCCTTGGGTGCGTAGAGGCCGTGCCAGATGCCGAATTCCATTCCCGTCAAGCCGCCTTCGGTCGTCGTCGGCACGTCGGGAAGCACGTCGAGGCGGGCCGGTGTGGTGACGGCGTAAGCCTTCACGGTGCCGGCCTGGATGTGCTTGGTCGTGTTGGTGGTCTGGTCGCACATGATGTCGACCTGGCCGCCGAGCAGATCGGTCATGGCGGGCCCGGTGCCCTTGTAGGGCACGGTGACGAGCGGCGTTCCAATCGAGCTCATGAACAGCATGCCGCACAGGTGGGACGCAGCGCCGATGCCAGCGTTGGCGACCGACACCTTGTCGGCATTCGCCTTGGCGTATTCGACGAGTTCGCTCAGCGTCGTCGCGGCCATGTCCTTCTTCGCCAGAATGGTCATCGGAACCTCGGTGACGAGGCCGACATATTCGAACGATTCCAGCGTCTTGTAGGGCAGGTTGCGATACAGCGTATCGGATGTCGCCATGCCGATGTGGTAGAGCAGCAGCTTGTAGCCGTCCGGATCGGCTTCGGCCACCTGCTTGGCGCCGAGCGTGCCGCCGGCGCCGCCGACGTTCTCGACGATGACCTGCTGGCCGAGGTCTTTCGACATGCCTTCGGCGACGAGGCGGGTCACCGTGTCAGTCGGGCCGCCGGCAGCGAATGGCACCACGATCGTGATGCCACGCTCCGGATAGGTCTGAGCGCCCGCCGACAGCGCGGTGAGCGAGATTGTCGCGGCCGCGCCGAGCGCAGCGATTATCTTTTTCATCGATTTCCTCCCGATGTTTTCTTTTGGCCATCTGGTGCGCAGATCCTCCCGGCACCTCGTATGGATGCGGAATTAGATGATCATTGCGCGGGCATGGCAACCTGCACGTCGGAGAAGGGACGGTTTTTTGGCGTCTGTGCCTAGCGATGGGTGGGAATCGTAACATTGCACGTGATCGCTGTGTGGATCGTCACCCATTCAGGCGTCGCTTTTGTCGAGATCGTATTTCTGCATCTTTTCGTAGAGCGTCTTGCGCGAGATGCCGAGGGATTCGTAGACCGGCTTCAGGCTGCCGCGATGGGCGCGCAAGGCGCCGGCAATCACACCGCGCTCGAATTCGGCGACGCGCTCGGCGAGCTTTTCCGCGCCGTTGCTCGAGGTCGCTTCGTCCGACGGCGACGCGTCCAGGCCCATGACGAACCTGTCCGCCGCATTGCGCAGTTCGCGGACGTTTCCGGGCCACTCGCGCCGCGCGATGGCTGCCACCACCTGCGGCGGCACGTCCATCGTTTCGCGGCGGTAGCGGGCGGCGGCTTCGTTGACGAGTTGCAGGAAGAGAAGAGGAATGTCGTCGCGCCGGGCGGAAAGCGACGGCAGGCGCAGCGTGACGACGTTGAGGCGGTAGAACAGGTCGGGGCGGAATCGTCCGGCCGCAACCTCGGCCTCCAGGTCAGCCTTGCTGGTCGCGACGAAGCGCACGTCGAGAGGGATCGGTTCGTTCGAGCCCAGCCGGGTGACCGAGCGATCCTGAATGACGCGGAGCAGCTTCACCTGCAGGTCGAGCGGCATGGAGCCGATCTCGTCGAGCAGCACGGTGCCGCCGCGTGAATGCTCGAACTTGCCGTAGCGGGCGCGCATTGCGCCGGGGAACGCGCCGGCCTCGTGGCCGAAGAGTTCGCTCTCGATCAGCGTTTCGGGCAGGGCTGCGCAGTTGATGGCGACAAATGGTTGTGTCGCGCGCGCGCTCAGGTCGTGCAGCGCGCGCGCAGCGACTTCCTTGCCGGTGCCGGTGTCGCCGATGATCAGCACGTCGGCGTCGGTGGCGGCGACGGCGCGCAGCCGGTAGCGCAGGTCGACCATCGCCTGCGTCCGACCGGGGAGCCTGGCTTCGATGTCGTCGCGCTTGCCGGCGGCGGCGCGCAACAGCCGGTTCTCCAGCACGAGCTGGCGACGGTCGATGGCGCGTCCTGCCATGTCGGCCAGGTGCTGGGCCGTGAACGGCTTTTCCATGAAGTCGTAGGCGCCCTCGCGCATGGCCTTGACGGCCAGTTGCACTTCGGCGTGGCCGGTGACGAGGATGACCGGAATGTCCGGATCGATCTCGCGCACCCGCGCCATCAGGGTCATGCCGTCCATGCCGGGCATGCGAATGTCGGTGACGACGACACCGTTGAAGCCGGGGTTGACGAAATCCAGCGCACGCTCGGCCGAGGCAAAGTCGCACACCATCAGTCCCGACAAATCCAGCGACTGCGCGGTCGATCGCCTCAGTTCGTCTTCGTCGTCGACGAGGAGAACGAGCGGCGCAATCATTCAGCCGCCTCGCGAAGCGCCGCTTTCGCGGCATCGAGTTCAATAACGAAGACCGCGCCGCCAGCAGGATGGTTGGTGACAGACAGCGATCCGCCGAAATCCTTGACGATGTTGTAGGAAATGGACAGGCCGAGGCCCAACCCCTTGCCGACGCCCTTTGTGGTGAAGAACGGATCGAAGATCCGCTCGAAAATCGCGGCGGGGACGCCCGGCCCGTGGTCGCGCACGGTGATGGTGACCCGGCCCGATTTTCGCCGGGCAACGAGGTCGATCGTGCGGTTGTCGAGACCTTCGACCGCGTCGGCGGCGTTCGAGATGATGTTGACCAGGACTTGCTGCAGCCTGACGGCGCCGCCGCGCACGGTCAATGGCGTGGGACCCAGGTCGACATTGAGGGTGGCGTCGGCTGCCTTCAACCGCCAGGCAAGGATTTCGAGCGTGTCCGCGACGACCTCGGCCAGGTCCACCGGGCCCAGCTTTTCGTTCGGCTTGCGGGCGAAGTTGCGCAGATGCCGGCTGATGGACGCCATGCGGTCGGTGAGGGCGGAAATGCGGGTGACATTGTCCTTGGCTTCGGGGATGCGGTCGCGCTCGATCAGCACGACGGCGTTGTCGGCATAGGTCTTGACCGCCGCCAGCGGCTGGTTGAACTCGTGGCTGAGCGCTGCCGACATCTGGCCGAGCGCAGCGAGCTTGCCGGCCTGCACGAGGTCGGACTGGGTCTGGCGAAGCTGCTGTTCGGTGGCGCGCCGTTCTGACACTTCGGTTTCGAGCTGGGAGTTGACGAGGGCGAGGTCGGCGGTTCGTTCGGCGACACGGCGCTCCAGTTCGGCCTGGGCGGTTTGCTGAAGCTGCATGCGCTCGGCCAGGCGCGCGCGCCGTTGGGCGACGATGGCCGCCAACAGCGCTGCCAGACCAAGCACAAGAAGCGCCGCGGCCAGGCTGACATAGGTCTGGCGGTACGCCGAGGCAGTGTCCGCCAGCACTTTGACCGTCCAGCCGGCGTCCGCCATCGCGGCGGAGAGGACCAGATATTCCGTGGAGCCGCGATCGTCGTTGAGCGTCATCAGGCTGTGTGCGTCAAGTTCGCCGTAGCGCACCGGCAATTCACGCAGAGTCGCATTGGCATAGCGCCTCGACTCCTCCGTACGGGCAAGGCGCTCCGACGTCAGCGGCAGCAGGCCGGCATAGAGCCAGTCGGGGCGGCCAGACATGAAGATGATGCCTTCCGGGTCGGTGACGATGATTTCGTGATCGCCGCCCTGCCAGGATGCCTCGATGGCGTCGAGATCGACCTTGAAGACCACCGCTCCCAGGACATCTGGCCCGACGCGGACCGGGGCGGAGAAGTAATAGCCGCGCTTCAGCGAGGTCGTTCCAAGCGCGAAGAAGCGGCCGGAGCGGCCGGCGATCGCGTCCTGGAAATAGGGGCGGTAGGAGAAATTCTCCCCGACGAAGGACAGCGGTCCGTCATGGTTGCTGGCCGCGATCGTGTCGCCGTTCGGGACCATCACGTAGATGTCCGACGAGTGCAGGAGCGCGTTGATCTCCTTCAGGTAACGGTTGGCCTCGGTTTGCAGGCTTTGGCTCGCGGGGTCGCCGACGAGAGCCTTGATTCCGGCATGATCGGCGATCAGCGCTGGCAGCGCCTCGAAGCGGCGCATGTGGCCGTCCAGCGCGGAGACGGCCAGCCGCAGCGTCGTCTGGCCGCGCGCGGCGGCGTCGTCGAGATAGACCCTGGTCGCGATGCGGCCGCCGCCGATGATGACGAAGATCGCTGCCGCGAGCGCGGCAATTGCGAAGAGCAGCCATCTGGTCCTGATTATCTTCGTCGTCACCTTGCCGCCTTGTCATGCGAGACGGGCAAGTATACCCGCCGGACGTAGGCTGACAATCGAGGCGAAGGGGCCGACCCTCTGGCGCGGTGCAATCGTTCTTGGCAAGGTCGGCAAAACAGGAGTCGTCCGATGTCGCCAGCTTTTCCGAAGCCGTCTGCCAGATCCGATGTGGCGACCTTGCTGGTCGACGTCGCGATGGGGCGCAAGCCTGCCGATCTGGTGATCCGCAATGGACGATGGGTGAACGTGCATTCCGGCGAGATCATCCCGGGGACGGACCTGGCGATCGTCGCCGGGCGCTTCGCCTATTGCGGACCTGACGCCAGCCACGCGATCGGGCCGCGGACGGAGGTTGTCGACGCGCATGACCGTTATCTCGTGCCGGGCCTGTGCGATGCGCATATGCATGTCGAGAGCGGAATGGTGACGGTGACGGAATTCTGCCGCGCGGTGATCCCGCATGGCACGACGTCGATGTTCATCGATCCACACGAGATTGCCAATGTGCTGGGGCTGAAGGGCGTGCGGCTGATGCATGACGAGGCCGTCGTCATGCCGGTCAGCGTGCATGTGCAGATGCCATCCTGCGTGCCGTCGGCGCCGGGGCTGGAGAACAATGGCGCGACGCTGGACGAGAAGGATGTGGCGGAGGCGATGACCTGGCCGAACATCATCGGGCTTGGCGAAGTGATGAATTTTCCGGGCGTCATTGGCAACGACCGGCTGATGGCGGCGGAAATCGCCGAGACAGTCAAGGCCGGCAAGACCGTGGGCGGGCATTATGCGTCACCGGATCTCGGACTGCCGTTTCACGGCTATGCCGCAGGCGGGCCGGAGGACGACCACGAGGGCACGCGCGCCGAGGATGCGATCGCGCGGGTGCGGCAGGGCATGAAGGCGATGCTGCGGCTGGGGTCGGCATGGTACGACGTTGCGGCGCAGATCAAGGCGGTGACCGAGCAGGGCATCGACCCGCGCAATTTCATCCTCTGCACCGACGATTGCAACGCCGGAACGCTGGTCAATGACGGGCACATGAACCGCGTCGTGCGCCACGCGATCGCGCAGGGCCTGAAGCCCGTGACGGCGATCCAGATGGCGACGATCAACACGGCGCAGCATTTCAGGCTCGACCGCGAGCTGGGCTCGATCGCGCCCGGCCGGCTGGCGGATGTGCTGATCGTGTCGGATCTGTCGCAACTGACGATCGACGCGGTCTATGCGCGGGGCGTGAAGCTGGCGGAAGGCGGCAAGCTGGTGGTCGAGATACCGCCCTATGCATATCCGCCGGAGGCGAAGCAGACGGTGAAGCTGGGCAAGACGGTCAAGCCGGCGGATTTCGACATCGCCGCGCCCAAGGGGGCGAATTCGGTGCGGGTTCGGGTCATCGGCGTGGTCGAGAACCAGGCGCCGACGCGAGCCCTGGAGGCGGACTTGCCCGTCGAGGACGGGCTGGTGGCGATGGATCGCGCGGGCGACGTCTGCCAGATCTCTGTCGTCGAGCGCCACAAGGCGACGGGGCTCGTGATCAACGCATTCGTTTCCGGATTCCGCTATGCGAAGGACTGCGCGGTGGCCTCGACCGTGGCGCATGACAGCCATCAATTGCTGGTCGTCGGCACCAACAAGGCCGACATGGCGCTGGCGGCGAACCGGCTGGCGGAGATCGGCGGCGGGGCGGTGGTCTATTCCGGCGGCAAGGAACTGGCGCTGGTGGAACTGCCGATTGCCGGGTTGATGTCGGACGAGCGGGCGGAGATCGTGGCGGCGAAGGCCGAGAAGCTGAAGGACGCGATGATCGCCTGCGGCTGCACGCTGAACAACGCCTTCATGCAGCACTCGCTGCTGGCGCTGGTGGTGATCCCGGAACTGCGGATATCGGACATCGGGCTGGTCGACGTCCGGACATTCGAGAAGGTCGATCTGTTCGTTTAGCGCTACCCGCCGACTGCCATACTGATCACATTGAACGGGGTGGTCACGATGATCTGGGCCGCGGAGCCGACACCCTGTGCAAGCGCGCCCGGCGCCTCGTCAGCGTCGATGTCGGCGGTCAGGCTGTCGCCCTAGCGCAGCTTTTCGCCAAGCAGTGAGATGAGCGCCGGGTTGTCGGCAAACTTCGTGTGGTTGAAGCTGTCACCAGCCTTGACCTGGGTCAGGTCCACGACGATCAGACCGAGACTGGCGATGTCACTGGCGTCGCGATAGTCGCCGAGCCGCGGCTGCTGGCCGGAGATCAGGCTGGAGAATCGCAGCGCGCGGTCGTCGTCCGACAGCAGAACAATGAACGGCCTGTCCGGCACGCCATAACGCCGCATTTGGCTCTTGAACACATCGACGTCGATGTCGGGAGAGGCGAGCACCACGTCGCCCAGTCTGCCGCCGACGTCGCGGTCGCCGGCAATTGCCAGTCCGCGCAAAGCCTCCATCGTCAGCCAGGTGCCCATCGAGTGCGCCACGATGTCGATGCGCTTGACGCCGGATCTGGCGAGCGAGCGGAGCAGGTTTTCCAGACCGTCGCGGGCTGCGTTCGCGCTGTCGCGGTCGTAGACGTAGTCGACTGTGCGGCCGCCTGATGCCCAGGAGAACAGGATCGGCGCGCCCGAATAGCCGGAATCGTGGACGATTTGCGTGGTTCGGTAGACTGCATCGTCGAAATCTGTGTTGTAGCCATGCACGAAGACAAGCGCCCGGCCGCTATCGGCGCGCGCCGCCGCATCTACCGACTGCGCGAAGGCGCCCAATCCGTCATAGGCTTCGATCGAGCGCGCGGGTCAGGTATCGCGCCGGGTCGGCCTTGTCGCCGGGCGGCTTCTCGAGCGCTCCCGGTTTGTGCGCCGCGGGCACGCTGACGGCAATACGTGCGAAGGCTGCATCAGGAGAGCGGCGGTGGTCGAAGACCGCACGCGGGTCGTCCGCCTTGTGGCGTGTCGTGGCGACGAAGATGCCGTGCGTGGTCGCCACTCCGGCCGTCGCGATTGCCGGTGGCGAGGGGAAGAGTGGACGATCGCGCGCAGTACCGCAGCCGGCGAGCGCCAGCGTCAACCCGATCGCGGTCACGCGCAAGAACACAGGCGCCGTTTGAATCAATACCATCTTACGCCATTGCCGCGCCGCGCGGCTTACCTTGCGTGATAGCGGCTTGCACGAGTGGCGTCCAGATGTCCGGTCAGCGGCTCCAGAAGGCGGGCGAGAAGATTACCAGCACGGCCAGGATTTCGAGGCGGCCGAGCAGCATCAGGGCGGAGAGGGTCCATTTGGCGACATCGGGCAGGCTGGAATAGTTGCCGACGGGGCCGATGATGTCGCCGAGGCCGGGGCCGACATTGGTCAGGCAGGCGAGAGAGCCCGTCAGCGCGGTGACGATGTCGAGGCCGGTCGCGGCCAGGAGCACCGTCCCGATGAGCCAGATGATGAAGAATGCGGAGATGAAGAGTACGACGGCGCGCTGCATGTCGTCGGAGACGCCGCGGTCGCCGTAGCGCACGGGCTGAACGGAACTGGGATAGACCAGGCGCCGGACGCCGTTCGCCATTAGCTCGAACAGGATCAGGAAGCGGTAGGCCTTGATGCCGCCGCTGGTCGAGCCGGAGCAGCCGCCGAGAAACGTTGCGACGAAGATGCAGGCCACGGCGAACGGCCCCCACTTGGTATAGTCGTCACTGGAGAAGCCGGTGGTCGTGATGATCGACATGAAATTGAACGTCGAATGGGTCAGCGCGTAGAAGAACGGCACGTCGGTCGAGACTCGCAGATAGATCGCGACGGCGATGGACAGCACGACTGTGTATCCCGCGAACACACGGATCTGAGGGTCGCGCAGCGCATCGACGCGGCCGCGGACGGCGAACAGAATCATGATCGAGAAGGGCAGGCCGCCGATGAACATGAACACCGATCCGGTCCAGAGAATCGCGGCATGCTCGGAATAGCGGACAAACGATGTGTCGTGCGTCGACAGGCCGCCGGTGGCCAGCGTCGACATGGCGTGGTTGACGGCGTCGAAGGTCTGCATGCCGCTGGCGACGTAACAGAGCGCGCACAGCGCCACGAGGGCCGAGTAGATGGCAATCAGGCTTAACGTGAAGGTGGCGAGGCGCTCGAAGGGGCGCTCCTGAATGTCGGAGGATTCGAGGCGGAAATAGGTGATGCCGCCAATGTTGAGGAAGGGCAGCAGGAAAAGCCCGAGCGCGATGACGCCGAGGCCACCCATGAAATTGAGCAGCGAACGCCAGATGAGGAGCCCTGGCGGGGCGTTGTCGAGACCGTTGATGACGGTCGCTCCGGTCGTGGTGATGCCGGAGACGGATTCAAAGATGGCGTCGGTGAGCGTCAGGTCAACCGAGCCGGAAGCGAGCATCGGAATGGCGCCGGCGACGGCCATGGTCAGCCAGAGCAGGTTGATCAGCAGAAACCCGAAGCGCGCGGTGGCCGGCGGCGGCCGTCCCTGCGTCGCCAGTGCGACGGCGAGCGATAGGCCGCCGAGAAAAAACGCGCAGAAGGCGAACACCGCCCAGTCGTCATGGCCGTAGAACAGGTCGACCGCGGCCGGGATGAGCATGGCCAGCGACAGGTAGATCGCGAAGATCGCCGAGACATGAATGGCAGCTCGGATCGAGAGACTTTGCACCAGGGGACCTTGCTGAGCTTCTGCCGACGCGTCCGGAGGATGGCGGCGGCGCGGCGGAAGGTGGCTTCCAGCGCCCGAATATGCAATAGGGCGCGGCTTGAACCAACAGTTTTTGAATTGGCGGGATTTGGGCACGGGCATGGTTGCAGCGGCGAGTTTCATCGAGGGCGTGGAGACCGCCGCAACGGAATTGCGGGCGCTGTTTCCCGAAACGCCGCTGCAGGAGAACGACCACCTGTCGCGCAAGTTTGGCGCGCGGGTGCTGCTGAAGCGCGAGGACCTGTCGCCGGTCCGCTCCTACAAGATCCGCGGCGCGTTCAACTTCTTCCGCAAGGCGCTGAAGGGCGGCTCGAAGGCCGAGCTGTTCGTCTGCGCCTCCGCCGGCAACCACGCGCAAGGGTTTGCCTTCGTCTGCCGGCATTTTGGCAAGAAGGGCGTCGTGTTCATGCCGGTGACGACGCCACAGCAGAAGATCGACAAGACGCGCATTTTTGGCGGGCCGTTCGTGGAAATCCGGCTGGTCGGCGACTTTTTCGAGGATTGTTATCGCGCGGCGCTGGAGTTCACGGAAGCCGAGGGCGCGCTGATGGTGCCGCCCTTCGACCACAAGGACATCATCGAGGGCCAGGCGACGGTCGCGCACGAGATTGCCGCGCAGATGCCGCCGGGGCGCAAGGCCGACATGGTGATCATGCCGGTCGGCGGCGGCGGACTGGCGGCCGGGCTGACGCGGTATTTTTCCGACGCCGGCTGGTCGGCGAAATATGTCTTCGCCGAACCGGTGGGCGCGCCGAGCCTGAAGGAGAGCCTGGCGACGGGCAAGCGCGCGCGGTTGGCCAAGGTCGACAATTTCGTCGATGGCGCAGCAGTGGCCGAGATCGGCCGCGAGCCGCTGAAGCAGTTGCGTGATTTTGCGGCGGACGCGGTGCATCTGATCCCGGAGAACCGGCTGTGCTCGACGATTCTGGAGATGCTGAACATCGAGGGCGTGGTGCTGGAGCCGGCGGGCGCGCTCGCCATCGACGCACTGAAGGACTTTTCGAAGAAGGAGCTAAAGGGCAAGACGGTCGTCTGCGTCGTCTCCGGCGGCAATTTCGATTTCGAGCGGCTGCCGGACGTCAAGGAGCGCTCGCTGCGCTACGAGGGGCTGAAGAAATATTTCGTCTTCCGCTTTCCGCAACGGCCGGGCGCGCTGCGCGCCTTTCTCGACCTGATGGGGCCGGAGGACGACATCGCGCGGTTCGAATATCTGAAGAAGTCGGCGCGGAATTTCGGCTCGGTGCTGATCGGCATCGAGACAAAAGACCGGCGCAATTTCGACCTGCTGGAGGCGCGCTTCGACGCAGCCGGCTGGGCTTACCAGGACATCACCGACAACGAGACGCTGGCGGGGCTGCTGATATGACCGTCTACATCATCCTGTTCCGCGGCGTTGGCGGCGCCACGCAACTGCCGGTGAAACCGCTGCGGGAGAAGCTGACCGAGGCCGGCTTCGGCAAGGTCGCGACCTATATCAACAGCGGCAACGCGCTGCTGGAGAGCGAGCTTGCGCGAGACAAGGTGGTCGCCAAAGTCGCCGAGATCTGCAAACGCGAGTTCGCCTTCGACAAGGATGTCTACGCGGTAACGCAGGCCGAATGGGCGAAGCTGATCGCGGCGAACCCGTTTCCCGAAGCGCTCGAAACGCCGAAATTCCTGCATGCGGCGGTGCTGGCGGGCAAGCCGCCGGCGGGGACCATCGAGGCTCTGCGGCAGGCGGCCTCGGACGGCGAGCGGATCGAGGTGGTCGGCGACGTCGCCTATCTGCACACGCCAAACGGGTTCGGGACATCGAAGCTGGCGGTGAAGTTCGACAAGGGGATCGGCGTGCCGAACACGGCGCGGAACTGGAATACGGTGGTGAAGCTGGGGGAGATGGCGGAGGGGATGGGGTGATCTGGAGTGCAGGCAACCGGCAGTCGCTTGTGCTGGGCAGAATCGTGTCAGTAAATCCCTAGTATCCTTGGCCTCCGCCATACTTTTGGATGTTTGCAATATCGGCGATCCGCTGCCCTATGCCGTGCAAACCCGGGTATACAAGTGAGCTATCAACTCCAAGCTCGAGGAGTTGAAATAATATCTGCTGACAACGCTCGGCCGGGATGACGATTTTACCAATAGTGTGCACTTCATCGTCTCTGTGCGTACCTTCTCCTGACTTAGAAGATTTTAGGACGCGCTGATCAAGTGGGACAAAGGCACTTGTCCCCTTGAACCCTTGTAGCGTGAAAACGGACTTCTGGGCTCGCACTCGGTCATCGACAACGGGTGGTTCCACTAGCGTAATTTTCTGTCGCCAGGGCAGATCAATGTTCCTCACACCCGTGTTTAATTTGGTCAGCGGGCTGAGGTAGAATAGCGCGCAGCTATTGTCCGGATTGCCGCCGTGCACCGCAAAGTAAAGAGCAATAAATGGATCTATCGTCCAGTCGATCAATTGAGTTGGAACTCCATAGTGCTGAGCTATTATTCGGTCCATGAGTGGCCCACGCGGAAAGTTTTGGAGTAGCAAGGCCGCTCTGTCAAAGAAGGCCTCAAGCATCTGCTGCTCAGCGATTAAATATAGATCCTCAGTAGATTTTAGGTTGCCAAAAATGTTTACTTCTCGCCGGTAGAGCCCCGGTAAGAGACCCCAATCTGAATTTGCCTGACCACGGAAAAGATTATTTGACGCGACGGCACCAACCTTTGTCAAATGGCCCAAGAGGTCCCAAAGGTGCCAACCTTCTTTCCATTCTGAAACTTCCATCAGCCACCTCAGATTTATCTTCGACTGGAGCTGTTAAAGTGTATCCCCAGAAGGCTACATGGGTCGAGGGCTAGCACTGCACCAACCTGCCACGAGATTTCATTTGCTTTTTCTGCCGCATTGCACCATATGGCACCGCATAGGCGCTTAGGCCGGTTCGTCCGGCTTTCTCCAATGAGACTTCGTTGCGTCTGTTTCGCCCCGTCCTTGTGACGGCTGGCGGACAAGCCCCGCGGCATGATGCATGCGGGCGCGACAGCGCAAACGAACGGGTTTCCCGTCCGCCTTGTCGTATCACATCACATAAAGACGCTCAGGTTGCGCCCTGAGGCGTTGTTGCGCGGCCAATGGCCGTCAGGGTGCGGCCGCGGCCGCCGAAAGAAGAGCATTTTGAACACCGAACTGAATACCGAAATGAACACCGAAACCACGGAAGTCGAGTCGGGCTTTGCCGCGCTGGGCATCACCGGCAACCTGCTGAAGGCGACCATCGCGTCGGGCTTTGCCGAGCCGAAGCCGATTCAGGTCAAGGCGATCCCGCCGCATCTGGCCGGCCGCGACATCATCGCGATCGCCCAGACGGGCTCCGGCAAGACGGCGGCGTTTTCGCTGCCGATCCTGACGAAGATCATAGCGATTGGCGCCAAGCGCCTGCCGAAGACGGCCCGCGCCCTGATCCTCGCGCCGACGCGCGAACTCGCCGTGCAGATCGAGGACACGATCAAGGTGCTGGCCAAGGGCCTGCACATCTCGACCGCGCTGGTGCTGGGCGGCGTGTCGCGCTCGTCGCAGGTGCGCAAGATGCAGGCCGGCGTCGACATCCTGATCGCCACGCCCGGCCGGCTGACCGATCTCGTCCGCGAGGGCGAGGTGAAGCTGAACGAGACGCGCTGGCTGGTGCTCGACGAGGCCGACCGCATGCTCGACATGGGCTTCATCAACGACGTGCGCCGCCTGTCGAAGGCGACGCATCCCGAGCGGCAGACCGCACTCTATTCGGCGACCATGCCGGACGAAATCGCGGAACTGGCCAAGACGCTGTTGCGCAACCCGGTGCGCGTGGAAGCGGCTCCGCCCGCGACTACGGTGGTCGAGATCAAGCAGGGTCTGGTCATCGCCCGTGTCAAGCAGAAGCGGCATGTGCTATCGACCATGCTGGCCGACGAGAAGATGAAGTCGGTCATCGTGTTCTCGCGCACCAAGCATGGCGCGGACCGCGTGACGCGCGATCTCGAGCGCGACGGGTTCAACGCGGCCGTAATCCATGGCAACAAATCGCAGAACGCTCGCCAGAAGGCGCTGAACGATTTCCGTGACGGCTCGGCGCGGATTCTCGTCGCGACCGACATCGCGGCGCGCGGCATCGACGTGCCCGGTATCTCGCATGTCGTGAACTACGACCTGCCGGACGAGCCGGAGAGCTACGTGCACCGCATCGGTCGCACCGGCCGCAACGGCGCGGACGGCATTGCGATCACGCTGTGCGATCCGGCCGAGTTCGCGAAGTTGCGCGCGGTCGAGCGGATCACCCGCATGAAGATCGCGGTGATCGCCGACCATACCGACCAGCCGGACCCGGCGGTCAACAAGAACGAGCCGCGCGAGGCGCCGTATCGCGACCCGCGCAGCCAGCCGCGCCAGGACGGCAACCGCAATTACAAGGGCGGCGGCAATCGCAGCGCCCAGGGCAAGCCTTCCCAGGGAAAGCCGGGCGGCGGCAGGCGCCGCGGTTTTGGCGGCAAGCCGGCAGCGCGCGCGGCCTGATCTCGACCGGGGTCATCCCAGACCGATACGATCTGATCCAACCAACGGCCCGCTTTGCGGGCCGTTGGCACATTGATGCCCCGGACATCATCGGTTACCCCAGCTTCAGACGGGCGCCCGCAGAGGCGTCGACAATAATCGGGAAATGCATTCATGGCGGGAATCGCTGCGCTGACGGCAGCTTATGTGCTGTCGCAATTCTTTCGCTCCTTCCTCGCCGTCCTGACGCCCGCGCTGATCGTCGATCTCGGCGCCACCAAGGCGCAGCTGTCGATGGCGTCGGGCGCGTGGTTCGTGGCGTTCGCGCTGATGCAGTTCGTGGTGGGCGTGTCGCTCGACCGGTTCGGGCCGAAGCGCACGGCGTCGATCCTGCTGGCGGCCTGCGGCGGGGGCGGGGCGTTTCTGTTCGCCATCGCCACGGCGCCGTGGATGATCACCGCCGCGATGGTGCTGATCGGCATGGGCTGCGCGCCGGTGCTGATGGCGTCGGTGTTCATCTTCGCGCGGATCTATTCTCCGGCAAGGCTGGCGGTGCTGACCTCGACGCTTATCGGCGTCGGCTCGGCCGGCAATGTGTTCGGCGCGTCGCCGCTGGCGGCGGCTGCGGAGGCCTTCGGCTGGCGCTGGGTGATCGCGACGCTGGGCGTGTTGACGCTGATCGTGGCGGTGGCGATCGCGATGTTCGTGCGAGACCCCGAAAAGCTGGCGGGCGAACAAGCGAGTTCCGGCTTCGCAGGCTATTTCGAACTGATGCGGCTGAAGGTGCTGTGGCCCATCATCCCCCTGACGGCGCTGAACTACGCGCCGGCGGTGGGCATACGCGGATTGTGGGCGGGGCCATACCTGGTCGACGTCTATGGCGCGACGTCGATGGTGATCGGGCAGGTGACGCTGTTCATGGCGCTGGCGATGGTGGCGGGCAATTTCATCTATGGGCCGCTCGACCAGATCTTTGGGACGCGCAAGAAGGTGGCGATTGCCGGCAACATGCTGAGCCTCGCCGCGATCGTTTGGCTGGCGCTGAACCCGGGCGCGGGGCTGACAGCGGATACGGTCGTGTTCGTGCTGATCGGCATTACCGGCGCGAGCTACGGATTGCTGATGGCGCATGCGCGCGCGTTCCTGCCGGCGCATCTGACCGGCCGCGGCGTGACGCTGATGAACTTCTTCTCGATCGGCGGCGTCGGCGTGATGCAGTTCGTCACCGGCGGGG
>Ga0209906_100279_pt1 | contig 34493 bp, 26 predicted proteins | sample FECB24metaG_FD_188303 | JGI IMG/M metagenome (GOLD analysis project Ga0209906, IMG submission 188303) | Cyanobacterial communities from the Joint Genome Institute, California, USA from Joint Genome Institute, California, USA - FECB-24 metaG... ... | reverse complement strand
TGTAAAATTCTGGTTAAGAACTTTGAACGAACCCTAGTTAGTGCCACTGCCAAACTCAATCTCTGCTTCATCAGGCTAATGATTAAGAGGCTTGCAGCATCTTCTTAGATGTCAAATGGGTTCTATAAGTAAGCAAAATTTATCGAAGCATTTTTAGGCGTGCGTTAACGCCGTGTAACGCACGCTACAAGCTTTTCACGGCACAATTAATACTGGACAAGGGGAAAGGTTAATCACGCGCGTGGTAACGCTATCAGTTGCGCCCTCTTCAGTTAAGCCTAGCCCCCGACAGCCCATAATAATTAAATTTGCCTCGATTTCATCGGCGACATCGCAGATGGTAAATGCTGGTTTCCCCTGTTGTTCTATGACTTCGGCTTGAATTCCTTGCTGAGAAAATAAATTTCGAGCATTTTCCAGCAGTTTGGCAACTACCTCTGGTGACACCATTGGATCTGCACTAGGTTCGTCTGGGGAAGGTTCTTCTACCACAGACAGCAGTACTAAGCGACTGCCGTACTTTTGTACGACGTTGACAACTACGTCAACAGCTTCCCGCGCTTCTCGGCTTTGATCGATTGGAAATAAGACTGTCTTGAACATCTGTGTCTCCTCTGCACCCCTGACTCCGGTAAAATCTGGATGGTTCTACTTTCAAAACAATAACAAAAAGGCAATCAGGAGGGTTTGGTGTGTCCAAAAAAACTTTAGCAAATTTATCTGCCGCCGATGTATCTGGTAAACGCGCCTTAGTGCGGGTTGACTTTAATGTACCTGTGGATGACCAAGGCAACATCACGGACGATACTCGCATTCGCGCCGCTCTGCCAACTATCAAAGATTTGACGCAGAAGGGAGCTAAGGTAATTCTAGCAAGCCATTTTGGTCGTCCCAAGGGTGTGGATGACAAACTGCGCTTAACCCCGGTTGCCAAGCGCCTCTCCGAACTGTTGGGGCAAGAAGTCGTTAAAACTGATGACTCTATTGGCGATGAAGTTGCTGCCAAGGTGGGAGCGTTGCAAAATGGCCAAGTGCTTTTGCTAGAAAATGTCCGTTTTTACAAAGAAGAAGAGAAAAACGATCCAGAATTTGCAAAAAAACTGGCAGCGAATGCTGATTTTTATGTAAATGACGCGTTCGGTACTGCACACCGCGCTCATGCTTCTACTGAAGGTGTGACTAAATTCCTGCGTCCTTCTGTGGCTGGATATTTGGTTGAGAAGGAATTGGAGTATCTGCAAAACGCGATCGAAAATCCTCAACGTCCTTTGACAGCAATTATCGGCGGTTCTAAAGTTTCCAGTAAAATTGGCGTGATTGAAACGCTGCTGGAGAAGTGCGACAAGCTAATCATCGGCGGTGGGATGATTTTTACGTTCTACAAAGCCCGTGGTTTGAATGTTGGTAAGTCTTTGGTGGAAGAAGACAAGCTAGAACTGGCGAAGTCTTTGGAAGCCAAGGCGAAAGAACGCGGTGTTGCTTTATTGCTTCCCACAGATGTGGTAGTGGCAGATAACTTTGCCCCAGATGCCAATGCTCAAACCGTTAGCATTGAGAATATCCCTGATGGTTGGATGGGTTTGGATATTGGCCCAGACTCGGTGAAAGTCTTCCAAGACGCTCTTGCTGATTGCAAAACGGTGATTTGGAACGGGCCGATGGGTGTGTTTGAGTTTGATAAGTTTGCAGTGGGTACGGAAGCGATCGCTCATACTCTCGCTGAAATTAGCAAAACTGGCACAACTACGATCATCGGCGGCGGCGACTCGGTGGCGGCTGTGGAAAAGGTCGGTTTAGCTGATCAAATGAGCCACATCTCTACTGGCGGCGGCGCTAGCTTGGAGTTACTCGAAGGCAAGGTATTGCCTGGGATCGCGGCTTTAGATGATGCATGAGTAGGGATTGGGGACTAGGGACTGGGGACTGGGAAAAAATTATTTTAATCCTAATAACCCAATACCTAATACCCTAGAACACCGATTCAGTATTCAAGTTAGGGGCGAAAAAACCGATTATTTCGTAGAGACGTTGCAATGCAACGTCTCTACAGTCAACGAAAATTGGTCGTTTTACCGAAAATCAATCGGGTTTTTGCGATTACTGAATCGATGCTCTAGCCCCTACCTGAGAAAAATATATGGAACCAAATGGCTGAAGTGGGCGCAAAAGTTATAGCAGGAGGCAGAAGGCAGAAGGCAGAAGGCAGAAGGCAGAAGGCAGAAGGCAGGAGGTAAAACATTACTATTCCTAACATCCACGCTTGTCCTTATGTCCTAACCTTTAATTCGCTTGCTATACAGGCGATGTCTGACGACAAACTGCTTCTCTACGAGACGCTCCACGAACGCATCTACGCCCAAAATGGTCTGACGTATTCTATAGACTTCTTGCAAAAATCCGAATCAAACCAGAAAGAACCACAGATGCACACAGCGGAAAGTTCTGTAGGCGGGTTTCCCACCGTAGGAAACTTTTCAAGATAGATAAACACCAATATTTATCTGTGTTCATCTGTGTTTATCTGTGGTTCGATTTAATAAATCTCGACTTATGCAAGAAGTCTAATGTTTAATAACTCTGGGGCGTTATCTCAGCAGTAGGTGTAGGCGTGGATGTGGGGGTTTCTGTAGGAGTAGGCGTAGGCGTAGGTATAGTTGTAGGAGTTTCCGTAGGAGTTGGTGTAGGTATAGGCGTAGGTGTAGGAGGAGGAGCGGGGGTTTCTGCTGTGATGCTGAGTTGATAATCTATTGGTTGTGATGCTGTAGAGACGACGACAAACTCATAAAATCCAGATTCTGGTAATTTAGTTGACAAAGTACGCTTTTTAGAATCTTCCAAAAATGCGATTTTGCCAGAAGGGGAATAGACTGAGAGCAAAACTTGGGAATTTGCTTGTAGCTTCAATTCCATAGATTGCTCTTTGGCAAGTCCGGCAATGAAAACTTTACCACTAGCAGGTTGGAGAGTGCCGCTGACTGTTTTGCTAGTCGCGCCTTGGTCAAAGACAATTTTCTGAAAAGCGCTACCTGCGAGGATAGCACTGAGTCTGTCGCTAACAAACCCGTACCAAACTTGGCCGATGGGCTGGCTCTGAAAATTTTTACCACGCTGTTCAGGAAATTTACTGAAGAAGGCAGCATCTCCCAAATCATATAGAGAACGACTACCAACGTTAATTTTGTTGACTTCTACCTTCCAGCGATCGCGTTCAGCATTTGTGTAAGTACTCAGTTGTCTGCGTGCGTTGGCACTCAGTGACGCAAGCTTTTCGAGTAATTGGGCGGCTGTTTGATCCCATTGGGCCCGTAAATCTTCATCTTCGGGACCATCGCTGAGAGTGCGTCCCCGCAAACTTGGATTTTTGTCCCAAAAGGCTTGATTCACCAAGTTGACATAGAAGTTAAAATCAATACCTAATTGTTGACGGCGATCGCTTAATTCTTCTTTGCGTTGCCGTTCTGCTGGTGAATATTTCGCTAAGGGATCAATTGGCTGGGTAATAGTTGCGGTTGGTGTGGGCTTAATTTCTTTTGAATTGCGTAGGCGTAGCCCGTCGTAGACATCGCTGCTACTGACTCCCCACCAAACTAAGCCAGCAGTGCTAATTAACACTAGTGTTGCAAGAAAAGTTTTCGTTGGTGTCCACCAAGGAGGAGGGGGGGAGGGGGAGAGGGGGGGAGTGGAGGAGGGGGAGTAGGGGAGAGGGGGAGAGATAGCGATAGTACCAGAGGTGGGAACTGGTGGGGTGGTGGGATATTGAGTTGGGGCGTAGTTAACTGATGGCGGGGTGAGGGCTTCTAGCACTTGACGGGCTGATTGGTAGCGATCGCCTGGTCTAGAAGATAGCATTTTATCTAATACCTGCCCCAAAGTATGACTCAGGCTAACTTCTCGTCTCCACTGCCAAGCGAGGGTATAAGTATCAATTAATTCCTGCGGCTGTTTGCCTGTCAGTAAAACTAGTACTGTTACCGCTAAAGCATATAAGTCGCTGTGAGGAGACACCATCCCCGTTTGCATCTGTTCTGGAGGAGCAAATCCGACTTTACCTAGTAGGGTTAGTGCTGGGGGAAATGTATCTTCGCCAGATTGGTAATATTGGGAAGCGACGGTTGCTACTACTTGTTTGACACCGCCAAAGTCAATTAATACTGGTAGTTGGTCAACAGTGCGAAGAATTAAGTTATCTGGGGAGATGTCGCGATGAATTACACCAAGGGAGTGGATATATTCCAACACAGGCAAAATTTGCTGTAATAGTTGGCGTCCTTCCGCTTCTGTAAACCGCAAACCCTGCTGTATGCGCGTATCTAACAAAGAATTATAAGTTTGCCCTTCTACATAATCTTGCACCAAAAACAAGTATTCTTTACCCTGTAGGTTGATGCGTAACAGTTCTCGGAAGCGCGGGATTTGGGGATGTTGCAGCTTATAGAGAACATTTGCTTCTCGCTCAAACAGTTCTTCAGCTTTTTGGACAACGTAAGCAGTCTGAACTTGAGGAGAGAATTCTTTTAAAACACAAAGTTCGCGGAAGCGGTTGACATCTTCAGCTAAATATGTACGTCCAAACCCCCCTTGACCAATTTGACGCACAATTACATAGCGATCGCTTAAAGTTAATCCTGGGTTAATACCATAACTCACGGGCGTATCTAACAACTGCTCACCACACTGGAGACAAAAGCGACTACCTAGGGAATTTTCGTGGCCTTTAGAACAATATAATTTTGTCATTTGTCATTTGTTACTTGTCAAGGGTCAAAAGTCAAGGGTCATTGGTCATTGGTCATTGGTCATTTGTCATTTGTCATTTGTTATTAATGACTCTTCCCCAGTCCCCAGTCCCCAGTCCCCAGTCCCCAGTCCCCAGTCGCCAATCCCCAGTCCCCTTAATTGCCAGATTGAACTTTACTGACTTGATCAGCAGCGATCGCATACCAAATTTGAACGAAACTTGGTTGACTCAGTTTTCCACGTCGTTCACCAGGAAACAACTGCTCAAATTTTTCATTTGTCTCTTTGTTCAGTTGATTGATTGTATAGTCTCCCAACTGTCCTGCGCGTGCTTGCCGTCTCCAATTATTGTAATCTTTTGTACTATAGCTTCCCAGTTTTCGGCGAGCTTCTGTACTGAGATTAGCCTGTTCTAGTTTATTCAATAAGCCATCAGCAATACCGTACCATTCATCGCGTAAAGGTGCATCTTCAGATTTAGAGGTGAGGCTACGTCCCTTTAATTCTGGCTTGTTAGTATAAAATAAATTGTCTATTAACCGTGTAAAATATCCTTCAGGAATTTCTAGCTGTTGACGGCGACTGACAATTTCTTGAAAGTTGCGACTTGTTCCTTTGTCGCTGACTGGTTTACCAAGAGGATTGGGTAACTGTGGGATTTGTGGTAATGAAATTGATGGTACGGTGATTGAAGAAACGCTACGAATCACGGCATTGACTACAGCCCAAGTACCCGCACCAGTCAAGACAACTAAAGCTGTCCCTCCAAGACCTACAGCAAAAGGACGAATCCAAACGGGCAAAGGTACTGCTTTACTAACCGCTTGCGTCTTACTATGAAGTCTGCTGACAAGAGTATTGATACGTTGTCGCCCAGGAGCAACTACCATCGTTTTGAGCTTAGTAACATAGGGGCTTGCAGGTTTGGTAGCAGTTAGCGATGGTAAATCTTTCAGAACTTGATCGGCTCGTTGATAGCGATCGCTCGGTTTATAAGCTAGCATCTTTTTTAACACAACTTCCAATTGGGGACTGACATTGATTTCCTTTCCCCAGTACCAAATTCCTTGGAAGCTGTCGTATAGTTTTTGTGGTTCCTTACCTGTGAGTAACACTAATGATGTCACCGCTAAGGAGTATAAATCACTATTAATAAATACTTTTCCCTGTCGTAGCTGTTCCTCCGGCGCGTAGCCTTTTTTACCCAACAAAGTGTGATTGACAGCCAACTTGGTGCGCCAAAAACCTTGAGAAGCTGGTAATTGTTTGACACCACCAAAGTCAATCAGCACTGGTAGATTATCAGAACGTCGCCAAATCAAATTATCAGGAGAGATATCGCGGTGAACTACATCTTGTGAGTGGATGTAGGACAGCACAGGTAAAATCTGTTGCAGTAGAGTGATTACTTCCTCTTCACTAAAGGTCTTTCCTTGACTGCTACGCTGTTCTAATAATTGGTCAAAATTATCACCATCTATATAATCTTGTACTAAAAAGAAAAAATCTTTACTACCAATTTTCACTTGCAACGAGGCGTGAAAACGTGGAATTTGCGGATGCTGGAGTTTTTTTAAGACACTCGCTTCTCGCTCAAATAACTCTTTAGCTTTTTCTAAATCGTGCTGTTCTTGTACTTGGGGCGCAAATTCCTTCAGCACGCACGTTTGGTTGGATTTATTTCTATCCTCCGCCAAATAAGTGCGTCCAAAGCCGCCCTGCCCTAGTTGACGTATAATTTGATAGCGATTATCCACAACCTGCCCAACAGCAAGAGGTAATGGCTCACCGCAATGGGTACAAAAGCGGTTACTACCATTATTTGTGTGTTGTTTACTGCAATAAACCTGCATGGTGCTGAAGGATGAATTAGGTTTTTATAAGTTACTACAAGAGATGCAGTTCGATTTACGGATATCCTTCCGATATCTTCTTAGTAGAAGTCAAGAGACGCGATTAATGGCGTCTGTACAAAGGTCAAGAGTAGAGACGCGATTAATCGCGTCTGTACAAGGGTCAAGGGTCAAAAACCTTTTTGCTTATAGCTTCGACCTATTGTCAGATGACTTATTACTTTTGAACAACTGCACTAAGGGGAGGGTTTATTTGGCTGATTCAGGAAAGGGAGTTTGAAAGGATCGGACAATCGTTAGAATACTGAGAGCAAGTAATGGTGGTGTTAATTGTACTTCAGGATAAGTAACAAGTATTATGGACTACAAATCACAAAGGCAACGAGCAATTAGAGCATTTGAAGATTTTGTGTCTACCCCCCTAGAAACACTACTACAACGACATCTAAATACTCCCAGTGAATCAGCTGCTTTGACTTTATTTCACGATGTGGCTGCAAATGTACCCGCTTACAAGGCTTTTTTAGCAGAAAGGGGAATTAATCCGGCTGCTATTCAAACCTTTGAGGAGTTTCAAAAACTACCTGCGATCGCCAAAGAAAATTATATACTGCGTTATGCTTTGGCTGACTTGTGCCGTCACGGACAGTTACAAGCATGTGATATGATCGCCGCTTCCTCTGGTTCCACAGGTAAACCAACATTTTGGCCACGTTTCTTTACAGATGAACTGCAAATCGCTACACGCTTTGAGCAGATTTTTCACGACAGTTTTTATGCAGATACTAGACCTACCTTAGCTGTGATTTGTTTCACTTTAGGCACTTGGGTAGGTGGGATGTTCACTACTAATTGCTGTCGCTATCTTGCCAGCAAAGGTTATCCTATCACTGTAATTACTCCTGGTAACAACAAAGAAGAAATCTTGCGGGTTGTGCAGGAACTTGGTTCAGCGTTCGAGCAAGTTGTATTGTTGGGATACCCGCCATTCCTGAAAGATGTGATTGATACTGGTATTGCTCGTGGTGTAGAGTGGCAGCAACATCAGATTAAGTTAGTTATGGCGGGAGAGGTATTCAGCGAAGAATGGCGTAGTTTGGTTGCTCAAAGGATTGGTTCCCAAAATCCCTGCTCCGATTTTGCATCCCTTTACGGTACTGCTGATGCAGGTGTATTGGCTAATGAAACACCTTTAAGTATTTGCATTCGCCGTTTTTTGGCAGAACATCCAGATGCAGCTAGAGCTTTATTCGGAGAATCTCGTTTACCTACGCTTCTACAGTATGATCCCATAGGTCGCTTTTTTGAAGTTCAGGATGGCGCATTGCTGTTTTCTGGCGACAATGGCATACCCCTGATACGTTATGACATTTTAGATACTGGTGGGTTAATTAGCTACGATGCCATGATGAAGTTTTTGGCAGAATGGGGTTTTGATCCCATTGCAGCGTTACAGGATGAAGGACTAAAACACTCATCTACAAATCTCACTAAATCTTATACTCACAACTCATCCAGAGGTATTCATCCCCTACCTTTCGTCTATGTCTTCGGACGCTCTAATTTTACGGTTTCCTACTTTGGAGCGAATATATACCCAGAAAATGTCACAGTAGGATTAGAACAACCAGTAATTCAAGCATGGGTGACGGGTAAGTTCGTGTTGCAGGTAAAAGAAGATGCTGACAAAAATCGATTTTTATCTGTGGTTGTGGAGTTAGCACCAGGGGTGGAGGGTAGCGAAGATAAGCAGCAAGCGATCGCATCTTCCATACTCTCACAACTAGTGCGTCTTAACAGCGAGTTCGCTAACTACGTTCCCTCAGAATATCAAATGCCACAAGTTGTATTAGCCTCAACCGGAGATGCAGAATATTTCCCTATTGGGGTGAAGCATCGTTATACACGTAAATAGGGGTTCGGTTTATAATTTTATACAGTTCAGTTAGAAACCAAGAGATGAACTTTCGTCGGTTTGGTTAAGACGCATACAGCGCTAACATGATCAAGGTTTGAATTTTCAACCATCCATATCATCAAATGGCTTAACTATCTTAATATGTCAATTCGTCTTTTTCCTAATAGAGTATGAAAGATACCTACTGCATTCTTAACTTTTGAATGATTACTCCAGACAACAAGGATTGTCTGACATTTTTACTGAATTCCGTAACCTGTAATTGAGGCAATTAATCGCTGATACTTTAGCAATTCTGAATTTAAGCTTGAAATTAAATTTTTCAAATCTTACGTAGTAGACCTCTTGCATAAATATTTTTTTGTCTCACGCAAAGGCGCAAAGACGCAAAGAAGAGCGCGAAAAGAACGACTTTTGCAAGAAGTCTATTAAATAATAAATAAACGTTAATATTTTCTTAACTTAACTCAATCAAGGTGAATAGTTATGCATGAAGTATTTTACCGCAATTTGATAATTTAGTTAAAAAAGAATGTTAAATTGTGTTAAATTGTAATAGTTTTAACATTAAAATCAACCCCTAATAAAATTACATTGTAGGAAAATTGGCAAATGTTTAAACAAAGTTCTCATGAGAGAAACTTTTTCAAAGCTTTAACTGGAAATACGGCGAAAAAACCTCATAAATTCAAACTTGCATTAGAATTCTGTCTGACTACTTTAGTAGAATCTGTACCTTTTTTGATTGCTTGTGCTGTATTTGTCAGCGTAATCAGCCTGAAAAGTCCGATCCTGCTTTTTTGTCTGCTAGTTGGTAGTTTAATTGCAATAACCATGCAGCAAATTGGGCAGCAAGTAAATTTATCAAAGCGATCGCTATTATTGTTACAAATCTTAGCAGCAGCCGTCATTCTTAGTTTATTTTGGTTAGACTATTTTGCAGCGCCAGCACAAGCACAATTTTTTGGTGAAGCTGAAAAGTTTTTTAAAAGAACTTTGACACAAGGTTCAACAACAACTGCTGGTGGTAGCGACACAGCAGTAAGTTTGATATTTAATATATTGCGGGCGATTTACTTACTCTATATTGCAATTTCCCTAGTTGGTGTAATTAACGCAGTGCGTAAAGATGAAGATTGGCAAAGCATCGCCAGAACTCCTCTATTAGTCGTTGTTGCTGTTACCGTCGCTGATGTACTCACACGTTTTGTAATTGGCGGACAGCAGTAGATAATTCACTCTATTTATATAGAGATAAATGAAGAAAAATTAAAACACTGGCTATGTCTCAAGAGCGTGAACAAGAATTTCGCCCAGTTAATCAAATTCTGGGAAGTCAACCTTCATTAGGGCCAATACCTGCCGATCAAATTCTTCCTTGGACGTTAATTTCCCTAGCCTCTTACTTTATCATCAATGGAATTTTTGGGGGTATTTTTCAAGAGGAGTTTCAAAAATGGTTGTGGACAGTACTAATTGCTGGTTGGGGAATGGGGACTTGGTGGATATTAACTGGTGGTAGGAGTTGGAGTTTTTTAAGCAAATTTGTTGGTGTTCCCACTTGGACAAGAGGCTTTGCTCGTTATCAAAGCTTGCTAGAAATTAACCATGAAGCAAAAAATCGGAAAAAAAAGCGTCAGCATCGCCGGAAATGAAACTAGATTAACACCATTTGAAGACGCTTTACACTTGGCAACAATGCTGCGCGTCTCACTAAATGGACGTGATATTGGCGCTTATATTTTGACTAAAGGAACCCAAAAAGATAGATTTTGCTTTGTTTTTGGTTTTGAATGTCGAGGTATCCATACTACTTTAAGACCCGAACAAATAGATACAATTGTCAATAATATTGAAGCTGGTTTAAAAGATATCCCTAGCGATGAAAGAATGACGCTGCATTTAGGGTCTTTTAGTTCAGACAAAAATCGCCAACAAGAATTGGCATCACTGATCAGAAATACGCCGTCACGAGATATAAAATATTTGTTGATGGCAGAACGAGCCAGAGTAAAAGAGCTTACTAATTCCGGTATTCGTAAGCCAAAATTTTTGCGTATTTATGTTACTTATACTGTTGAGTCCAGCAATACCAATGCAGATGATTGGATAGAGAAACTTTTAGCCAAAGCTGAATCATGGTGGTTGAAATTCAAAGGTGAACTCTCAGAAGTTGAAAATCAACGCCTCGAAACTATGATCACCAATGCTTATAATCAAGGTTTTCTCCGCTGGGAACAACTTTTAGCTAACAAAATGGGATTGGATGTCAAACCTTTGACTGCTGATGAACTTTGGGAGGAAACCTGGAGACGATTTAATGATACGCAGCCAATAGATATCCCCCAATTAATTACTTTAGATGAAAATGGAATACACGAGCAAGTTCATTCAGACTTACCAAGTACTAAATTACTTATAGACAATATCCATAGTACGACTTTGCTGATGGAGTCTGGTGTACCTTGCGCTGATCGTCGCTGGGTTAATGTCAAAAATCGCTATATTGGCGTAATGACATTTTTAGAAAAACCTGGAGGTTGGTCAAATAAATCTACTCAGTTGCGTTATTTGTGGGAACTACTAGCAAGGGAAACGGTAGTAGATACAGAAATATTTTGTGAATTAACTACGGCAAATCCAGCATTTGTAAAAACCACGCTGCAACGAGTGCTGAAGCAGTCAAATATGACGACAATCATGGCTCAAGAAAAAAGTAAAACCATTGATGTCAACGCTCAATTAAAGTTAAAGAAATCGGTAGCAGCACAAGAACAATTATATGAAGGTGCAGTACCGATTTATACGGGTATAGCGATTTTGGTACATCGTCCAAGTGTAGAGAAATTAGAGGAAGCCACAAGATACATTGAAAACTGTTTTCAACGTCCAGCACGAGTAATTAGGGAAACAGAGTATGCTTGGAAAATATGGTTGCAAACTCTGCCAATAGTTTGGGAAGGTTTGTTAGCAAAACCCTTTAACCGACGCCAGCTATATTTAACAAGTGAAGTTCCAGGATTAATGCCTTTAGTGTTAACTAAAGAAGGCGATCGCCAAGGCTTTGAGTTGATTGCTGAAGAAGGCGGAACACCCGTACATATAGATTTGTTTAACCAACACAAAAACTTGGCGTTGTTTGCGACAACTCGTGCTGGTAAATCAGTATTGGTATCAGGTATTTTGACTCAGGCTTTGGCGCATGGGATTCCTGTAGTCGCGTTAGACTTCCCCAAGCCTGATGGTACATCTACTTTTACTGACTATACAGAGTTTATGGAGGGGAATGGGGCGTATTTTGATATCTCTAAACAATCGAATAACTTGTTTGAGCAGCCAGATTTGCGATCGCTCGATCCAGAACAACAACGCGATCGCACACTCGACTATATCTCTTTTTTGGAATCAGCTTTGATGACAATGGTTTTAGGATCATCAACTGAGAGTCAAATCTTATCGCAAACCGTGCGATCGCTTCTCAACTTAGCCTTAGAAGCCTTCTTCGCAGACGAGGGTATCAAAGAGCGATATCGTCAGGCGATCGCAGGGGGATTTGGCTCTCCAGCTTGGCCTAAAACCCCTACCTTAAAAGACTTTCTCTATTTCTGCTCACCAGAACATCTACAGCTCAATTCTCTAAGTGGGAGAGTTGAGGACGCCTTGAATCAAATTCAGCTGCGCTTGCGATTTTGGCTCTCTAGCCGCGTGGGACAAGCCATTTCTGCACCATCTAGCTTTCCCACAAATGCCCAACTTTTGGTTTTTGCTCTCAGAAACCTCTCAGATAACGAAGATGCAGCAGTACTATCATTGAGCGCTTATTCAGCAGCACTCCGACGCGCATTAAGCAGTCCAGCATCTATATTCTTCATCGACGAAGCACCAATTCTATTTGAATTTGAGCAAATATCTGACTTAGTTGGTAGAATTTGTGCCAACGGCGCAAAAGCTGGGATCAGGGTTATTCTATCAGCACAAGATCCTGATACCATCGCCAAATCCAAAGCTGCATCTAAAATTTTGCAAAACTTGACAACACGATTGATTGGACGCATTCAGCCAGTTGCAGTAGATAGTTTTGCAGATATCTTAAAATATCCCCGCAACATTATTTCTCGTAATGCCTCAGAAAGCTTTTTTCCACGCAAAGAAGGCATTTATAGTCAGTGGTTGCTAGATGATAACGGTATTTATACATTCTGCCGCTACTATCCAGGTTATGAACAATTGGCAGCAGTTGCAAATAACCCTTATGAACAAACAGCACGCAGTAAAATGATGCAACTTCACACTGATAAATATGAAGCAATTTCTACATTTGCACGTCAGTTAGTGGCTACACTACGTAGTAGTTGATGGGGAAGGGAATATGTGAGCAGTTAAGAGAAACTCAAAAATTTATAAATAATAACTTCAATTCTCAATTAGCATTGCTGAATCTGGATATGAAAAGCTCACGCAAAGGCGCAAAGACGCAAAGGTAAAAAAAGTTTATGAGCTAATTCAGTAACACTTTTAATTTCTAACTAACCACACAATTTTATCTCCCGTTTCCAGGTACAGATATATGCAAAAAACTACCATTTTGACTCTGACTTTAGTATCACTAGCAATCTTGCCAGTAGCAGCACAAGTAGGTGAGGTTTGGACTGATTTTCAATCATATTCCGTAGACTTGCAAAACTATCTCCAAAATAATTTGAGCGAAAATTTAAAGCCTGTAGAACCGCAGACTCGAAGTGCTCTCACTAATGCCACAGGAGAATTGAAGATACCTAACCCTATCACTGCTGGACAGAGAATTCGTGATGATATTTTTATCAACTCCATATCAGACCGCTTTGAGAATAATTCAGTAGTACGCTCCAATTTAGTTAGTAACGAAATCAATCGTCTAATTACCCGTGCAGCCGTATCAGGACTTCTAGGTGAAGCTGGGCAGATTCGGACGAAAACGAAGTTAACTAATACTGAAAGAAGTCTGAGAGATATTACGGAATTTGCTCAAGAGGCAGACGATAATAGCGGAAGCCTTCTTGAGAAATTTACCACTTTTGCTAGTTCAACTGATCTAGCAGCTAAAGCTATTTCGAGTTTAGCGGAATTGTTAGGTGCCAATCAATTGCAAACCATTAAAATCCAACAAGAACAAACCAAAATTGTAGCTGAAACATTTGCTCAAACACTACAAACGAATCAGTCTCTGCAATACTCTAACTTAAATTTAGCAAACATTTCTCAGCAAATGGAAGAAGAAAATCGCGCTCGTAGAGTGGATACATCTACAGAAGCGGCGCGACTTTTGCGAGCTACTTCTCAAATAGATTTGTTTGGGACAAAAATTGATAATTAGGATTCAGAATAAAAAAATCTCAGTTTTCATACAAATTTTAAACTTATTTGACTACGGGAAACTACCTTTTTTTAAACAGCCAGTATCAAAATGCAGCTTGTTACTTTACCAATTTTTGCTCAAACAGGCATTGATGAAATCCTCGGTAATGGTGCTACAACTGCCCAAAGTATTGCCGAAGGTTGGGACAATCAATGGCTAGATTTATTACAAAATAATACCAGTAATAACTTGTATGGAGCCTTAACAAATCTGGGTGTGTTCTTTGCAGTAGGAACCTTGCTGTTTTTTATGCTACAATTCCTCAAAGATTTGATATACAGCGAATATGCCCGCCCTATATCAGCTTTGATTTGGCCTTTCCTAGTGGTAGTACTGTTAAGTAATTCAGGCAATGGAACCATACTTTCTAATTTGACACTGGGAGTAAGAAATTTGATAAATGCTGTGAATCAGCAAGTAGTAGTAACAACAAATACTGACCAAATTTATCAGCAAGCACTGAATATGAGTATTGCTGAAGAGGTGGCTGGTTCTTTACTGCGTCCTTGTCAGTCTCTTACTGGCGAACAACAAAATAAATGCTTTGTCAAAGCCACAGAAAAAGCTAACGAACTTTGGCAAGAATACAGAAATTTATACGGCAATAAAACTTGGATAGATAGATTAGAAAATAAAGTGAATGCTATTACATATAGCACAGGTAGCATATCTGAAAATGCATTTAATTCTTTGCTGGGTTCTACAGTACAAACGAGTATCAAGAATTTTTTAGTCTCTTTACAATATGCATTTCAGAATTTAATAGAAGCGACTATGTTGCTGATAGCAACTTTAGGGCCGCTGGCTGTAGGCGGGTCTTTGCTACCTGTAGCTGGTAAACCGATTTTTGCATGGCTTACTGGGTTTTTATCTATTGGCATCGCTAAGATTTCATTTAATATTATTGCTGTGCTAACTGCCGCAGTTATTGTTAATGGGCCTGGGCAAAATGCTAATGTTGATCCAGACCTGATGTGGTTCATAATTTTTCTGGGGATTTTAGCACCGATTTTATCTTTATTAGTGGCTGCTGCTGGGGGTTTTGCAGTCTTCAGTGCTATTAGTAATACGGCTTCTCTAGTAAAAGATAGGATATAAGTTTTAAGCTAGAGAAGTGAGTAATTAAAAATAAAAAAGATAGTTTTAGTAAGCATTTTAGTTATTTATTGAATACAAGTTAAATAAGCGATAACTGTTGGGTTGGAGATGAGTAAATGGTACGGTTACTGGAAAAAAGACAACGAACAGGAAGTATTTTAACAGCGTTTGCGATCGCCACCTTAAGTTTGCATATACTAGTTTTATTTTTGTTCATATTCCAAGGAATTAAAATTCGCCAACTCAGTCTCAGAAAACCTCCCAACTTTGTGCAATTGATAGATGGTAAATCATTAGCTGTTACTGATGATTTGGAAAGAGAACCGGAAGCAGTTCGCCAATTTATTAGCAAAACGATGATATCAATGTTTAACTGGTCTGGAAACTTACCACCACAAACTATCGAAGAAGTTGCAAACCCCAAATCAGATTTAGGAATACTTATTAGAACGACACAAGGCGGTAGCCAAAAAATTAGCACCAGTAGTTGGATAGCTAGTTTTGCTTTGTCAGAAGATTTTCGCAAAGGTTTCTTAAACACAATTGCGGAAATGACACCGCCAGAAGTTTTCTCTGATAACCCCAGCCAAACGATGACATCACAGTTAATTATTAAGCGGGTTTATCCACCCAAAAAAATCGCCCCAGGTAAGTGGCGAGTGGGTATGGTAGCCGACTTAATTCAAAAGAAACAAGTTGATGGTAGACAAATCATCACACCTTTCAATAAAGATTTACTTGTGCGTGCAGTAGATTATTTTGCTAATCCACAAGCCAATAATTCCACCACCTTACAAAAAGCAATTTATAGTATCCGTACTGATAAACTAGAAATTTACGAAATTCGGAATTTATGTTTGTTGGACGAATATAATAATCTGAATGAAGAACAATTAAAGGAATGCGGAACTAGAAGACAATCTGGCAACTTCATAAGATAAGAAATTTGCATCTGGATGATAATGTAATTTATATAGTTAATTATTAATGCAGTTACTTAAACCAGAAAATAAGAAAACTAGCTTTTTACCACTGTTAGCAGTAGGAACATTTGGTTTGCATTTGTTCACCTTACTGTTACTAATATTTAATGGGTCTATGTTGCAACAGTTAGGTCGGCAACTCACACCTCAAAGTTTGGTGCAACTTGTAGATGGTCATGCCATAACAGTAGACCCGCAACAAAATTTAGAGCGACAACCAGAGACTATTCGGCGCTTTGTGGGTGAAACTATGAGCTTAATGCTTACCTGGTCGCAGCAACAGTCGCCAAGAACCGTCTGGGAAATCAGTTCTCAACTAATAGCTAATGATTTGAAGCAAAAATTTCAGTCAGAAATTACTAATTTAAATCCAGATAGCCAATTTGACACTGTAAATAGAGGAACAGAGAATGTATTGGTAATCCAAAGAGTTTCTCAACCAACAAAAATAGGTGATGGACAATGGAAAGTGGAGATGCTAGCCAATCAATTAGTTTTTAGCAGTTCTGACAAGTTGGGAAAATCAATTCAGTTCAATAAACAAATTTTAGTTAGAGCAATAGATCAACCAGCAACTTCACTACCAAATGCAGCAATTCCGTTACACTTAGCAGCTTACCGCCTCGGTGAAGCTAGACTAGAAATTTATAACGTCTGTGAAATTCAAGATAAAAATTGTTCTAGCAATTCAAACCAAGCTTTACCATGACTCGATATTCAATTCCATCAGAAACTTCTGCACAAAATCTATTTACTCTAACCACCGACGATCGCCAACGAGAAGTAGAGTCTTCAGATTGGGAATCGCGGATGGCAAGATTGGTTGGCTTTGAAGAGGAATCTCCTCCTCGCAAAGTTCAAGAACTAGAAGAACCTGCCATCTTACAACCGTCGCCTGATGAACCACAAGAAGTTCAGACTAAGCAACCCCTCTCGTCTAACCCCTTCGCTAAGTTAGGCTTGGTGGGGATGGCTACTCTATCTATAGTTCTGTTGGCTGGCGGGTTTTTGTCCCAGTTGATGAACAGCGGTAATCAAAAACCAAAAATTGTTTCTCCCCAAGTGCGATCGCAACCTGTAAATGAATCTCCTGCTCAAAATTTAGAAGCAGAAGTAGAGACTCTGAAAACAAAGTTAGCCCTGAGTGAACAAGCCCAGTTGGTGAAAGCAGCACAACAAAAGCTCAGAACTACAAAATCAACGCCTGCGGTAGCTTTACAAACAGAACCATCCGTTTCTTCCAGAAATAGAGTGCGGGTAGTTCCGCAAAGAACACCAGCACCCGTGCGAACAGTTTATGTGCCTCGCGTAGTCACAGTCCCATCTCCTCCACAAGTTGCCTCTCAACCTTCGCCACCAGTTATGCAACCTGTGCAACCAACCGTCAATGTAACTCCACCACCTCCACCAAACCCCCTTGACGAGTGGACAAGGTTAGCAAAGTTGGGTAGTTACGGTCAGGTAAATGTGACTGATAAACCTAATGTCATGGCAGCCACTTCTGAGCCTCCACAAAATACTCAGGTAGCACAACAGCCGCCAAACCCCAATCCGAACCAAACGCCACAACAGCAACCTCCTGGGGTCAGCCAAGAGCAACAACAGAGCCAGAAATCTGTAGCAGTAGGGACTAGCGTCAAAGCTGTGTTGGCAACAGCTGTATTTGGAGAAAGTACTAAAGCAAGGAATAACAACGACGATAAAGACGAAAACAAAAACGTATTTGTTGTGCGTTTAAAGGAACCATTAAAAGCTGTGGATGGTGCGATCGCGCTACCTGCCAACACCGAATTATTAGCTGAAATTCGTTCTATTTCCGAACAGGGTTTATTACAGCTAAATGTAGTCAAAGTTATCATCAAAAATAATGGCACTCCCACAGAAAGGAGCCTACCGCAAAATGCCATAATTATTCGCGCTCCTCAAGGTAGACCTCTAATAGCAAATCAATTTCCCAATCAAGGAGGAGCAATTACTGGGATGGATATAGGACTATTTGCCCTAGGTGCTGTTGGGAAAGTAGGAGAAGTATTAAATCGTCCTGATACCAGAGTAGTATGTGGTAATCCTAATACTGTAAATTCTAATACTAATTCTAATTCTAACGAGAATTCTAATACTCAAAATTACAGCGGCTACTGCTTTCAGACTAGCGACAACAGACGCAACATTGCGGCAGGGTTGTTAGAAGGTGGGATGAACACTGTAGTTCCTCAAATTGCCCAACGCAATCAACAGGCTATTTCTCAAATGATGCAACGTACTAACGTTTGGTTTTTAGCAGCAGGCAAAAATGTTGAAATATATGTCAACCAATCTATGCAGTTTTAGGAGTAGTTAGTGATACTGAGTTGCAGCCATGAAAAACAATATCAACTTGCCAGGAAAGACCCCAAATAATTCTTATTTCCTACCTCTAGCCTCCCTAACTTTTTCGGCTGCTATGTTATTGCTAGCAGGTCGTGCTGTAGCTAATAATGCCGTTCTCCGTTCCATGTTTTCCTGTCAAGCACAAGGTTTAGGAGGAGCAATACCTACCATCAATGTTTCCTATCAGCAAGGAACAAACTTAAGCTTTATTCAAGCTGGAGAAGTCATCAAAAAAGTCTGGTTAAACGATCCATCACAAGTAACTATAGATTTTGATGGCCCGGTATGTATGCAGTTTGGTCAAGACCGTGATACGAATGTAGGAGATTGTCAAAAATCAGCAGCGAATGTAATGCAACTCAGACGAATTCCCAAACTAAAAATTCCCGGACTTCCCAACACTAGCAACACACTTTTAACAGTTGTGACTGAAGGACAAGGTAAAACTAAGTTGTATACTTTTCGAGTGCTATATGGAAAAGACAACCCTGGATATCACACTTTAGCAATTTTTTCCGATCCTCCTTCTGCGAAGGAAGCGCCTTGTGTGAGAGGTTCTCAGTGATACAAAGTTGTCATCAAAAGATAAGTTATTACGCATTTAAATTGTAGATTTCATGCTCTTGTTGTCACAAGCCCTTTCTTCAAAAGCTAGCTTGGAATTTGGACTTTTAAAGAAAGGACAGCCCACAAGTAAGAATGTTTGATCTAGGCACCATTAGCTTAGTATATTAAGCATGCCCCTAGGGCGGAAATACCAAATAATAAGTGAACCCTTAAGGGAAGTACAATTCACAGAAAGCACTGGATTTAAATTTTCAACTTTCCATCACGCTACAGAAATTTTCATTTTTGGATTAATAAGCTTAATTGCGGATTTTACTGCACCTGAACCTACACAACATATTTGTTCAGTATATTGCAAACAAAAAAATCTGGAGTTTTAGTCTAGATTTTTACACAACCTTCTTCGTTTTTTCTTTCACCCGGCACTAATTATTGTAATTGTAATTTATTTAAAATTGAATTATGGACTATTGAATTAAGCTTCCTAAACAATAGGCTTATTAGAAAAATAGCTATTAAATAAATATAAAACGTCAGAATAATGTTACCCCGGAACAGGATAAAATCAAATGAATACATAAACATGCCGTGAAGAAGGTAAAGTTCAAAAGAAATGCTTCCTATAAAATTTAGAAAAGCTGAATAAACCTTGAATTTAACTAACAAAGATACAATTAACACTATAGAAGTTGCAGCTAAAATTCCTGCGAATTGCCTTGACAAATTATAAGTTATATTATTAGCTCCACCCAACTGAATTAAAAAATTAAAGTACACAAATACAATTGCTAATAAGCCCGCCATTATCTCCTTAGTGATATCAGAGGACATCTTGGTTTTCATAACATAGTAAATCAGTGTTGCAACAGCAATAATGGTAAATACTAAAATACTAGGATTAAATAGAAAAGCATACTGTTTTGACTTACTTGGGAAAACATAGGCTATCTTAGACGCAAGAAAAGTCATCAGGATCAATCCAAACAGAATTGCCAGATTTCGATTAAGCAACTCTGTGGCTTTTTGAGTAATATACTTGGAGTTAATTCCCAGCAAAAAACCTAATGGAAAACTAAAAGCATTCCATTTCCACTGGCTTGATAAATTAGGAATATATATTAACATTGAAGCTACAAAAAACAAAAAGAATATTTTTGACTTTTCGGAAAAATTTAACAGAAATGCTATGTATGTGGTGCAATACCAAAAGAGAATAAATACTATAAACCACATATTTCTATCTACATGGCTTACATAAGTAAATATATTCAAAAATAAATCTACTATATTACTATTCTGGAAAATCAAAGAAGTCAAAATAACTTCTATTAACATTGCAAATATAAATGGAATAAAAACTTTGGAAACTCTTTTAACAAAAAAGTATTTGATACCTTTCTCCTGTAATGATATGGATATACCTAAACCAGAAAGCAGCAAAAACAGCGCTACACCGATAAATCCAGCATCCTTAAAAAATGGTATATCCATAGGATTCTCAAGGGTATGCAAGCTTAAATGATGAATAATAATTATTAGAATCGATAGACCTTTCATTTGGTTGGTTTGTAAAAATGATAAAGGTTTATCTCCCACCGTTTTTCGTAAAGAAAATAAAGTTGCAGATATCAAGAAGAAAAACAAAGAGAGATTGAGAATAATTGGGTTATCAACTGTAATTTTGGTAAAGTTGTGGTTCAAAAATAAAATTGCAATCGAAGAGTCAAACATGATATTTTCTATTTTTAAAGTGAAAGTAGTAACGATTGTTAGATCAAGAGGTTTCAGATTTTCATACAAGCTTCCTGAACAAGCTCACGGGTATTTTAGGAAATAATCGGAGTTTTGCGTCCCAAAAGGTTAACTTTCAGTTCATCAAAAGGCAGGAAACAGAACTACATTTATCCATCGGTGACTAGCCAACTGTTATAGAGCATTTATCAATAAGTGATATTACTGATATTCTTGCCGACAATCAGGTAGGAAACATAGTTTTTGCAGAAACGATCCTTAAGTGCAAACCGCTTCTCTTTTCCTGTCAAAAACGCTATGCGTAGCTTGCTTCTTTGCACAAGTACGTGTTTACGCATCATTCCTGCCTTCAAAAGTCAGTATACGAGTTAATCCCGCACTCCGACGTTTTAAAAGTTTTAAGTGTTATTACTACTTAAGATAAGTAATATTATCTTAAAATTTCACGATTTTATAGGGTATTATTACTGATAAAATTATTTACGTAACTTAAATGCCGATTAGCTTATAAGCTGCAAATTCGGATAAACTACTCTCCTCCCACCATAAAAACACCTAGATTTCTTTACTAAGTATCCCCAGGATGTGAAGGAGGAGAAAAACAAATAAGGTAATTTTGCAGAGGTGGGGGAATATTTCTAAATCTAACTTTGTATGAGGTTGCTGATTGCTAATCACTCATTTTCCTTGTACCACCGCTACGTGGAATTACCAGCCAAGCCCCTCCACTGGATACCAACAACAACGGTGTCAAACAATCTCCCCAACGAACATATGAAGTCTGCGTCTGTCGGCGATAAATCGTTTCAGCATGAATTTCGTAAGTATTATATCCAGATATCCACAAAGTCTTGCCGTGAGGAGTTACAAAAGCTGAATATCCGGTATTGGTCGCCCGTACTGTCCATCTATCAGTTTCAATTGCCCGCATAATATCCTGTGCATGGTGCTGGAGCGGCATGTGGGCGCTGTAATGGGCATCGTTAGAAGAACTTAGGATAAATTGCCCACCCACAGCAGCTTGACGGCGAAATTGCTCCGGAAAAGCAGATTCATAACAAATACCGACAATAGCGCGACCAAAAGGGGTATCAAATACCTGATTTGATGAACCAGGAACTTGGTGTTCATCCAGAGGTGACAGGCGCTGAATTATACCCCCTAGAATTTTTTCAAAGGGAATATATTCCCCTAAGGGTACTAGCTTGGTTTTATCGTAACGGCTGATAATTTCACCGTTACCAATGACGGTAAATAAGCTATTTGTATAACTGCGTCCCCGTTCTCCAAAAGCTCCAATCCAAGCAACTACGCCTTTTTCCTGCACTGCCGAGACAATGGGAGTTTTCATTAATTCCCGCTGAAAAAAAGGTAACGCTCCTTCTGGTGTCAAGACTGCATCTACACCTTGATCTGCTAAAGTTATGTATCCGCTGGTGTAGCCTGCGATCGCACGACGAAGACCTTCTGGAATAAGTTTAATTCGGTTGGGAATATTACCCTGAATAATTCCCACTTTCAATGCTGCTTCTGGTGGTTGGGCAATGGGACGGATGTATAAGATAAAACCAATGAGGTGTAAAGTAATTAATAACCCTGTGGCGATGCCTAAATATTGATTGACGAACCGCCAAGGCGTAGAGGAAATCTTCTTGGCGTCCTTGGCGTCTTGGCGGTTTATCCATGCCTCGGCAATTAAGCCATTGACAGCTGCGATCGCAGCTGTCACAGTATTAGGCCCAGAGAGTTGGCCCAAGTGTAAAATAACCAGATTATGCGGGCTTTGTGTATAAGCAAGCGAACTCCACCACAAAGGCCCAGTACTCCAAAGACTTTCTAAAGCACACCAAATGGCTGTGCCGATTAAAACACGTAACCACGGATTTTGTCCACTCAGGCGAACCATTACAGCAGCCCAAACAGCAGCAAATACCCCCCCCAAGAGGCTGATGAATCCCCAACAAAAAAGGGTAATTGCCAAACTCGGCCACCAAGGAACACCCAACCAATTCATGGGATGAATTCCAGTAATCCAAGATAGGGCGACGCCGTGATAACCGATACCCCATAGGAGAGCAGGGGAGGCAGTGCTTTGCGCGGGTTCCCCGCGTTGTAGCAACTGCCGTGGAACTGGGGAAGATGAGGGGGCAGGGGGGGATTGGTTTTTGCGTTTTGAGGAAGTAATAACTAAGGCCCATAAGGGCGCTAAGGCAATCCACGCTAAGAACCACGCACCTACAGGGGCGACGGTTAGCCCCATTAAAACCCCACTACCTAAGGCAATTAAGCAAGGGATTAAGGAGATAAACCTCTCCCCCTGCCTCCCCTGCTCCCCCTGCTTCTTATTCAGCTTCTTCTGCATCAACAGTATCCGGTGGAACATCAACAGTATCAGGTGGAACTATTGCTACTCCGGTAATAGCGTCATCTTCGTCTAGGCGCTGCACTCTCACGCCAGTTGCCGATCGCGATTGTATAGAAATCGCATTCACCGCCTGACGAATGATAATACCGCGATTGGTGACCATCATAATTTCATCATCGTCATTGTTGACAATGCGTAGGGTTGCCAACTGGTCTTTGGTTTTGCGGTTTTTGAATTTAGTTGCCATTAAACCCTGACCAGCACGATTTTGTAGGCGGAATTGGGCAACTGGTACGCGCTTACCATATCCTCCCATTGTAATTACCAACACCCAAGGGCCGATACTGCCGTTGCTTGGTACTTCTGCGGACTCTTCATTAATTTCGATATCTTCAGTTTCGATAATTTCGATAGTTTCGATAGTTTCGATAGTTTCGATATCTTCGATTTCCGCTTCGGTTTCTGTATCCAAAGTGGCAAGAATTGCTGCGGGTAGAATATCCATACCCACCAGTTCATCCTTACCCTTTAGCTTCATGGCTTTCACCCCACGCGTAGCCCTACTCAGAGGACGCAGTTGTTCGTGGGTGCATCTGAAGTGAATCGCCATACCCTTACGAGAGCCAATGATGATGCTGTCTTCTACTTTAGCGCGTCGTACCCAGCGCAGTTGGTCACCTTCTTCTAGGGAAATGGCAATCAGTCCATTGGCGCGAATGTGGCTAAACGCCGCCAATTCAGTTTTCTTGATGTTGCCGCCTTTGGTAAGCATGACCAGATATTCTTCACTGCTAAACTCATCAACGGGTACAATCGAGGTGATTTTTTCTTCTCTGGGAATGGGAAGCATTTGGACAATTGGTGTACCGCGACTGGTACGGGAACCAACTGGAATTTGATACGCTCTCAGGCAGTAAACGACACCACGCTCGCTAAAGAATAAAATACTGTCGTGATCGCAGCAAGTTAAGAAATGCTCAACGGTGTCATCATCTTTTACCTTAGCTGCGGCTTTGCCTCTTGTAGCACGGCTTTGGGCTTCAAAGGTGTTGACCGGCATCCGTTTGATGTAACCTTGCTCGGTGACGAGAATTATTGCTTTTTCATTGGCAATGAGGTCACGATCATCTAATTCTCCTTCCCCCGGTAAAATCACTGTGCGGCGGGGTGTGGCGAAGCTAGTTTTCAGTTGCGTAACTTCAGTTTCAATGATTTCCAGCACCCTTTCTCGCCGAGCCAAGATATCTTGCAAGTCGGCAATCTGCGTTTGTAAGTCTTCGTGTTCCTGACGAATTTTGTCTGCTTCTAAAGCAGTCAAACGCCGCAACTGCATCTGCAAAATCGCATCTGCTTGTACTTCCGAAAGACCGTAAGTTGTAATCAACTCGCCTTTTGCTGTGGGCGCATCAGGAGCATGACGAATCAAGTTAATAATCGTATCCAACCGAGATAGGGCAATCAACAACCCTTGCAAAAGATGGTCGCGTTCCTCAGCTTTTCGCAGTTCGTAGCGGGTGCGTCTGCCAATGGATTCGATGCGAAAATCCAAAAAGACGCTTAAAAACTCCTTCAGAGTGAGGATTTGGGGTTCGCTATTCACCAACGCCAGCATATTTGCCCCAAAGTTAGCTTGGAGTGGCGTTTGCTTGTAGAGGTTGTTCAGCACCACGCGGGGATAGGCATCACGCTTGAGTTCGATGACAATTCGCATCCCGTCGCGATCGCTTTCATCCCGGATATCTGCGATCCCCTCTAGACGCTTTTCATTCACCATTTCGGCGATTTTTTCAATCAGCGCCGCTTTGTTGGTTTGGTAAGGCAATTCCGTGATGATAATTGCTTCCCTATCCGGACGCCCCCGTTGTTCGACGGTTTCAATGTTAGCTACGCCACGCATGGTGATGGAACCACGCCCGGTGGTATAAGCTTCCCGAATCGCCGCAGTCCCCAAAATCTGTGCCCCAGTAGGAAAGTCGGGGCCGTGGATATACTGCATTAAGTCGATATCGGTGATTTCTGGATTGTGAATTAGTGCCACCAAACCATCAATCAATTCGCCCAAGTTGTGGGGCGGAATGTTGGTTGCCATACCCACAGCAATCCCAGAGGAACCATTGAGCAGCAACTGCGGGATACGTGCTGGTAGTACTGTCGGTTCTTGTTGAGAACCATCGAAGTTATCAGCAAAGTCTACCGTTTCTGATTCGATGTCGTGCAGTAGACCAGCACTAGTTAGAGCTTGCAAGCGGCATTCTGTGTATCGCATTGCCGCTGGCGGATCGTTGTCTACGGAACCGAAGTTACCATGTCCGTTAACTAAAGGCGATCGCATGGAAAAATCCTGCGCCATCCGCACCAAGGCATCATACACTGCTGTGTCACCGTGGGGGTGATATTTACCCAGCACTTCCCCCACCACACGGGCACATTTCTTGAAAGGGCGATCGTGGAGTAGACCTAGCTCGTGCATTGCATAGAGGATGCGGCGATGCACAGGTTTTAGACCATCCCTGGCATCTGGCAGCGCCCGACCCACTATCACGCTCATGGCGTATTCCAGATAAGACTGCGACATTTCGTTCCGCAAGTCTGTCGGGATAATCCTCTCCTGTGAGAATGTCATAACCTAAAAATCTCCAAAAATCGTAGATTTTAGCCTTTACACTTGAGATAGCGTAAAATTACTCTAAATTACTCTTGAATAATTGCTATATTTTGATACAATTCTAGCATATATTGCCTTTTTTTGCCTGGAAAGCTAGGTTAGGCATCTAGCTAGACCCCAGTACAGGGTACAGGAAATGACTTGCATGTGAAGGCTTTTCGTTAAGGATGGGAAGCAGTTAATTAAAACCTTGCCCAATATAGTGCGAATTTACCTAGCTTTGCTTTAGATACGACGGCATAAATTCCAATTGTGTTTATAGAAAGGCTAGCAGTTCACATTGTAGTCTCAACGCCCTGTTACAGCCGATCTGACCAGAAACAAGAGTTACACCACTTACTCTGCCAGAAATTACTAACTATTTTGCTACAAAGCAAGAGTTCATGAAAAGTTAGTAGTGAGGACTGACTCTAACTCTTCATGTCCAAAATAACGGGTAAGTGGCAATAGAACTGCCAAACTGCCAAGTCCAAGTCCTGCTAATGTTGTGCGTACATAAATAGGGCCAGGAATTAGAGCAAAGGCACGTAGACGTGAAACGGCTTGCCAAAAGGCATCGCATCCCCGAAAAATGCCCATAAAAATCCATCCCGCCATCGCCCCGATAATTCCGAACATGATAGCGATCGCAAAATCATCAATGTTATCGAGGCGATACTGCGGGAAATGCCAGCGTTGAGTTTGATTATTGGCGGGGCGCTTGTTCGGTTGCACTGCTGATTTCCTATTTAACGTAATGAAACGGAAAATACTGAATATTTATGCTTTTTATGGTAATGGCTATTTACTTTGCTAAATCATCTTCAATTGAAAAAGGGTTATCACCTTTCCTGCTATACCTAATAGTTTTTAGTAATGCTTGAGCGCTGTTTGAAAATGGCAATTATAAGTCCGAAGATAGTGTGTGTCTTGCAACAGCATCTCTTAAGCTTGGTCTATAAGTTGGAGGCAATATTCATGAATAAGGAAACAGTTCCTAGTCAAGCTGAAAAGATGAATCCCGAAGGTGATGCATCGCAACTAAGTCCAGAGGTGCTAGACAAAATCAAACACCCTGCAAGAATAGATGATGTCATCCGTGAGCAATCGCCAGCAGAACGTAGGAGTAACCCAGCTTTAGTACCTGAAATGCTTGATCAACCAAACGATGAAGAAATGACTGGGTTCACCGAAGAGTAGAGAGGCTAGTGAGGATACAATGGCATTCAGTATCCTGCTGCCAAACTTTTTTGCTATATGCTGCCAGTCATCTATTCTGACGAGTTTCTGGATCACAAGACTGGAAAATACCATCCAGAGAATCCAGAACGCTTAATGGCGATCGCTAATGCCTTAAGAACGTCTGCATTTGCAGAGAAAATTGAATGGCGATCGCCTACACCAACATCAGAAAACCTATCACTGATGCCTATATTGGTAAAAGCTCATACTCCAACCTACATCAAAAAAGTTTGGGAAATTGCCTCTAGTGGTGGCAGTTATTTAGATGGAGATACGCCAGTTTCCCCGCGTAGTTATGATGTAGCATTATTGGCAGTGAGTGCCTGGTTAAATGGAGTTGAGGCTGTCTTAGCAACGGCAAATCCGGCTTTTGTGCTGGCGCGTCCACCGGGACACCATGCTGAAAGTGATGCTGGAATGGGCTTTTGCTTATTTTCTAATGCGGCGATCGCGGCTTTGTTTGCCCTAGAACAACCTGGAATTAATCGCGTCGCCATTCTAGATTGGGATGTACATCACGGTAATGGTACCCAGGCGATCGTTGAAACTCACTCGCAAATTGCCTATTGTTCTCTACATCAGTACCCATGCTATCCCGGTACTGGGAGAGCAACAGAGCGCGGCTTTCATAATAATGTGTTAAATTTGCCCGTACCTCCTGGTAGTGATATCTCTGTATATCAGCCACTCTTGGAAAGAAAGGTAGTACCATTTTTAGCAAATTTCCAGGCAGATTTACTAATTGTGAGTGCTGGTTACGATGCCAATGCAGCAGATCCCTTGGCAAGTATCAATTTGCAACCAGCAGATTATAGTTTATTCACCGATTATTGTCTGGGACTAACTCGTAAAATTCTATTTGGCTTGGAAGGGGGCTACGATTTTGATACACTTTCTCAATCAGTTGTCGCCACAATTGAGCGCTGTTTACTTTAGGGCTTCCCTTAGATCCGCATAGCTCCACCCTGCAACCAAGAATCATCAACTAATAACAGTAATGTGGTGGGTTATTGCAAATAATTATTGTTACTCTAATTGGGGCAAGTGCGCTCCTTTATTCCAGTGAGTGCTACACAAATATCTTAAACGTCAGAATAAGATTTCCATCTCCTCACAAGCTCTAATATCAAGTTCGGGTGATTACTTATAATAAAATCTCTCAATGTAGGTTGGGTTGAACGGCAGTGAAACCCAACATGAACAAGGATAAAATGTTGGGTTACCCTGCGGGAAGCCGCCTCCGGCGTCTACGTTCCTCAAACCAAGTTGCTTTAAGTCGGCAGAGCCGGATGCCAGTCACCTGCGACGGGAAACCCGTCTTCAGTGCTGGCTCCCCAACGCAGTGGCTCCCCAACCTACAGATATTATAAGTGTTTAACCGAACCTGATATTACTCATTCATAACTCAACTATATTGACTTCAGTGTGACTGAGTTTACAGCTTGATAAACAACTTTACGTAAGTTTCAGGTGGCACAATTTTAGCATTAATCAAAGCGTAAGTAGTTTCTTTTACAAATGTCCTGTGAAATTTATTGAATCTTCAAAAATAAAAAGTTTGAGCATGTTCTGAAAGAGCTAAAGTTTTGTTAAGATGCAATTGCTAGCGTTTTTATCAACGAAATTCACCTCTCAGGGTGTGGAGAAATAAAAAGTACTAGCAGCACAAAATTCAAAAGGTGAAGCAATGACCACCTACATTTTCTTCGACGATGCCCTGCGGATGTTTGCCAACGCTTATTTGATATCAGCAATCCTGTTAATAGCAGCTTCTGGTATAGGTTTGGCAGTTATTGAAACAATGGAAAAGACAGGAGAACGCTAACTTCACACATGGCAGTGTACTTCTTGCCGAAAACCATTAGGTACAAGTGTTCGCCGTGAAGAAATCCTGGGAACACTAGACCATGAAAGTCTCACAGCGTTGCAGTCTTACCTGAAGTCACATAATACACAGGTAACTGTACCGCTATTGAGGCCCTAACCAAGGAGCTACCACAAATGGGTTTATTCGACGCTGTGTTGGGCATAGAAAGCCAAGCCCAAACATTACTCAATCCAGCGGAAGGTTTCGCTGTCATCATCTTGGCTGCAACAGCCTCAGACGGTTATCTTTCTATTGAGCAAGCAAATTGTATCACTTCTGCGCTATCTCGGATGAAACTTTTTCAAAGTTATTCCAATGATCTGATGCACAGGCTGTTTGACAAAATTTTGGGCGTTCTCCAGCGGGATGATTTTAATTTCTTATTTAATGCAGCTAAAGAATCTCTATCTCAAGATTTGCGGGAAGCAGCTTTTGCAGTGGCTACCGATTTAGTCTTAGCCGAGGGTATAGTAAATGAAGAAGAAAAGAACTTTTTAAATGACTTATATCAAGCTTTAGGCGTTTCTAGTGAGATAGCAATACAAATTGTGCAAGTAATCTTAATTAAAAACCGGGGATAGGGTGATATTGCCCCTACCTGCTCAAACTATATAAATAGTTTATAAATAAAGCGTGCCAAAGGAGTTAAGCTTCTTTGGCACTTCTTTTGGTGTTATTGTAACCAGGTATAAAAATATTAACTATAATATTTTGTATTTTGCCCACAACAATTACCTACTATAGGTATTCCTATTTGATTGCGTGTTGGCGTAGCCTGCGCTTGCGCTTAAAAAACTCAGTACACCTTTATTACTTCTTGCCTGTTCCCCATTTCCCATTCCCCATTCCCCATTCCCCATTCCCTGCCTCTACGAGTGATTAAGCAATCAAACCGAATTACTATATAATTCGGTTTTACTATTTTGAATTGCTTATGCCTGTTTCTGCCACCTTAACCCAACTGGTTGAAATTCTTTTGTCCCGGTCTGTAAACTTATCTGAAGCTGCCTTAGCCCAAGTGAGCAGCGGTATACAAACAGATACGCGAATATTAAAGTCAGGGGAAGTATTTTTGGCTTTACGAGGCGAAAAGTTTGATGGACACGAATTTGTGCCAACGGCGATCGCCAAGGGTGCGTTGGCAGCTATTGTGGATTTTGAATACGAAAATCCTGGATTTCCCGTATTGCAAGTAAAAGATACCCTCAAGGCATATCAACAAATTGGCAGATGGTGGCGCGATCGCTTTGAGATTCCTGTGATTGGGGTAACGGGTTCTGTGGGCAAAACTACAACTAAGGAATTAATCGCCGCAGTTTTGGCGACACAGGGACGAGTTCACAAAACTTATGGAAATTACAATAACGAAATTGGTGTCCCAAAAACTCTCCTAGAACTTGGTGCAGAACATGACTATGCCGTGGTTGAAATGGCGATGCGGGGTAGAGGACAAATTGCCGAATTAACGCAAATAGCGCGTCCAACAATTGGCGTAATTACTAATGTAGGGACGGCGCATATTGAGTTACTGGGTTCCGAAGAAGCGATCGCTGAGGCAAAATGTGAGTTATTAGCCGAAATGCCTGCTGATGGCGTGGCAATTCTCAACCACGACAATCCTCTATTAATAGCTACGGCGGCGAAAGTTTGGACAGGACAAGTTATAACTTACGGCTTTTATGGTGGTGATATCCAAGGGTTGCTGATTGATAACGAGACTATGGAAGTAGCAGGAATTCAACTACCATTACCCCTACCTGGACGCCACAATGCAACTAATTTTTTGGCTGCTTTAGCGGTAGCCAAGGTGTTGGGAATTGATTGGTCATCCCTTAAAGCTGGTGTGATGGTGAATATGCCCACAGGGCGATCGCAGCGATTTACCTTACCCAACGATGTCATCATCTTAGATGAGACTTATAATGCTGCACCAGAAGCTATGTTAGCAGCGTTGCAGTTATTGGCAGACACACCCGGAAAACGCAAGATTGCTGTGTTGGGTGCAATGAAAGAATTAGGAGAGCGATCGCAGCAGTTGCACTCCTCAGTCGGAGAAACAGTCAGAAAGTTGAATTTAGACGGTTTACTGGTTTTGGTAGATGGACAAGATGCCGAAGCGATCGCTAAGAGTGCTGAGGGAATACCATCGGAGTGCTTTGCAACTCATGCTGATTTGGTAGCTAGGTTAAAGACATTTGTGCAACAAGGCGATCGCTTATTGTTCAAAGCTGCTCATTCTGTGGGACTAGATCGGGTTGTCAATCAGTTGTGTGCAGAATTTCCCAAATAATTTCAAGGCTATTCCCTATTCCCTGTTCCCTGTTCCCTGCTATAAATGGTGATTGTCAGAAAATTTTATGCATAGATTCCCACAAAACAGTGAAGCAGCGCTTCCCCCAAGGTAAGCATAATAGACATCGCTTAGAACTGGTAGATTTAGATGCCGGCTAAGTGATCACCGTAATTATACATTTTTTAGTAAAAAATTATTACTTAAGTAAGATAACAATTCACTGTGCTCAACAGATGTATATTAACTCAGTAGAAATAGCAGCGCTTGGAACTTAGCTCCGCTATCATTACAAGCTAATGTGCATCTAGCTTACACTCTTGAAGCGTTGGATAATTAGGAACTAGGAGTCAGAATATAGAAGCATACTGACGACTGACGCCTTTAGTTTGCCTCTGCAACTTGAATGCTGATTAGCTTTAGAAGCTGATGCAGTTTTTAATTTATCAGAGATAAATTCATCAGCAAAAAATGCGGTATTTACGGGCTAAATCCTGCTAATAGTTCTGAATTATTTTATGTGTTTACTCTGATATTAAATAGATAAAAATATCATAACAACGAGGTGTCTACGGAGTAAAGCTTGCTAATAAATTTGAATTATTTTATGTATTTACTCTGACGGCAATTCGTTTATAAAGTTTTTATGATAGGGCGTAACGTACATCAATTGCTAAGTCACCCAGTGGGTTGTGAGCTAAATTTTTATCAAAAAGATTGATAATTCACCAACTAAAAATTGGCAAGCTCAACCGTAAACTCCACCTTTTGACTTGTCTCAGGCAGGAAAAGTTTGCAGCCGAATTCAACGTTACATATCCACCCTTAATTGGGGAGAAAATGGACGCGCCAAGCCGTCGCCAATGGTGATGAAGATTATTTATTAGAACCCTGATGATATGTGATATCAGGGGCAAGATTTGTTGTCAAAATATTTGCCGAATTAGTTTTAGAGAAAAAGTAGGCTGGGTTCCTTTAAAGGAGCATTGCTTACTCAACTTTGTTATGGCAATTACAGCTTTGATGTGCAATTCACAAATTAATTTTGCATCTTTGCTCAGTAAACACGTAACTTATGTCTGCGTGATATCTGAGTAGCAAGAAACAGTTAACCAAGCGTAATGTAGAGGAATTCTTGAATGTCTACTATCACCGTCCAAAATACCAAAGATAGTGGTGCTGGTTCGTTGAGAGATGCGCTCGCCAAAAGTAAAACAGGTGACACGATCGCATTTGCCCAAAATCTAGCGAACCAAAAGATTACTCTCACCAGCGGTCAATTGTCTATTAGAAGGAGCGTCACAATTGATGGTGCTGGAGCAGAGAACATAATCATCAGCGGCAATAAAACTAGCCGAGCGTTCTTCGCAGAATACGGAACTAATTCCACTCTGAAAAATTTGACCATTGCCGATGGATACACCAATAAAAAAGGCGGTGGACTTGGAGTCAGTTCCTACACTAAAATAACTGTGGACAATGTTCAGTTCAAAGATAATGTTGGCGGACAAGGTGGAGGAATTCACATTGGTTATCGTAGTGATGCCACAATAATTAACAGCACCTTCGACAACAACGATGGAACTATAACCAAAAATGGCTTTAGTGCAGGTGCGATCGCTAATGATAATAATGGATCGCTAACTATCAAAGGTAGTCGATTCACTAATAACCGTGGTCAAACAGGTGGTGCAGTCTACAGTCAGCTGGGGCCACTCACTGTAGAAAATTCAGTTTTCCTTAACAACCGCTCAAACGATAACGGCGCAGCAATTTTCTCAGATGGCGCAAGTAATGGCGGGCCTAGGGCGAAGCCTGACGCGCCAGGTGGCACAATTAGGGTTAGTGGCAGCTGGTTTGAAGGAAATGAAAGTGTAGGCTCAGGCGGAGCGCTTTTTCTGTATACCTACGGCAAAGATAAGACAATTGTTGAAAATAGCACGATTATTAACAACAAGGCCAAAGCTAGCTCCAAAGGCAATGCTCAGGGAGGGGGAGCAAGACTCAATGGTAATGTGACAGTTCGCAATGTTACCTTTGCCAATAACACTTCCGAAAGGCAAGGCGGTGCGTTGTGGTTAGATGGAGATACGACCTCAAAAAATGCGGTCATCAATATCGAGAACAGTACCTTTTCTGGGAACAAAGCAACTAGCGAGAAAGGTTATGGTGGCGCAATAACCATTAATCCCAGTGCAGATGCCAAACTCAACATCAAAAACTCCACTCTTGTCAATAACTACGCCGAAAATAACGGAGGAGCGTTTTGGGTTGTCGGTGGCCAAGCCGTGACACTCACTAATTCAATTGTTGCCAACAATACAGCCAATAATCTCTTGGGTTCTGGTCAGCAGTCTGCCTTCCAGTTGCGTGATGGTGGCGGTAATATCGAGTTTCCAGCTCCGCAGAATAAGAAGAACTCTAAAGTAACTGCCAATTCCCTAGTTGCTGACCCCAAACTGGGTTCTCTACAAAACATTAACGGTGTCCTGGTGCATCCCCTGCTGGCGGGTAGTCCCGCCATTAATGCAGGTGTTTCGGGTGCACCAGCAATCGATGAGCGCGGTTTTAGCCGTGATAGCAAACCTGATATTGGGGCGTTTGAATTTGGTGGTAAGGATATCGGTGGTATCAAGACGAATATAGACAAACTCACTGGCACTTCAGCGCGTGATGTCCTAATTGGTACCTCTAACAATGAGCGTATTGTCGGCTTGCAAGGTGGAGATACACTCACGGGCGGTGGCGGTAATGACCAATTTATTTACAATAACATCAGCGATCGCGGTGACACAATTACTGACTTTGAGATCGGTAAGGACAAAATAGTCTTCACTCAGTTGCTCGACAGTCTAGTTGCTACAGGTTACAAAGGCACCAACGCAATAGCCGATGGATATGTGAAAGTTGTGCAAGGTAATAGTGCCAAAAACTTCAGCGTACAAATTGATGCTGATGGCCCCACTAGTCAGGACATCTTCAAATCTTTTATCACAGTGAACGTGACAAGTACAGACACCCTAAATAGCTCTAGCAACTTCGTGTTTTAGGGCTTGATCTATGAAAATAGGGGAGCATCCCAATGCAAGGGGATAGCCCACAGACTGAAGTCTGGACGGCAGTTGCTACAACAAAGAAGAGGAGTGCGGTCTTGGGATCTTCCCCGCCGCAGGATGCGCGTAGCGCTGTAGAGGAGCAACTCCGGGGAACCTCCCTTCTCTACGAGAGGCTGCGCCAACGGGTGATGCCTCCGGCACGCCTGCCTTTTTGTTGCCCGTACCCCTGAGGGGCAGGGATGATTCATCCCCTAAAACCTGTAAAATAGCAAGTGTTTAGGGGATGAAAATTATGGGTGCTAATCTAATCGAACAGTTAAAGCAAGTGGAAGACTTTAGGACAAAAGATGGTCGAA